>JAAUYH010044436.1_pt1 | contig 13924 bp, 12 predicted proteins | sample 7278061 | NCBI WGS metagenome assembly JAAUYH01 (sample SAMN14350203, study PRJNA611818) | marine sediment metagenome | isolation source: surface marine sediment (0.6m) | place: French Polynesia: Moorea | collected 2018-08
ATATCTTTTAAAAAATAGTCATATTAGTACTGAAACTGTGCAGATAACTCATGAAGCAATTGCTCAAGAATTAGGCAGTTCCAGGGAAGTAGTTAGTCGGATTCTCAAAACTTTTGAAAAACAAGGATTATTATCTCTTTCACGGGGAATGATTAAACTAAACAATTGGGACGAACTTAAGAATATTGCCCAGTTGGAAAACTTTTGATGAGAAAATTTTTTATCTCTCTTCCGTGAGAAGACCCCCACGTCTCCCCATTCGAGGACAAGCCGTGGAGGGACGGGGCTTATAAATACCTGGGGAAACCCCAGGTAACAGCCCCTCATGAATCACGGTCAAAGGTTAACGGTTTACAAAAACAGCTTGTTTGTAGTAAACTGTTGCTATGAAGCATCTCAGAGGATTCAAGTACAGATTTTACCCAACTTCGGCACAGCGACTAGAGTTGGCGCAGACATTCGGATGTACTAGATATGTTTACAATTGGGCATTGGCACTTAGAACCAATAGCTACTACCAAGATAATGTTTCTTTGAGCTATACGGATACTAGCAATGCCCTAACTAAACTTAAGAAGAATATAGGTGCGATAGATCGAGTTATCAGAATTGCGATCGCAGGTGGGCTACTTTACCTTGGTTTGGTAGTTTACAGAGGTTCGGCAATAGGAATTGAGCTAGCCATTGTCTCAATTATCCCTCTGGTTACTGCCTGGCTAGGCAATTGCCCACTTTATAACTTGCTGGGAATTAGCACCCATAAAGCTAATCCCAACTTTCGCTCTAAATAATTTGTATCTAAACTTAAGTAGGAAGTGAAAATCACATGGAAGAAAGTCTATCCTTAGAATACCCTTCAATGTCTCGCCGTCAATTGCTTAACTTTCTAACTGGCGCAGTTGTTGCGACTACAGCTAGTGCCGTACTTTATCCTGCTACTAAATTCTTTGTACCTCCAGTAGAAGGTGGCGGAGATGGTTCAATTATTGCTAAAGATCGTTTGGGAAATCCCATTCCTGCTAGTCAGATTTTAGCAGAACCAATAGGAACTCGGGCATTAGTGGCGGGATTAGCTGGAGAACCAACTTATCTCACGATCGCAGAAACCGGTACCCTAGACACAATAGGAATTGTCGATAATTGTACCCATCTTGGTTGTACCTTTCCCTGGAATCCCAATGATAATCAGTTTCAATGCCCTTGTCATGGTTCTTGTTATGCTGCTGATGGCTCTGTAGTGAGAGGTCCTGCGCCTCTTCCCCTGAAGCTAGTACAGGTCAAAGTAGAAGAAGATGTGATTTGGATTTCTCCTTGGACAGAAACCGATCCCCGTACAGGAGAAAAAGCCTGGTGGGTCTGATAATTGATTCGTGACTTCTCCCAACGCTAAACTCCTCAGCTCAATATCCTCACAAGTTCCTCAAGTTAGTTGTTTACAACATAATTATCAGCCTCAAAGCATTACTTGCCCTATAGGTGAGATGAGGTAGAAGTTAAACGAGGAGCTGGGATTTATGGTAGCAATAGCAGATCGCCAAAGAGAACTCCTAGAAGATAAAGAACAAGCTTTTGTTCTCTGGTTTGAAGAGGTGGGAATGGAAGACGTTTCCCTAGTAGGTGGCAAAAATGCCTCGTTGGGAGAAATGATCCAACAGTTAACTCCTCAGGGAATTAACGTACCAGGAGGTTTTGCCACTACTGCTTATGCTTATCGTTATTTTATCCAACAGGCAGGACTAGAAAGTAAGCTACGTCAACTGTTTGCCGATCTTGATGTTGAAGATGTCAAAAACCTAAAGATACGGGGTAAGCAGGCCAGGGCGTTAATTCTGAACACTCCCTTTTCTGAAGAATTAGAAATTGCTATTACCCAGGCTTACAGTCAATTATGCCAACATTATGACATTGATTCTGAGTATTGCGATCTCGCCTCTGACGAAGCACTGTGTGACCGCTTTGAAGGTGAAGAAAAAGAACTCTGTCAAAAGTACAGCCATAATGTCGATGTAGCAGTTCGTTCCTCAGCAACAGCCGAAGACTTGCCCGATGCTAGTTTTGCAGGACAACAAGAAACCTATCTCAACGTTCATGGAATAAAAAGCGTTCTTGAAGCCTGTCATAAATGCTTTGCTTCCCTGTTTACCGATCGCGCTATTTCCTATCGTACAATCAAAGGTTTCGACCACTTTAATATAGCTCTTTCTGTAGGCGTACAAAAGATGGTGCGTTCAGATTTAGCTACCTCTGGGGTGATGTTCTCTATTGATACCGAGACTGGTTTTAAAAATGCAGCTTTAATTAATGCTGCCTATGGTTTAGGAGAAAACGTGGTTCAGGGTGCAGTTAACCCCGATGAATATGTCGTCTTTAAACCTACCCTGAATGAAGGCTATCGTCCAATTTTAGATAAACGCCTCGGTAGCAAAGAAATCAAGATGATATATGACACAGGCGGTAGCAAGCTAACCAAAAATGTTCCTACATCCCCCTCAGAAAGAATTCAATATGCAATTAATGATGAAGAAATTCTCCAATTAGCTAAGTGGGCTTGTCAAATCGAAGAACACTATTCTAAAGTGCGCGGTGTTTATACCCCGATGGATATTGAATGGGCAAAAGATGGTGTAACAGGGGAATTATTTATCGTGCAAGCCCGCCCCGAAACCGTACAATCTCAAAAGGCAAGCAATATATTGCAGACATATAAATTAGATGTAAGGGCGTTTGGCCAAACGCCCCTACTAACTACAGGTAGGGCAGGAGGAGAAAAGATTGGTGCTGGTATAGCCAGAGTCATCTTAGACGTGAGTGAGATCGATAAATTCCAACCAGGGGAGATTTTAGTTACCAATAAAACCGATCCTGACTGGGAACCGATTATGAAAAAAGCCAGTGCGATCGTTACTAATCAGGGAGGTAGAACCTGCCATGCAGCAATTATCGCCCGCGAAATGGGTATCCCTGCGATTGTAGGCTGTGGTTCTGCTACCAAAGACATTCAGACAGGACAAGAAGTTACCGTATCTTGCGCTGAAGGGGGACAAGGTAAAGTTTATGCTGGTTTAATTCCGTTTACTGTCGAAGAAACTCAATTAGATAATTTACCCCAAACTAAAACCCAAATTTTAATGAATGTGGGTAATCCTGAAAAGGCTTTTAGTTTATCAGCTTTACCCTGTGACGGGGTAGGCTTGGCAAGGTTAGAATTTATCATCGCTAACCACATCAAAGTTCATCCTTTAGCCCTACTCAAGTTTGACGAACTAAAAGACTTTGCTGAAAAAACAGCTATTGCCCAACTTACAAGTCATTACCCCCACAAACCCGATTTTTTTGTCGAGCAGCTAGCCAGAGGCATCGCTACCATTGCAGCAGCATTCTATCCCAAGCCCGTTATCGTGCGGATGTCCGACTTCAAAAGTAATGAGTATGCCAATCTTCTGGGCGGTAAACAGTTTGAACCAACAGAAGAAAACCCCATGCTGGGTTGGCGGGGTGCAAGTCGCTATTACGATCCCCAATATCGTGAAGCCTTTGGTATGGAATGTCAGGCATTTAAACGAGTTCGAGACGAGATGGGTTTAACCAACGTCATTCCCATGATTCCTTTCTGTCGCACTCCCGATGAAGGAAGAAAAGTATTAGCAGAGATGGCAAAACATGGTTTAGTCAAGGGCGAAAATGGTTTGCAAGTATATGTTATGTGCGAACTTCCCAGTAATGTCCTGCTGGCAGACGAATTCAGTCAAGTGTTTGATGGCTTCTCTATTGGTTCAAACGACCTAACCCAATTAACTTTAGGACTCGATCGCGATTCTTCTTTAGTTGCCCCTCTGTTTGACGAACGCAATCAGGCAGTTAAAACTATGCTACAAATGGCGATCGCCAAAGTCCAAAAAAATAACCGCAAAATTGGCATCTGCGGTCAAGCACCAAGCGATTATCCAGAGTTTGCCGAGTTTTTAGTGAACCAGGGAATTAACTCTATTAGTCTTAATCCTGATTCGGTTCTTAAAACCAGACTAAAAGTAGCTGAAGCAGAAAATCAATTAACAATTAACAATTAACAAAAAAGAGGTATTTATTATGATCAGTAAAATCCTAGTAGCAGTAGATCGTTCAGACAACAGTAAATCCGTTTTTGATTCAGCAGTATCTTTAGCCAAAGCCACAGGTGCAAGTTTAATGCTGCTGCACGCTTTATCCGAAGAAGAAGCAGGTTATCCTACATTGCCTAACTATGCCTACTATCCCTATCCGATCTTAGATGATCGCGATTATGACCTATATCAGGAAAAATTAACAGAGTATAAACAATGGGGAATTGATTTCTTAGAAAATCTAACTGCAAAAGCCACAGAAACAGGAATAGAAACCGAATATACTCAATTAACTGGAAATCCAGGGCGGATGATTTGCGAACTAGCAAGTAATTGGGAAGCGGATTTAATTATAGTAGGCAGTCGCGGACTCAAAGGTCTTAAAGAAATGTTTCTCGGAAGCGTCAGTAACTATGTGACTCACCATGCACCTTGTTCGGTTTTTATCGTGCGTACTGCGATCGATGAGGAATCAAATTCAGATTCTATTGCCTCTGAAGAGAAACCAGTAAATAAAAACCAACCACTAACTACTAATTACTAACAAAGGTAAATAAGATGTTTAGCAAAATCCTAGTGGCAATTGATCGCTCGACAGCCAATAAAGATATATTCCACGAAGCTTTATCCTTAGCCAAAGCTACCAAAGCCCACTTAATATTACTGCACGTTTTGTCTGGGGAAGAAGCAGATAGCCCCATCATGTCTCTTTATCCTACAGCAGGCGACCATTACCTACACCTCGATCCGACAATCGGTCATTTAGCTAACGAAACATATCGCAGGCAATGGAAAACTTTTGAGGAAGAAGGACTAAATATACTACGTTCTTTTGCTAAAGAGGCGATCGCGGCGGGAGTACCAACTGAATTTAGCCAAATCGCTGGTCATCCTAGTTCGACTATCTGCGAGTTTGCTCAATCGTGCCACGCTGATGTGCTCGTCATTGGGAGAAGAGGACTTTCGGGTGTTAAAGAAATGTTTTTGGGTAGTGTCAGCAACTACGTAGTTCACCACGCTCCTTGCTCGGTATTACTGGTTCAGACTCCCAGCGAACAAGATCGGCATTCTTCATCAGAGAGTCTAGAACCGACAACTTACAAAGATGCTCACGCAGAGGCGCAGAGACGCAGAGATAATTTAGAGATTGTTAACAATACGAGTGATACTGTTCTTGATTAAGTCAGTATTGAAAATCCTCCACAATAAAATCCGCTCGAAAACCCTCATCTCTTTTCCTCCTCTGCGCCTCTGCGTCTGGGCGCGAGATTTTACAAAAAAAATCCCCCTTAAACAAGAGGGATAAAAAACACTAAGCTAAGCAGCGACTAACTCTTTCTTACTCTCACTAGCCGACAACTCACTTAAAACCGCACTAACATTAGCCTTCGCATCACCTAATAACATCAGGGTATTATCGTTATAGAACAGAGGATTATCTACCCCTGCATAACCAATACCGAGACTGCGCTTCATTACCACTACGTTGTGAGCTTTCCAGACTTCCATTACAGGCATACCTGCAATGGGGCTATCAGGGTCATCTAACGCGCTAGGATTAACAGTATCATTAGCACCCACTACTAACACCAAATCTGTATCAGAGAAGTCATCGTTAATTTCTTCCATTTCTAATACAATGTCATAGGGTAGATTTGCCTCTGCAAGCAATACATTCATGTGTCCAGGCATTCTTCCCGCTACAGGGTGGATACCAAAACGCACCTCTTTACCGCGCTTGCGAAGAATTTTAGTAACATCAGAAATAGTATGTTGTGCTTGAGCTACTGCCATACCGTAACCAGGTACAATCACTATAGACTTAGCATCATTGAGCAGTTCTACAGTCTCTTCGATAGTAGTTCTAGTAGCCTCTCCATAGGATTTTTTCTCACCACTACCAGCTTTTCCGCTACCTTCGCCGAAACCACCTAAGATGACGCTGATGAAAGAGCGATTCATGGCAGCACACATAATATAGCTGAGGATTGCCCCACTACTACCTACTAAAGCACCAGTAATAATTAGTAGATCATTAGAAAGCATAAAACCAGCAGCAGCAGCAGCCCAACCAGAATAGCTGTTCAGCATAGATATTACCACAGGCATATCCGCACCACCGATCGCCATTACTAAATGCACTCCTAACACACAAGCAATACCTGTCATGATAAGGAGGGGTTGTAAACCATTTTCCACTGTCAACAGGTTGGTTGGATATGCTCCTTGACCAGGAGCATCCCCCGCCGTCATAAATTGCCAACCAAGGAAAATACACCCACCTAACATGGCAATATTAAGTAGATGACGGGCTGGTAATAGTAGTGGTTTGCTACCAATGATTGCCTTTAGCTTACCAAAAGCAATAATTGAACCTGTAAAGGTAATAGCACCAATAAAGATACCGATGAAGATTTCTAATTCATGAATAGTTGCTTCTGCGCCGACTAAACTTGATTCTGGTTGTAAATAGTTGGCAAAACCCACTAAAACCGCAGCTAAACCCACAAAACTGTGAAGCATTGCCACTAATTCGGGCATAGAAGTCATAGCGACTCTGGCAGCTAAAATTGAGCCAATAATTGCCCCAGGAACGATCGCACCTGCTAAAGTGGTGTAACCTGTAACTTGGGTACTTAGGGCTGTAGCGATGAAAGCAATTGCCATTCCCGCGATACCTAATAAATTACCCCGACGGGCTGTTTCCTGGTTGGATAAACCCCCCAGGCTGAGGATGAATAAGGCACTAGCTGCAATGTATGCAACTGTTAAGAGATTGTTGGACATAAATTTATAAAAGATGAATCATGAATTATGAGGAAGGAAGTAATAGGTAATAGGTAATTAATCACGATAAATAATTAGCAATTAACTACTAACTACTAATAAGCAACAATTCCCAATCCCTAATCAGCAATCCCTATTTTTGGAACATTTTGAGCATTCTTTGAGTTACCAGGAAACCACCAGAAATGTTAATAGTTCCCACCAGAATCGCGATCGCGCCTAATATAACAGTAGGTGATGTAATCTCGCCTGAAATCTGCAACATTCCACCTAAGATGATGATTCCGCTAATGGCATTGGTGACACTCATTAGGGGTGTATGTAAGGCGGGAGTTACATTCCAAATTACTTGCCAACCGACGAAACAGGCTAAAACAAAGACGGTGAAGTGAGAGAGGAAAGATTCTGGCGCACCCACACCAATTCCGACTAAGGCTAAAATAGCTAAAGCAATCCACAGTAAACCGCTAGATTTTTTCTTTTCTTTCTGGATAACGGTAGTATTTACTTTTGTTTCAGTTTTTACAGGAGTAGGAGAAGGATTGTTGATTTTGGGGGGAGGCCAAGTTATTTTACCTTCATGTAAAACTAATGCACCTCTAACTACTTCATCTTCGTAATCAACTTTATAATCTTTTGCACCCCCCATATCTTTGAGTAAGTGCCAGAGATTTGTACCATATAGTTGACTAGATTGGGCAGCCATACGACTAGGTAAGTCAGTTAACCCAATAATAGTTACGCCTTTGTACTTATAAACCTCATTGGGTTTAGTAACTTCACAGTTACCACCTTGTTCGGCTGCTAAATCGACAATGACAGAACCTTCTTTCATAGATTCCACCATATCAGTCAATATTAGTTTAGGTGCTGGTCTTCCTGGGATCAAAGCAGTGGTGATAATAATATCAATTTCTTTGGCTTGTTCCCTAAACAAAGCCATTTCCGCTTCGATAAATTCTTTACTCATTACCTTGGCGTAACCACCAGCACCAGTACCGTCTTCTTCAAATTCTAATTCGAGGAATTCTGCACCGAGGCTTTCTACTTGTTCTTTTACTACAGGGCGAGTATCAAAAGCCCGCACTACTGCACCTAAGCTTCTGGCTGCACCAATTGCAGCTAACCCAGCTACACCAGCACCAATTACCATCACTTTTGCAGGGGGAACTTTGCCTGCTGCGGTAATTTGCCCAGTAAAAAAGCGTCCAAAATTATTAGCAGCTTCAATTACAGCCCGATATCCTGCAATATTCGCCATAGATGATAGTGCATCCATTTTTTGGGCGCGACTAATGCGAGGGATCGCATCCATTGCTAAAACTGTGGTATTGCGAGAAGCTAATTTATTTAATAACTCTTCATTTTGCGCTGGCCAGATAAAACTGATAATAGTTTTACCGACCGGTAATCTTTCTACTTCTTCCCCTTGAGGCGCACGCACTTTGAGAATAATGTTAGCTTGTTCCCAAAGGCTTTGAGTATCAGGAATAATTTTACATCCTGCGCTTTCATAAGCTTCATCAGAAAAATTAGCTGCTTCTCCTGCACCAGACTGAACTAGGATATCAAATCCTAATTTTTGCAGCTTTTTAACTGTATCTGGAGTAGCTGCAACACGGGCTTCATTTTCGTATATTTCCTTGGGAATGCCAATGGTGTTGGGGGGATGCTGTTGTTGATTAGCTTCCGCCTCTCTGGTGATAGTTGCTGTCATGAACTCTCCTAAATTACTACAAAAACTCAAAATAGCCTCGCCAGAAGCCCTAACTATTTAATATACAGATATAGTTGCAGTAGCCAGAATTATCTGGGTGTTTTTCCTTGAGTTATCGTAACTTATTACTGTTACTGCACTATCATAAATATATTATTGCTGGCAAAGGCTTGATTTATTTATTGCTTATGAGATCCTAGTTCGATCCCTTTGTTGAGTGGAGAATCTTCAGGTTATTTTAGGGATTGTTTGATGTCATGAAATTTTGTAATTGTGGATAATCTCGCGCCCAGATGCAGAGGCGCAGAGGAAGATAGGTACCTGTGCAAAATTAATTTAACATCATTGTCGAGGTAGGTAATAAGTAATATAACAAGCGTGGTAAATATACAAATAATTTTGCCTACATGCTTACAAAGAGTTTATCAGCAGTGTGAAAATTCATCTCCCTCAAAAACTAATTGAATTTATTTTTAGGTTACTACTTTAACTGTTTTAAAATAATAATCAAAGGCAATTGCTATCTAAATTAGGTTGAGATGTATGATAAGCCCACTAAAAACAGAAAAACTACGTTGGACAACCTCAGATATAGAATTACTCTCCCAAGATGAAGGAAAGCGTTACGAAATTATTGACGGAGAATTATTTGTGACCAGATCCCCCCATATTAATCATCAAGATACTAGTGGTAATATCTATTTTGAATTACAAACTTGGTCAAGAAAGACAGGTAAGGGAAAAGCTTTATTTATGCCAGGAATTATTTTTTCTGATGCCGATAATGTTGAACCTGATGTAGTCTGGATTAGTAAGGAAAAATTAGCAGCACTTTTAGATGATTCGGGACATTTAACAGGTGCGCCAGAGTTAGTCATTGAGGTGTTATCTCCTGGTAAACTGAATGAAAGAAGAGATAAAAAAGCGAAACTAAAATTATATTCTTCTCAGGGAGTTCAAGAATATTGGATTGTGAGTTGGCAATTAAAAACTGTAGAAGTTTACCGAAGAGAAAATTTACAGTTAAAGTTAATTGCTACTTTACTGAATAACGATGCCTTAACATCTCCTTTATTACCTGATTTTACTTGTGATATCAGTAGATTTTTTATTTAGTTACAATATGCTAAAATCTCTCTTTAACTCTCTGCGTGAGATAATTATTAATTCTCTAAAGCATCTCGATAAGCAATTACTGCTTCTGTTTGATTATCGTAATTAACAAACTGACTCAATAAAGTAAAATCTAGATCGGGTAAAAACTCACTGCGATTAATTTGCTGATACTCTCCCTATTTTAAACGATATAAAATAAATTGATTATTTTGCACGGACATACATATCAGGGTCGTAAGGCTTCCTCGTGCCACTTGTCCTCCAAAACCAAACTTCTGCTACACCTAATCCCTGATAAACAGATAACTTATCTATACCACCACTAGTTATGGCAATTTCAATCGCAATATCTGGTACTTCTTTTAACTCTCTTAAACAGTAGCATTCATCTGGTTCTAATCCTCTTTGGGCTGCTTCTTTGCGAAAAGTTGTGTTACCGTAACCATTGAGGGTAATTCTTTTTTCTACAGCATACATCTCCAGTAATCTAGCAATAATTTTTTTTAGTCTTTCGTGTTCGGAAGATGTACCCATAATTTCTAATATTCCCTCTAAAAAAGTCATGCGTAACCCTGGAAATTGATCCATAAATAGGGAAACTAAAGTGTCATATTGTTTCCAGGTAACACCATAAAGAGTTATCTTTTCTTCGGCTTTGGGTAATTCTGCTTGCTTTAAAATTTGCATAACTATAATGTTTTTTTGAATGCTTCTTTTTTACATTGTACTTTTAAAAATAAAAACATAGAATAAGTAATCATAATATATGAGAAATTTACAGCGAGTTAAAAATCGATTCTAAATTCTAAACCATATTCTTGAAAACCTAGTTTTTTATACAATTGATGGACGCTAGAGCGAGATTTTCTGCTAGTAGCAATGAGTTTATAGCAACCTTGTTGTTTAGCTATTTTTATCACTTCTCTTATTAATTGCGTTCCTAAACCTCTACCACGGTTATCTTCAGCTACATAAACATCTTCTAGTAAAGCAAAAGGCTCTTGATGCAGATCATTGTGTATTAAATAAAGATAAGCTCTGGCAATCTCGCGCTCACTTTCAATAATAGAAAATTTAATTCCTTTAGCTTCAACGGTAGTAGTTTTAATTTCCATCACTAAATATTCTCAAAAATTAAATCTTGGTTGTAAGCAATACGCATTTTTTCTAATTCTTCAATGCGTTTTTTCGTAGTTTGTATTTCTTGATAAAGCTGTGACATTTGTTCTGCGTTAGTTATAGGGTTGAGTTTTTCCCATTGTTCCGTACAGTAGATTTTATATTTGATGCAAGCTACTAGCTCTAAAGATGCGATCGCATTGTCAATTCTCGCAGCAGCACGAAATATGTCTTCTTCGGTTTTTTCTTCAAGATGTAAAATCCGAGTGATTTGGGAAATATATTCAGGAAAATTAACAATCTGGTTATGTAATGTTATCAGTAAAAAATCTGGTTCTAATTTAACCCTTTCAGGATTTGTCCTTTCTATCTCTAGAATTTGTTGCCATAAAAAACGATGATGGGGCAAACTAAAACATAAATCTTTAGCTTCTAGTTTGTCGATAATAGTTTCTCGATATCTGGGACAATGAATATAAATTAATAATAGTAATGATTCTGCTTCTGTTAAAAGTTGTTCTTCTGGATTAGTCGCAACTTTTAAGAAAGTTTGCAATTTAGTATTTTTAACTTGTTTATAAGCAGTTTTGGGTTTAAGATTTTTTCTGTAAGCTGGAAATAGCTGTGACTGAAGATTAGCTAAGTTTTGAGAGACTAATCTTGCATCCCCTTGGGAAAGGATTTCTGCACAGTGATTCAGATAGTAGTTGCGCTGATTAGCATCTTGCAGACGGTTAAGTAGCTTAACCATTCCTGTTGCAACTTGCTGCATTTGGTCCGCAGCTTTGAGATTTTTCCCTGATATCAGATTATTTATTTGCCAATTAAACCATAAAGGAGCATTATCTAGAGAATTGCGATATATATCAGCAGCATCTTCCCTAGAAAGTAAAAATTCATCAGCATCCTTTCCTGAATCTAGATTTAAAACTCGTAACTGTACTTGTCCAGAATAGATTAAATCTTTTACTTCAGAGATCGCCCTTTCAGTAGCTTTGATCCCGGCATTATCACCATCAAAATTGAGGATAATTTGTTTAGAAGGAGTATAACGGAGTAATTGCTTAATTTGATAAGAAGTTAAAGCTGTACCCAAAGCAGCAACCACATTTGTAATACCTGCGGTGTAGAGTGCGATCGCATCAAAATAACCTTCTACTACAATAGCGCGGTCTTCTGTAGTAATACTTTTATAAGCTTTATCCAGATTAAATAAAGTCTTGCTCTTATCAAATAGGGGAGTTTCAGGGGAATTAAGATATTTTGGTTTATCCTCTCCTAGGGCGCGACTACCAAACCCAATAACTCTCCCTCGGATATCTCGAATCGGAATTATAACGCGATCGCGAAATAAGTCATAATAACCATTACCAGTGCTGCGCTGCTTAATTAATCCTGCTGATTCTAGTAAGCTTACAGAATAACGTTTCTGTTCTACCAAATAACGATACAGGGTTTCCCATCCCCCAAGAGCATAACCTAGTTGAAACTGGGAAATAGTACTATCTTGCAACTTTCTTTCAGTCTGGAGATACTCTAGAGCAGTTTTTCCCTGAGTTTGTTGTAAGGCGTGTTGGTAAAAGTTAGCCGTTACCGCTAAAACTTCGTAAAGCTGTTCTCTAAGAGTTAATTGACGTTGTATCTCTTGTCTTTTCTCAGGCTCTAATGTTTTTACTGGGATTTGATACTTACGAGCTAAATCTAGCACAACCTCAGCAAAAGATTGTTTAGCGATCTCCATCAGAAATTTAAAAGTATTCCCCCCTACACCACAACCAAAGCAGTGATAGACTTGTTTTTCTTGGGAAACACTAAAACTTGGGGTTTTTTCATTGTGAAAAGGACATAAACCCAAATAGTCTTTACCACGCTTGCGTAACACGACATATTCGGAAATGACATCTATGATATCAACTTCCTGTTGTACTGCTTCAATAGTGTCTGGGTGAATATGAGGTATTTCCACAAGTTAGGCTATAGCTCACTTTAGTCGTAAAAAATATGGTGCAAGCTTTGTCGCCAAAAATCTCTTACACCATCATCTCTTTTAGTTAAGATATCAATTAACAATTACATTTTTTCAATGATTTTTTGAACAATTTGCATTCCACTAACTGCTTGCCAACCAAACAAACCCAATAAAATTACATTGAGACTTATATGGGTATAACGAGCTAGTTCATTACCCTTTTGCATATAGGGAACTAAAGCAGCAGCAGTAGCAATCATCCCAGTCATGCCTAAACCAGCTAATAAATGAGGTCCAACAAACAATTTACCATTATTAATATAGGTAACAGCCATCCCGCCAATAGTTCCCAAAACCATTAGGGCTAGCAAAATTGAACCCATTTTGTAATGTCTGTTATTAAAATTTTTCTTAATCAATTCTTTTCTGGTGTCTTTGTCTCCGGTACGAGTACGACGACTTTGGATACCAAGATAGAGAGCATAGACGCTTAAACCAAGTAAGACCCACATCAGTATCGGATGACCAAACTGGGACCAAGTTTTTACTGCATCAGGGATTTCAAATGTCATACTAGTGTGCTTCCTCGAAGTTAGTTGAAAATCTTTATAAAACTTAACTTAGCACAAATGAACTTGAGAATTGGGCATAGTTATTCTCTTCTTGTTTTTCTTATAGAGAGTGTCAAAATTAGTAACCTAGTTAGCACTAACTAGTATCAACTTGTCTTACTGTGAAAGATGTAGGTAATTTGATGAGTGTAAAGAGACAATGTACCACCAGGGCAAACAGCTACTAGAGATAGTAAAGCAAACTCACAGCGATTTTAAGGTTAATAAATTAAAGCTGATTGGAGATTTATTAAATCAAGGAGTCGATCCCAATACCAAAGATGAAACCTTTACAACTCCCTTGCTTTATGCTGCTCAAAATGGCGATCGCAAAATTGTTGAGTTATTGATTCAATCTGGTGCAGATATTAATTGTCACAATGAGCCTTATCGTATCACTCCTCTGATGGTAGCAGCAGCCCAAAATCAGATCGGGGTGGTTAAAATTCTCATTGCAGCAGGAGCAAATATTAATGCTGTTAATGATGATGGCACTCCAGCTTTA
>JAAUYH010193596.1_pt1 | contig 13923 bp, 9 predicted proteins | sample 7278061 | NCBI WGS metagenome assembly JAAUYH01 (sample SAMN14350203, study PRJNA611818) | marine sediment metagenome | isolation source: surface marine sediment (0.6m) | place: French Polynesia: Moorea | collected 2018-08
AGAGGCTTTCAATTTCAAGTATGAAATAAGGCTATCAGCCAAGAAGTCTTCTTCACTGGCAATCCAGGCAAGACCTACAGAACCAAAAGTACCCCACTGTTCGTTTACAAAACGCGACGAACCATCTGTTCTTAACGAACCAGTAACAAAATACTTATTATCGTAATTATAGTTTATCTGACCAAAATAAGACTCTAGACCAGAACCATCTTCAAATCCATCTGGTGGGCCTTGACTTTGTAAGAAGTTACTCAAGTTGTAAACCCCTGGTGTAATAACGTCTTGCATAAATTGACGTGATTCTGAAAAACTCTCTTCATAGGTCTCATGTGCAGCTAAAGCTTCTACATTATGATTGCCAAATGATTTTCTAAAGCGTAATAACTGTAAAGTCGATAGCGAAGTTAATATACGGTCTCTAACCGTTATATTACCATTGGTACTTCTTCCCGTACCATAGACACTGTTTGTATAAAAAATACCTCTCGCGGCAGAATACTGACCACCAAATTTAGTTTCTAAACTTAGCCAATCAGTAAATTTAATATCAGCTGAGAAATTACCATTTACTGCATGTGTATCAGTACCATTAAAATCGTATAAAGCCGAAGCAATAGGATTCAATAAGTTCGCATTTGGTCTGTTTCTTGTAAATCCGTTGATATCACCGGTTGGAGAACCGAAATCATACTGCGCTCCTCCGAAAATAGGATCAGGAATTAAATCACCGGTATTTGGAAATCTCGCAAAAACCGGGTAAATAGGCGCCATTTTATCGGCAAATTCAAAGACATTCTCAGAACCAACGGTCTGACCGTTATTTGTGCTTTCAGAATATGTATAACCAAGATTTGCTCCAACTTTTAACCATTCTTTGATATTCGTAGTTGAATTCAATCTTGCATTATATCTTTTAAAATCAGAATTTATAGTATATCCTTGATCATCTAGATATCCCAATGAGAAGAAGTGTCTGCTTTTTTCATTACCACCACTAATACGAAGGTTACCTTCAGTTCTGAAACCAGTACCAAAAGCTTCATCTTCATATAACTCAGGAGTAAATAATCGATTCACACCACTACGAACTGTTCTCGTGTTTGGGTCGATCAAATCAGCACCTGTAGATGCGTCCCACATATTATAGCCTGCACCAATACCATTATCAGTTAGTAATCTTCCATTTGCAAAAGCTACAGGGTCAGCCTGATTTTCTACACGACCTCTGTTGTACAAACCTTCCCAAACCAGGCCAACATATTCTTCAGGGTTGTTCAACACATCATATCTAGGAATGATCTGATTATTGATACCCGTCTTAATGTCAACTTCTATGGATGTCTTTCCGGCAGCACCGCTCTTAGTAGTGATCAATACAACACCATTTGCACCTCTAGAACCATAAATTGCGGTTGCGGTCGCATCTTTTAATACGGTAGTACTTTTGATATCATTAGGATTGATCGTGTTCAGAATTCCGGTGTCGATATTCGTACCAGCTGAATTCACTGCTGCTGTTGTCAACGGAACCCCATCAACAACATACAAAGGCGCACGGTTACCAAGTGGCGACCCATATCCTCGAACTCGTATCGTACCAACTGAACCTGGTTGACCAGAGGTGTTAATCACCGTAACACCTGAAACCTCACCGGCTAAAGCCTGCGATACATTCGCAAAGTTTTTAGCCTCAAGATTTTCTGTATCGATCGTAGCTGCAGTACCGGCATACGCCTTTTTTGTTGTTGTACCATAACCTACAACTACAACTTCGTCAAGCACGTTGTCTGCTTCTAATACAACATTGATAACATTAGCAGTACCTACAGTTCTTTCTTGAGATGACATTCCAACAAAGCTGAAGACAAGTACATCTCCCACATTAGCACTTATTGAATAATTACCATCAAAATCTGTCTCGGTACCTGTAGTCGTACCTTTAATTATAATACTAACACCTGGCAGTGGTCCAGTCTCATCTGAAACAGTACCGGTGATAGTCTTTTCTTGCGGAAACGTAATTTGCACAACAATCGCCAGTAATAGCGTTAAAATTCCACTAAACTTTGTTCTCATTATATGATTATTTGAATTAATTGTGGCCAAAAATCTTAATAATTAGTTAAAAAACCAATTTTTTAACAGAAAAAAATAAAAAATAGTTAACTGTAAGTTAAAGAATTAGCTTGGCTAATTCATAGATGAAGAATCTACAGAAGGTTGCGTTGAAAAAGTAATAAATAAAAAAGAGTGCTCATTTGAGCACTCTTCTTAAGCATTAATTCCATTTTCAGATTAGTTATCCCAATCTACTCTTTCAAAAAGCAGGTTCGAATTTCGAGCAGGAGCATTTTCGTTGAATAAGTATTCATTTTCAGGATAGAACCATCTTCTTGCAACTACAGTAGAGGTCGCATCAGCAGGAGGAGTAATAGCCGGAATACCGGTTCTTCTCCAATCTACATTAGCCTCTGGCTGTACAAACAAAGCAATATACTTTTGCGTCATGATTTGTTCCATCGTGAGATTACCCGCACCCGGATCAATAGTTGCCTGACCAACATATGAATTGTACTCAGCATCGCCTAAACCAAATTCTTCAAACGAAGCTCTAATACCATTTAAATAAGCGGTGTGCTGCTCTGCTGCATCTGTAGACGTCTCGGCAATCACAAATTGCATTTCTCTATATGTTAAGATATCCTGTCTTTGATCAGCAGTAAGATAAGGATGACTTCCATCAAAAGTATTATCTAATACACCTAATCTGTCGGTATCATTTAACCCTGACATAATGCCTCTCATGGTAGGGTGGAATTCAATATCCCCTTGGCGTACATCGTTGAAACCAAACCATGGAGCATCGTTACCGGCACCTGGGTAATCAAAGCCCATATTATCAGCTCTGCTTCCCAATGACATTTTCGCTTCTGCCAAAGCATTCGCATTATCACCTAGACGTAAATAATATCTTGCTAATAAGCCATGCGCTGCTAATTTCCAAGCATCTACATCACCACCATATAAAACATCATCTGATCCAGGAGTAATTGACCCTGGTGCTCCATCGAATAAAGCTAATGCATCAGTTAATAAAGTTCTAATAGCAGGCATGATAACCGTGGCATGATCATCATATGCCGGATTGTTATTCGCATCTCCTAAACCAGCTTCAGTGTAAGGAATATCACCCCAAACATCTGAAGACATCATCAGGGCATAAGCCTCGGTAACCTTTGCGATTCCCAGATAATGATTTAAACCACCATCTGTGGCTTTCTCAGTAATCACTCGTAGTTCCACAAATACATTTTCATACATCTGTCCCCAAGACTGATTGTAGCGAACAGGTTGAATATCATATCTATTAAAAGATTCCCATTGTCTTTCAACACCTTCAACTTGTTGAATAAACATGTTACCAAAGTTTGACCATAAACCTCCGTATGAATCAACAATAGTTAATTGCACGGATGGTAATGCAGCCGAAATAGGTACATCGAATGGTTTATTAGGATCTGCGTTGTCATTATCAAAAAAGTCTTCACAAGACACTAATGACACTGTGACTATAAGAATAGTCAGTACGTTTATCAATTTTTTAAATTTCATCTTCATTTTAATTAAAAGTTAAACCCTACCTTGAACATATATGATCTCGTACCTGGGTTGTTGAAATAATCAAAACCTTGACCATTTCCGTTACCAGTCAAACTAGTTTCTGGGTCTACACCGTCATAGTCAGTGTCAAGCCATAAGTTTCTACCAGTAAAGGTAACATAAGCGCTTTCTATCAAGATATTTTTAAACCAGTCTTTAGGAAAGTTATAAGATAATGATAATTCTCTTAATCGTAACCAACCACCATCTTGAACAAACTGCTCACCGACAGAACCGAAACCACCAACATTAGATGTCCAGTAAGATCTGTCTCTTACAATTGGAATATTATTAGGTGTAAAACCACCGTTGCCATCAGGTAAAACTCCATTTAATACAATTGGAGTTTCTTCTCTGGTGTTCGCCGTTAATTGAGATCTACCGAAGAACGATAGGGCCCAAGCTGTACCATTCCATAGATCTCCTCCTTCTTTCCAGTCAAATAAGAAGTTCAGCGTAAGGTTTTTATATCTGAATGAATTATTCCAACCTAATATAAAGTCTGGGTTCGGATCACCGATAACACGCTGTGTATTATCGATATCCTGGTAACCTGTAGCCGGGTTTATCACGATATCACCACCGGGAATTGATAAACTTGTGTCTGAAGCAGTTCCCGCTTCTGTTCTCAAGTAAGCTCCACCGACAATCGCTCCGTAAGGTAGTCCTTCAACCAAATAGGTACCAGCAGTCTGGAAACCGGCTAAGAACAATCGTTCAATACCTGGAGCTAGTTGTTCTACGACAGCTTCACTAGTACTCCAGTTTAAGGTAGTATCCCAAGTAAAGTTATCAGATACCACAGGTCTACCACTTAATGTGATCTCCCATCCTTCACTACTCATCAAACCTGCATTTACCCACTTTGAAGTAAATCCGGAAGATGGCGCTAATGACGCATTTAAGATGGCATCTTCAATATCACTGGTAAAATAGGCTGCGTCAAGCGTTATTCTATTACCAAAAAATTTCAAATCAATACCATATTCTTGCGTAGTAGTAATCTCAGGCTTTAAATTAGGGTTACCTGCTAGGTTATCTAATTCGAATGAGGTTATACCACTGACAGGGAAAACAATACCATTACCCCAGCCACCTAAAACACCAGTACCATCAATATCATTTACTTCATAACTTGTACCTGTTGAATAAGCAAATGGAGGTGGTGCACCTACCTGTGCCCAAGAAGCTCGTATCTTACCAAAACTTAAGATATCATTCTTAGGTAATACTTCTGTGAAGATCCAAGATCCAGAAATTGAAGGATAGAAGAAATCGATATCACTAGCATTGAACGCTTTCGCAGGATCACGTAGTCTTGAATCATAATCCTGTCTGGCCGAGAAGTTTAAATATAACATGTCTTTCCAGCCAACCTGAGCGTTTACAAATACACCCATTGATCGATATCTGTTTTCATCCTCAAAACTTGATACAGTAGCTGTATTACTGATATCCAAGAATCCTGGGAATAATAAACCGACACCTGTAGTATTTACTCTATTATTATTGAAACTGAACCAGTTGGCTCCCAATAAATAATTGAATGAGAAATCATCCGTAATATCGCCATCACCGGTAATAAACAAGTTCACATCAGATTGTCTGGTTAAATAGTTATCCAATAGAATCCTACCAGTAGGGTTTGTTCTTGATCCAATTTCAAAGACTTGCTTTCTGGTATCAATTGTCTGGTCAACACCAACATTTAGTCCAAAATTGATCCAATTATTTACCGAGTAATTTGCTTTGAAGTTTCCAAAGAATCTATGTACTTCTTCAACGCCTGGTGCATTATTAACCGTCCAATACGGGTTATCGTATCCACCGCCGCCACGGTAGTTTCTTTGACTTCTGTCTGCAAATTCATAAGCGGCGCGATTATCAACAGCATCATCAGCCCCTAAACCATTAGAATTGTCAAATGTCGCTGGTGTTCTATACAAACCTAATAATAAACCTGAGGTGTTTGAACCTTGCTGGATTCTATTATAGTCAGATCTGGTATAGTTCATCGCAGTTTCAAAAGATAACTTATCAGTTGCTTGTAAAGTAGCCCCTAAATTGAAAGTTCTTCTTTTATACTCTTCATTTGGTATAATACCATTTTGCTTTAAATCGGATGCCGAAAATCTATAGGTTATAGTCTCGTTACTTCCTGATAAGCTAATATTATTTGTAAGTGAGATACCCGTTTGATAGAAATCTTCACTATTCAATTTGTTATAGTTATTTGCAGGTTGTCCATTGCCTTGTCCTCTTGGCACCAAGAATCCGTTGTTGTCCCAACGATATACACCTTGATTATCGAATGCAGCACCTTGATTTCCATTTGCCGCATCATAATTACTTGGGTTGGTGCTATATTCAAGCTCAGATAATCTAGGTCCCCAAGAACCTGACTCACCTGTTTCAGGGCCTCTCCATGTCGGTACACCACCTACTACACGACCTTGCGCATAGGTATCCTGTAATTCTATCTGTTGCGATATTTCATCAAAGGATATTTGTGAACTTACACTCACCTGAAACCTTTGACCTTTGGCTCCTTTTTTCGTAGTAATAAGAACCACACCGGCAGAACCAGCGGTACCATAAACGGCGGTTGCCGCCGCACCTTTTAGCACACTCACACTTTCAATGTCTTCAGGGTTTAAGTCCATTAACCTGTTCGATTGTGCTGTACCGGCTGTATTGGCTTGTGCGTTGAGGGTCTCGTTATTTGAACGAACACCATCGATAACAATAAGTGCTTGATTGTCACCACGCATGGTCGTAGCACCTCTAATTAAGATTCTAGATCCACCACCAGCAGAACCGGATGCTCTCGTTATTTGCACACCGGAAGATTTTCCTGATAAAGCGTCTACGACACTCGCTGCACCAGAATTTACAATGTCTTCTCCGCCGACTTCTTGTACGGCATAACCAACAGAGCGTTTCTCCTTTTTAATACCGTATGCGGTTACAACAACTTCTTCAAGAACATTGTCTGCAACTAATACTACATTTATAGTATTGGAATCGCCTACAACTTTTTCTTGAGTTGCCATACCAACAAAACTAAATACTAATACATCACCAACATTGGCATTGATAGAATAATTCCCATCAAAATCGGTCTCAGTACCAGTAGTAGTTCCTTTAATGACAACGCTAACTCCCGGTAATGGACCCGACTCATCGGAAACCGTACCGGTGATAGTTTTTTGTTGTGCAAAAGTAAACTGCACAACAAACGCCAGTAATAGCGTTAAAATTCCACTAAACTTTGTTTTCATTGTATAATTATTTGAATTAATTAGAGCCAAAAGTCTTAATAAATAGTTAAAAAAACAATTTTTTAACTTAAAAAATCTAAAAACTTGTTAATTAAATGTTAAGGCTTTTGCTAAGCTTCTATGCTAGAGGATGCAAGAAAAACGAATGGTTAGGTTAGAAAAAACTAACAATCTTTAAATGAAGTCTGGAATTATTAAAATCAAAATCTTGACTATTGAATTTTCCAATGGCATAACTTAGATTGAGCAACCCGAAATTGGTACTGAAGGCATACCCTAAGCCCAAACTAAAAATTTGCTCTGAAGTAGTACTTAATTGGTTTCTGATAAAGGCACCGTCTGAGATCGTATATATATAAGACGAGTTGTTAGGATTGTATCTGTACTCTAAATTTACAATACTATATAAAGAGGCGAAAATACTTTCTTCATTAAAACCTCGAATACTATTTACGCCACCAATTCTGAATAACTCATTCGTGATATAATTGTCAGAGTTTAAAAAAGAAGTTTCATTCTGAATGAAGAGATGATTTTTAAAATTAAAACTCCATAAGTAGTTCGCAAGTAAATTACCCAGAAATTGATTTGTGGTATTGCCTTCAGATCTGCGGCTACCTAATGCGGCTTGTGCATTAAGATAGAATTTAACAGGGAAAAGAATTGAATTATTAGAAATTCGGTAATCATAGCTCAATCCGTACTGGGTGGTGCTAAAATTAACTACGTTTTCAATAGGGTTATCGAGTAAATTATCAGAACTTGTTGAGTTTAAAACCAGGCCTATCTTGTTTCTATAATTTATGAGGTAGCTCAACTTAAGATTTAGATTGGTATTGATAAATGTAGAGTCCTGCCTGTAAATGTTCAATCCGAAAGAAGGCGTAACAGAAGAATTGAATATATAAGGTAGTTCCGTTTCGAAATTGAAAATCTGGCGGTCGTTGCCGTTGTTCCTCCAGTTTAAACGTATGTTTTCGCCGCCATTTAAAACATTATTCAATTCAAGATCCAGATAGCCATTGAAATCCAATCCGTCATTCGTTTCATCTGAGGTAAATCCAACCAAGCCATCAAACCGGTTGGCTCTTTCCTTCTTTAAATACAGGTATAAAAATGTAGAGTCTTTTGTAAATAAAACTTCTGAAGGTTTTGATTCAGATACAAACGGCAGGCTTTTAGCGCGTTCAGAAATATTGGTAATCTTTTGATTGTTAAAGGTCGTTCCTGCATGTACATCCAAAAAATGTTTTAAAAAAGACTTTGGGAATTTTTCGTAGCCGCTGACAATAACTTTGTCAATAGTTCTTTCCTTGGAAATCTTAATGCTAAGTTTTGCAACCAAGTGATCTTCTTGAAGTAAGATATCTTTTAGATTGATGGAAGTAAACAATTTTCCTTGTTGCTCGAAAACTCCTACCAATGAATTTAGGATTTGTGGAACCTCTTCAATACCAACTTCAAAATAATCATCTGTTACTTCTTTCACATATCTTGTTACGTCTGCTTTAGTTAATATGGTATGGTCATAAATTACTCTAACACGTTTGATGGAATTTCCCAAAAAAAAATGAGCGGTGTAAATGGAGTCCTTGTTTGTGAGGGAATCTAAGCGATTGTCAAGATACCCAAACCGCTCCAATTTTATTTGAAGTGAATCCACTTCCCTGAAAATGCTTTTAATGTTTTGGTGTTTTTGCTGAAATTTCAGTTTATTAAAAATGGGGTTTTCAGTACTTTGATTTTCTAAAATTTTTAATGTATACGACTGCGCGTTAAGCTGCTGAAAACTCCACAAAAAAAGAACTATATATATATATGGTGTAAATAACTGCTTCAAGATGGCATAAAAATAATCCAAAAACTCCTTTAAAAAAGTAATCATTCTGCGAATTTTTAAATGTAAATAAAATTTAATCCACAGCTATTTGATTAACAAGAATTTATTCATACATTTGCAGCCTCTAAAAATAGAGACAATTAAAAACGAAAAAATTATAATTAATTAGTATGCCAACTATATCACAGTTAGTACGTAAGGGAAGAACCCAAATAACTAAGAAGAATAAATCGGCTGCTTTAACATCGTGCCCACAGCGTAGAGGTGTATGTACGCGTGTTTACACAACAACTCCAAAGAAACCAAATTCTGCTATGCGTAAAGTAGCAAGGGTGAGGTTGACCAATGGAAATGAGGTAAATGCCTACATCCCGGGTGAAGGTCACAATTTGCAAGAGCACTCGATAGTATTAGTTAGAGGTGGAAGAGTAAAAGACTTACCTGGTGTAAAATATCACATTGTTCGTGGTGCTTTAGATACAGCAGGAGTTGAGGGTAGAACTCAGCGTCGTTCAAAATACGGTGCCAAACGCCCAAAGAAATAAGTTAAATCACTTTAATGTAAAGAGAAATGAGAAAAAGAAGCGCCAAAAAAAGAGTTCTTTTACCAGATCCAAAATTTAATGACCAACTAGTTACGCGTTTTGTGAATAACTTAATGTTGGATGGTAAAAAATCTGTAGCGTTCAAAGTATTCTATGATGCACTTGAAATCGTAGAAGAGAGAAAACAAGACGAAGAAAAGACTTCATTGGAAATATGGAAGGACGCCTTGTCAAATGTTATGCCCCATGTTGAGGTGCGCAGCAGAAGAGTAGGTGGAGCTACATTCCAGATTCCTATGCAAATTAGACCAGATCGTAAAGTGTCTATGGCTATTAAATGGTTGATTGGTTTCGCACGTAAGCGTAACGAAAAATCAATGTCTCAGAAGTTAGCTGCTGAGATTTTAGCTGCTGCTAAAGAAGAAGGTGCAGCGGTTAAGAAAAGAACGGATGTTCACAAAATGGCTGAAGCGAATAAAGCATTCTCACACTTTAGATTTTAATTGAAAAATGGCAAGAGATTTAAAATATACACGAAATATAGGTATTGCTGCGCATATTGATGCCGGTAAAACCACCACTACTGAGCGTATCCTTTATTATACGGGTGTTTCTCATAAAATTGGTGAAGTACACGATGGTGCCGCCACTATGGACTGGATGGAGCAAGAGCAGGAAAGAGGTATTACCATTACTTCTGCAGCTACAACTTGTACTTGGAACTTTCCATTGAAAAATGGTCAACCCGTGGATGAGACAAAACCTTATCATTTTAATATTATTGACACTCCGGGTCACGTTGACTTTACTGTTGAGGTAAACCGTTCGTTACGTGTACTTGATGGTTTAGTATTCTTATTTAGTGCTGTTGATGGTGTTGAGCCGCAATCAGAAACTAACTGGAGATTGGCAGATAATTATAAAGTTCCAAGAATGGGCTTTGTAAACAAGATGGACCGTCAAGGAGCTAACTTTTTGGCCGTGTGTCAACAGGTTAAAGATATGTTAGGTTCGAATGCTGTACCAATTGTAATAAATATCGGTGAAGAAGCTGACTTCAAAGGAATCGTAGACTTGGTGAAGAACCGTGCTATTGTTTGGCATGACGAGACCCAAGGTGCTACCTTCGATGTCATCGATATTCCAGAAGAATTAAAAGAAGAGGCTCATGAGTTAAGAGGGAAGCTTATTGAGGAAGTTGCTGCTTACGATGAGAACTTGTTGGAAAAATATATGGAGGATGAAGATTCTATTACCGAGGATGAAATCCACGCTGCATTACGTGCCGCTGTCATGGATATGTCAATCATTCCTATGGTATGTGGTTCTGCTTTCAAAAATAAAGGCGTACAGTTCTTATTAGATGCGGTATGTCGTTACTTACCTTCTCCATTAGATAAAGAAGCCATTGTAGGAACTGATCCTACTACAGGTAATGAGATCGCTCGTAAACCTGATGCAAAAGAGCCATTCTCTGCTTTGGCATTTAAAATCGCTACAGATCCTTTCGTGGGTCGTTTAGCATTCTTTAGAGCATATTCGGGTAGATTAGACGCTGGTTCTTATGTGTTGAACAATCGTTCCGGTAAAAAAGAGCGTATATCTCGTATTTATCAAATGCACTCTAATAAGCAAAATGCTATTGATCATATAGAAGCGGGAGATATTGGTGCAGCGGTTGGGTTCAAGGATATTAAAACAGGTGATACCTTATCTTCTGAAAAGCATCCTATCGTTTTAGAATCTATGGACTTCCCTGATCCGGTAATTGGTATCGCGGTTGAGCCAAAAACAAAAGCAGATGTAGATAAATTAGGGATGGCTTTAGCGAAATTGGCTGAAGAAGATCCTACATTTACCGTAAAAACTGATGAGGCTTCAGGCCAGACCATTATCTCTGGTATGGGTGAGCTTCACTTAGATATTATCGTTGATCGATTGAAGCGTGAGTTTAAAGTAGAAGTGAACCAGGGGCAACCACAAGTTGAGTATAAAGAAGCAATTACACAGACTGCAGATCATAGAGAAACTTATAAAAAGCAATCGGGTGGTCGTGGTAAGTTTGCCGATATCGTATTCACAATGGAACCTGCTGAAGACGGTAAACCAGGCTTAGAATTTATCAACGAAATTAAAGGAGGTAATATTCCTAAAGAGTACATTCCTTCTGTAGAGAAAGGTTTCAAAGAAGCTATGAAGAATGGTCCTTTAGCAGGATTTGAAATGGATAGCATGAAGGTTACTTTAAAGGATGGTTCTTTCCATGCTGTCGATTCAGATTCATTATCATTCGAATTAGCTGCGAAGTTAGGATACAAATCCGCTGCAAAAGCTGCGAGAGCTGTATTAATGGAGCCTATCATGAAGTTAGAAGTGTTGACGCCAGAAGAGAACATGGGAGACATTGTAGGTGACTTGAACCGTCGTCGCGGACAAGTAAATGATATGTCAGACAGAGCGGGTTCTAAAGTTGTGAGGGCTGAGGTACCCTTATCAGAAATGTTTGGTTATGTAACTGCATTGCGTACTTTATCTTCGGGTAGAGCGACATCAACGATGGAATTCTCACATTATGCGGAGACACCTAGCAATATTGCTGAAGAGGTCATTAAAAACGTTCTAGGATAATTTATCTACTAAATAGTTTAAACGATGAGTCAGAAAATTAGAATAAAATTAAAGTCTTACGATCATAACTTAGTAGATAAATCTGCTGAGAAAATCGTAAAAACAGTAAAAAGTACTGGTGCAGTTATTAATGGTCCGATTCCATTACCAACGCACAAAAAGATCTTTACTGTTCTGCGTTCGCCACACGTAAATAAGAAATCTAGAGAGCAGTTTCAATTGAGCTCTTACAAAAGATTACTTGATATTTATTCTTCTTCTTCAAAAACAATTGATGCTTTGATGAAGTTAGAATTGCCAAGTGGTGTAGAGGTAGAGATTAAAGTATGATAAAAGTTTCCGCGTGAAGCGGAAGACATGTCCCGAGCGGTTGTCGAGGGAAAAACGGTAGAAAACTAAAATTCAGGGATGAATTCGTTTTCTTCCCTGAATTTTTTTGAATAAATAAATTAAGTATACTAATCGATTTGAGCTGTGCTCAAATCACAAATTAAATTAAATGTCTGGGTTAATAGGAAAGAAAATTGGTATGACCAGCATTTTCGATGAGAATGGAAAGAATATTCCGTGTACAGTCATCGAAGCTGGGCCATGTGTAGTTACCCAAGTCAGAACCACAGCGGTTGACGGGTATGATGCTCTTCAACTTGGTTTCGATGACAAAAAGGCAAAAAGCTCTAATAAAGCTTTAGACGGCCACTTTAAAAAGGCCGGTACAGTTGCCAAAAAGAAGGTTGTTGAATTCCAAGGATTTGAAGAAGAGTATAAGTTAGGTGATTCAATAACAGTTGAGCACTTCGAAGAAGGTGAATTTGTTGATGTATCTGGTACATCAAAAGGTAAAGGTTTTCAAGGTGTTGTAAAGCGCCACGGGTTTGCCGGTGTTGGTCAAGCAACGCACGGTCAACATAACCGTTTAAGAGCTCCTGGTTCTATAGGTGCAGCATCGTATCCTGCAAGAGTATTTAAAGGAATGCGTATGGCCGGTAGAATGGGTGGCGAAAAGGTAAAAGTTCAAAATTTAAGAGTTTTAAAAGTGGTTCCAGAAAAGAACCTTTTGGTTGTGAAAGGTGCGGTTCCTGGCCATAAGAACTCTTATGTAATCATTCAGAAATAATGAAGGTAGCAGTAGTAGATATCAACGGGAAAAAAACTGGAAGAAATGTTGAGCTTTCAGATGCTATTTTTGGAATAGAACCAAATAATCACGCAGTTTATTTAGACGTGAAGCAATACTTGGCAAATCAACGTCAAGGAACACATAAAACGAAGGAAAGAGCTGAGATCAAGGGTAGTACCAGAAAGATCAAAAAGCAAAAAGGTACTGGTACAGCACGTGCAGGTAGTATTAAGTCCCCGATCTTTAGAGGTGGTGGACGTATTTTTGGTCCAAGACCAAGAAACTACGGATTTAAATTAAACAAAAATTTAAAACGTTTAGCACGTCAATCAGCACTTTCAATCAAAGCCAAAGAAGAAAATATTGTTGTAGTTGAAGACTTTAATTTCGATGCTCCAAAGACTAAAGATTTCATGAACGTTTTGAAGGCGTTGGAATTGGAAAACAAAAAGTCTTTGTTTGTGTTGGACGGGTCGAATAAAAACGTATATTTGTCATCGCGCAATTTGCAAGGCACCAAAGTTGTAACTGCTTCAAAATTAAATACTTACAACGTATTAAATGCGAATAAAATTGTAGTGTCTGAGGCTTGTGTAGAAGAAATTGAATCGAACTTTAGCAAATAATAGAAGTGATGAGTATTTTAATTAAACCTATTATTACAGAAAAAGCAACCGACGCCAGCGAGTTATTTAACCGCTATGGCTTCGTGGTTGATATGAACGCTAATAAGATTGAAATTAAAGAAGCTGTAGAACAGGCTTATGGAGTTTCAGTTAATAAAGTAAGAACGATGAACTATCCTGTTAAGCGTACCACAAAGTACACAAAGAAAGGGTTGGTTACCGG
>JAAUYH010128839.1_pt1 | contig 13919 bp, 12 predicted proteins | sample 7278061 | NCBI WGS metagenome assembly JAAUYH01 (sample SAMN14350203, study PRJNA611818) | marine sediment metagenome | isolation source: surface marine sediment (0.6m) | place: French Polynesia: Moorea | collected 2018-08
ATTACCTATTACCTATTACCTCTTACCTCTTACCTATTACCTATTGCCTATTACCTATTGCCTATTTACCTATTTGCCTATTGCCTATTTACCTATTGCCTATTACCTATTACTTATTGCTATTTACTAACACTTTTGGATTGTTTTTTCCGTATTGATAATAAGCAGCACAAGCACCTTCACTAGATACCATACAAGCCCCGATCGGAGTTTCTGGAGTGCAAGCAGTACCGAATACTTTGCACTGCCAAGGTTTTAATACTCCTTTGAGAATTTCGCCGCACTGACAAGCTTTATTGTCTGCTACTTTCTTGTTAGATAAACTAAATTTAAATTCAGCATCAAATTGTTTGTATTCTGGGCTTATTTCTAATCCTGAATCTGGAATTTCTCCCAATCCGCGCCACTCAAAAAGCGATCGCACTGTAAATACTTTTTTTATGGCACTTAATCCCGGATTATTCCCTTTTTCTGTAACCAAACGAGTGTATTGATTTTCTACTTCGCAGCGTCCTTCGGAAAATTGTTTTAATACCATCCAAATTGACTGGAGAATATCTAAAGGTTCAAATCCAGAAATTACGATCGGTTTGCGATATTTTTCGGCAATAATTTGATAGGGATTGGTGCCAATTACCGTGCTGACGTGACCCGGGCCGACAAAACCATCTAATTGCAGATCGGGGCTGCTCAATAATGCTTGAAGTGCGGGCATTACTAATACGTGATTGGTAAACAAACTAAAATTTTTAATGCCTTCTCGTTCTGCTTGTAAGACAGTTAAAGCCGTACTTGGTGCGGTAGTTTCAAAGCCGATCGCGAAGAAAACAACTTCTTTATCGGGGTTATCTTTAGCTATTTTTAAAGCATCTAAAGGAGAATATACCATTCTAATATCCGCGCCTTCTGCTTTAGCTTGCATCAAGCTTTTTTTCGATCCAGGTACTCGCATCGTGTCGCCAAAGGTAACAAAAATAACCTGAGAATTTCCGGCTAATTCGATCGCTTCGTCTATTTTTCCTCTCGGCATAATACAGACTGGACAACCGGGCCCGTGAATTAATTCTACAGTTGGCGGCAAGATTTCTTCGATGCCGTATTTAAAGATTGCATGGGTATGTCCGCCGCATACTTCCATGATTTTTATTTTCTCTTTTTTCTTGCCGTTAGATAGATAATTAATTGCACTTTCGCTGACTTTATTTATCTCTTTAATTAGAGCTTTTGCTTTATCTGGTTCTCTAAATTCGTCTACATATTTCATTTTCTTAAACTCTCAAGTTTCTAATTTAGATCGTTCTTATTCTTAAATTCCTAGTTCGATTTTTTGACTTAGGATATTTGGATTCAATCCCCATCTTCTATTTGTAAAGATTATAAAAAGTCTAGATTTTAAAGTATTCTAAATCTACTTTTAAAATCACCTTTCTGACTATTGCCTATTTTCTATTTCCTATTACCTTCTTTAAATGGTAGTTGTAATTTACTATTTCTTGCCTGCTTGCATTCAATTCATTGCCGATATTTCTTGAAGCAAATCTAATGTTTTTTGTGCTTCTGCTTCATCCATTCGATTTAAAGCAAAGCCGACATGGACTAACACCCAATCGCCGAAACATGATGCTACTGAATGCTCTTCATCGACAATACAAGCAATGTTAATTTGTCTTTTAATACCGCCAATATCAACTATTGCTAAAAAGCGATCGCTGTCGGTTATCTCGACTATTTTTCCAGGTATTCCCAAACACATATTTTTTACTTTTTTTCTCGCTACTCTACATATTTCTTGCTGCTGCGATCGCTGCTTGTCCTAAAGATAAACTGCCATCGTTTGCGGGAGTTTTGCTATGAGTTAAAACGATTATTTCTGCTTTTGCCAAATCCGCAGTTACTTGCTGCAATAAAATACGATTTTGAAAAACACCACCAGTTAAAGCTACTTTTTGGTTATCGATGTGATGTTCGGAAAATAGTTTATTAATTACCGCGACAATAGCTTTAGCTAAACCCAGATGAAATTTAGCTGATATTATTGCTTGAGAAAGATTTTGTTGCAGATCTTCTAGCAAATCTTTCCACATCGATCGCGGATCGATACATAAAATATTTCCTTCCTGCAGCTTATCAAGAGTAAAAGAATAAGGCTGAATTTCTTCTGAATTATTTAATGCCAATGTTTCGATTTCTATAGCAGCTTGACCTTCATAACTGCACTGAGATCTGCAAATACCAATTGCCGCAGCAACAGCATCAAATAAACGTCCGCAAGATGAAGCATATGGTGAATTTATTCCTTTTTCAATTAAGCGATCTAAAATAGCAAGAGGTTGTTTTTCAAGGAACTGAATTATTGCTAAATCTTTGTATTTCTCTTGTATTTCTTCCCAATTAAAAGCAGCTGTTAAATGGGCATAAGTATTGCGCCACGGTTGATAGATTGCTTTTTCGCCCCCTATCATCGGCACTGGTTTGAATGTTGCTAATCTCTGATAATTACAATAATCTGCTAGTAGAAACTCTCCGCCCCAAATTTGACCGTTTTCACCCAATCCCAGCCCATCTAATGCTACTCCTAAAATAGGAGCAGAATCGCGAGAAATCTGATTTTCGATCGCACAAGCTGCAATATGAGCGTGATGGTGTTGAATTACTTCTAATTTTAATTTTTTTGTCTCGGCTATTTCTCTACCTAACCTGCTAGATAAATATTCTGAATGCCTGTCGATCGCAATTACTTCCGGCTGGCGATCGAACAAATTTAAATACAATTTCAGCGTCTTTTTATAGGCATCCATCGCCGCAATATTTTCGAGATCTCCTAAATGTTGCGATAGAATTGCTTTTCCTTCTTTCAGCAAACAAAAAGTGTTTTTTAATTGGCTGCCCGCTGCTAAAATATCGGGAGCAGAATCGAATCCTGGGGGCAATTTAAAAGTTTCTGGTGCGTATCCCCTCGCCCTTCGCAGAGTTTGAACTTTTCCTGCCACTACCCGCACCACCGAATCGTCCAACCTATTGACAATTTCGCGGTTATGTAGTAGAAAGTAATCTGCGATCGAGTTTAATTTATTTCTTGCTTCCTCGTTATCGATGCATTGAGGCTCGTCAGAAATGTTAGCACTGGTGAGGACGAGCGGACGATCTAGCTGTTTTAAAATGAGGTGGTGTAAAGGGGTATAAGGTAGCATAAACCCCAAACTATCTAAATTTGGCGATACTTGTGTTGCTATTTCAGATCTGACTTTTTTCTGTAATAAGACGATCGGCGCGGCAGTAGAATTAAGTAAAGCGATTTCGCCCTCGCTAACTTCACAATATTCGCCAATAACCCCTATATCCCGAGCCATTAAAGCAAAAGGTTTATCGTAGCGTTTTTTGCCCTGTCTGAGGCGATTTACAGCTCTTTCGTTAGTCGCATCGCAAGCTAAGTGTATCCCACCTAAGCCTTTAATAGCGATAATCTTTCCTTCTAAAATTAAATTGACAGCTAAATCTATTGCTCCTTTCTGACCCTTGACACCTGACCCTTCTAACCATACAATCGGGCCGCAATTCGGACAAGCGATCGGCTGTGCGTGAAAGCGACGGTTTTCAACGTCTTGATATTCGCGATCGCATTCAGGACACATTTTAAAAGCATCCATACTCGTATTAGTGCGATCGTAGGGAATCGCTTTAATGATACTCAAACGGGGGCCGCAATGGGTGCAATTAGTAAAAGGATAATTATACCAACGACTTAAAGGATTTAAAGTTTCTTGCAAACATTCAGGACAAGTTGCCGCATCTGGAGCTATTTCCGTTTTAATATTGTTATTGAGACTTTTTACTATTTGAAAATCCCGAAAAATTCTGTTGCTACTAACAGTATTGCGGGCGATCGAATCTATTTTTGCTAAAGGTGGTTTTTCTGTTTTTAACCTTTTGACAAACTCTGCGATCGACGCTTCTTTTCCTTTTGCTAAAATCCAGACACCTTGACCGTCATTGCCAACTTCTCCCCTAATACCGCAAGCTTTAGCAATTCGATATACCGTCGGTCTAAATCCTACACCTTGTACTGTCCCGCAAACTCTGATTTTTTCCAGTTTCATCTTAGATTTATTATTGCTTCGCTACGACTAAATCGATCTTTATTTAATCCTTTGGAAAATTAACTTTTATTAAGGCAAGTATTTGATGATAATTAAGAATATTTGAAATAGTTTAAAAATAAAGCTTTTCTTTTTCAATCCTCGCGGTCTAAGTCTTTGGATTGCTTCAGCTTTACCAGTATTTTAATTAAATGCGATCGCAAAATACTGTTAACTAATCGTTAAGTAAACAAGAAAGAATCATAAAAGAACAATCGAGATCGACAGGAAAGGGAGAAGATGATATAAGATCGAAATCTTTAATCAAAAATGGCAAAAAAATAATTAAATAACTCCTCTCCAATAGGGAAAGGGGACAATAGGGTGATGTTTAGATCCCTCGATTTTCCTTTGCCAATTATTACAAATAAAAATCAAAAAGGTTAAAGAAAAAAAATTCGATCGCAACATAAAGATGCAGGCAACTTCTGCTCGATCCGAAGCGAGAACAATTAAGTAGCTCTTTAAGGAAAGATCTAAATGCAATCCGTTGTAGCCCCGACAAAAAATCCAGATCGAGATAAGCGTTTTAAAGTATTAGATGTGACGATGAAACGCAATCAATATCGTCAAGATGCGCTGATAGAAGTATTGCATAAAGCTCAAGAAATCTTTGGTTATTTAGAAGAAAACGTCTTAACTTACATCGCCAAAGAATTAAAACTCCCCCTCAGCCGAGTTTATGGCGTAGCAACATTTTATCACCTCTTTCAACTCAAGCCCAAAGGCGATCGCACCTTCGTCGTTTGCTTGGGAACTGCTTGTTACGTAAAAGGGGCCAAAGAACTCTTAGAAGCATTAGAAAATAACGTTCAACTTCGCCCCGGAGAAACAACTCCAGACGGTGAAGTTTCCTTGATGACAGCCAGATGTATCGGGGCTTGCGGCATTGCCCCAGCAGCAGTTTTTGACGGTAGAGTTTGCGGCAAACAATTACCTTCAGAAGTCGTAGCAACAATTAAAAATTGCTTGCCCGAATAGGAAAAAATCGGTACGTTAAAATTTCTATTGCAAGAAAAAAATGGAATTAAAAGAATTAATAAATATTGCCGAACAACAACGCAATAATGCTAAAAAAATTCGCATTCGTTGTTGTAGTGCTGCAGGTTGCATTTCTTCCGATTCTCCAGCAGTAAAAAAAGGCTTAGAAAATGCCGTTAAAGCCGCAGGTTTAGAAGATAGCATCGAAGTTGCCAGCGTTGGCTGCATGAAATTTTGCGGACGCGGGCCTTTAGTCCAAATCGATCCGATCGGCACTATTTACGAACAAGTAAAACCAGAAGATACCGCTTCGATCGTCGCCGCATTAAATGACCAAGAAGCTGAAGTAACCGCAACAGTAGGGGATGAAAATCATCCTTTCTTCAGCCACCAAAAAACGATCGTCCTCGAAAATAGCGGTCACATCGATCCTCAAAAAATCGAAGAATATATCGCTGCTGGAGGCTACCAACAACTATATCGAGTTATTTACGAAAAAACTCCCGAAGCAGTAATAGACGAAATCACCCGAAGCGGTTTGCGCGGTAGGGGCGGGGCTGGTTACCCAACTGGCTTAAAATGGGCCACAGTAGCTAAAATGGACAGCCAGCAAAAATACGTCATCTGTAACGCAGACGAAGGCGATCCTGGCGCGTTTATGGATCGGGCCGTCTTAGAAAGCGATCCCCATAAAGTATTAGAAGGGATGGCGATCGCAGCTTATGCGATCGGGGCAAATGCTGGTTATATTTACATTCGCGCTGAATATCCCCTGGCGATCGATCGCCTGCAAAAAGCGATCAAACAAGCGAAAAAATTAGGCATCCTCGGCAGTCAGATCTTCGATTCCGCTTTTGACTTTAAAATTGAAATTAGAGTCGGTGCGGGGGCTTACGTCTGCGGCGAAGAAACCGCTTTAATCGCTTCGATCGAAGGCAAACGAGGCAATCCCCGTCCGAGACCCCCTTACCCCGCACAATCGGGTTTGTGGGGCTATCCGACCCTAATCAACAACGTCGAAAGCTTTGCCAATATCGCCCCGATCGTCCGCGAAGGTGCAGAATGGTACAGCAGCATCGGAACGGAAAAAAGTAAAGGCACGAAAGTATTTGCCCTGACCGGAAAAGTCAAAAACACCGGCTTAATTGAAGTGCCGATGGGAACTACATTACGGGAAATCGTCTATGAAATGGGTGGCGGAATTCCCGATGGTGGAGTAGTCAAAGCGGTGCAAACTGGCGGCCCTTCAGGAGGTTGCATTCCCGCATCTGAAATCGATACTCCAGTAGACTACGAAAACTTGAGAAAATTAGGCACAATTGTCGGATCTGGCGGCATTATCGTGATCGACAACCAGACAAATATGGTCGATGTGGCTAAATTTTATATGGAATTTTCCGAACAAGAATCTTGCGGAAAATGCGTTCCCTGTCGCGCTGGAACGGTACAAATGCACGAATTATTAACTAAAATTTTCGATAGAAAGGCAACTTTAGCCGATCTCGATAAACTAGAAGCACTTTGTCGCATGGTTAAAGATATGAGTTTGTGCGGTTTAGGACAAACAGCACCAAATCCAGTCTTGAGTACCTTACGCTTTTTCCGCGAGGAATATTTAGAATTAATCGGCGACAATCAAGAATTAAGATTCAATCCGACTATTGTCAGCAAGCATCTTTCGGGAGTAAGCCATCGTTAACCTAAAAGAGATGTTTGAGATCGGATCTTGAAAGATGAAAGTAGCTGTTTTTAGTACCAAACCATACGATCGCCGGTTTTTAGAAGCCGCAAATCAGGATAAGACTCATCAATTGCATTTTTTTGAAGTGCAAATGAACGAGGATACGGCAATTTTAGCCTCGGACTATCCAGCAATATGCGTCTTTGTTAACGATAATCTCGATCGCCCGACCATTGCCAAGCTAGCAGCGGGAGGAACTAAATTAATCGCCTTACGCTGTGCCGGTTTCAATAACGTCGATCTTAAAGCAGCCAAAGAATTGGGGTTAACCGTAGTCCGAGTACCAGCCTATTCTCCCTACGCTGTGACCGAATATACGATCGCCCTGATTCTTACTTTAAACCGCAAAATCCATCGCGCTTACAACCGAGTTAGAGAAGGCAATTTTGCGATCGACGGCTTAGTAGGTTTTGACCTGAACTGCAAAACAGTTGGCATTATCGGCACTGGTAAAATCGGCTTTCTGGTCGCAGAAGCTTTGATGAAAGGATTTGGTTGCAAAATCTTGGCATACGATCCCTATCCCAATCCAGATTTAGCAGCAATGGGGGCAAAATACGTCGATTTAGACGAACTCGCCAGGCGATCGGAGATTATTACCCTCCACTGTCCTTTGACTCCAGAAACCCATTACATCATCAACGAAAAATTAATCTCAGAAATGAAAAAAGGGGTCATGCTGGTAAATACCGGAAGAGGAAAATTAATCGATACTAAAGCAGTCATAGAAGGACTCAAAAACAAGAAAATTGGCTATATTGCCCTCGATGTTTACGAACAAGAAGAAAATTTCTTTTTTGAAGATCTATCTAATGAAATCATCGAAGATGACGTACTGCAACGTCTCGTAACTTTCCCCAATGCGATCGTCACCAGTCATCAAGCTTTCTTTACCGAAACAGCCCTCAATAACATCTCCGAAACTACTTTAGGCAATATCACAGACGTTGAAACAGGCAAAGATTGTCCCAATCAAATTGCGATCGAATAGCAAGTAGTGAGGCAAAGAGGCAATAGGCAAATAGGCAACAGGCAAAGAGGCAACAGGCAAAGAGGCAAATAGGCAAAGAGGCAACAGGCAAAGAGGCAAATAGGCAAAGAGGCAAATAGGCAAAGAGGCAACAGGCAACAGGTAAAAGAATAAATTGAGCAATTAGTACCCCTGACCCCTGACCCCTGACCTCTGACCCCTGAATGATTTTTAACTTTTAACTTGAACGACCATGTCAGTAAAAACATTAACAATAAACGGCGAACTAATTAGTGCCCGCGCAGGAGATACAATTCTTCAAGCCGCAAAAGATAACGGCATTTACATCCCCACTTTGTGCCATTTAGAAGGATTATCCGATATCGGTGCTTGCAGAATGTGTATGGTAGAAGTAGAAGGTATCAATAAATTGCTTTCTGCTTGCGTTACCGAAGTAGCTGAAGGAATGGTAGTTGCTACTAATACGGAAAAATTAAAAGAATATCGGCGCATGAATATGGAATTAATCTTCGCCGAAGGAAACCATACTTGTGCGGTTTGCGTCGCCAATAGCAATTGCGAACTTCAAGATACTGCTGTAGCTGTTGGCATGGAACATACCCGCTTTTCCTATCGTTTCCCCGATCGCGGTGTAGATCTGTCCCATCCCCAATTTGGCATCGATCGCAACCGTTGTATCCTCTGTACTCGCTGCGTCAGAGTCTGCGACGAAATTGAAGGGGCCCACGTCTGGGATATCGCTAACAGAGGCGAAGAAGCCGAAATTGTCTCCGGTTTAAATCAGCCTTGGGGGGAAGTAGATGCTTGTACTGCTTGCGGCAAATGCGTCAATGCTTGTCCGACTGGTGCAATTTCCTATAAAGGATCTTCGGTTGCGGTAATGCAGCGCGATCGCGGTAGAATACCTTTTTTAGCTGCTGCTAGAGAAAAACAACAATGGACAAGATAAGATTTGCTACTGTTTGGCTGTCGGGTTGTGTCGGCTGTCACATGTCTTTTCTCGATCTCGATGAATGGCTGGTCGAATTAGCCGATCGCGTCGATCTCGTCTATTCTCAAGCGATCGCCGATGCTAAAGAATATCCCGAAAATGTCGATATTTGTTTGGTTGAAGGGGCGATCGGCACTGAAGAAGACGTTCATTTAATTAAACAAGTTCGCCAAAGAACTAAAAATTTAATTGCTTTGGGATCTTGTGCGATTAATTCTAACTTTACCGGAATGCGTAACGTTTACGATAGTCCTGAAGCAGTATTAAATACCAGCTATAAAGAATTAGTCGATCTCAATCCTAGATTGCCTTACGATACTTCTGGAGATTTACCAAAATTGCTCGATCGCGCGATCGGTTTGTCCGATGCAGTCGATGTCGATCTGACTATCCCCGGATGTCCCCCATCTGCCGATCGCATTAAAGCCGCGATCGAACCCTTGTTAGAAGGTAAAGAGTTGGTGAAGTAAGGCTGAACAAGTAATTTAATGTGGGTAGGGATTAGGGAGTAGCAAGTAGCAAGAGGCAAGAGGCAAGAGGCAAGAGGCAAGAGGCAAGAGGGTTTAAGTTTGGGATTTATTCACTTGTTTCAAGCTTACTGAAACAATTATTGCATTTTGACTTCTGACTTCTGACTTTTCCCCCTCTCAGTAAAGGAGATCGAGTCATGTCTGAAAAAATTACGATCGAACCAGTAACTCGCATTGCCGGTCATGGAAAAATATCTATTTACTTAGACGATCGCCAACAAGTAGAAGATGCTAAATTTCATGTTACTGAATATCGCGGCTTTGAAAAATTCTGCGAAGGTCGTCCCTTGGCTAAAATGGCTGGGGTAATCGGTCATGTCTGCGGAATTTGCCCTGTCAGCCACATTATTTCTACTGCTAAAGCGATCGAAAAAATTCAAGGCATTACTATTCCCGATCCTGCCAAAAAACTGAGAAGACTGCTTAATTTAGCCCAAATTATTCAATCTCACTCCCTTTCTTTCTTTTATTTATGCAGTCCAGATCTGTTGTTAGGTTGGGATACTCCCCCAGAAAATCGCAATTTATTTAACGTCATTAAAAGCGACCATCGGGATCTGGCTGTCGGTGGGATAAAATTGCGTCAATTGGGTCAGGAAATCACCGAATTAGTCGCCGGGCGAAAAGTTAATCCCCCAGGTATAATACCCGGAGGAATTAAATCTCCTCTAAGTAGGGAAAATAGAGATAAGATAGGCGATCGTATCCCCGAATCTCTCAATTACGCTCAAAAGACCCTCGATACTTTCAAAAGTCTTCTAGACAGTCATTCAAAAGAAGTTAATATTTTTGGCAATTTTCCCAGTCTTTTTATGGGACTGTTGGGAGAAGACGATACCTGGGAACATTACGAAGGCAAAATTAGAGTTATCGACACTCAAGGGAATATAATCGTCGATTCTTTTAGCGAAGATAACTATCAAGATTTTATCGGCGAAACCGTAGAACCGGGAACTTATCTCAAATTTCCTTACTACAAACCCCAAGGTTATCCCGAAGGTAACTATCGCGTCGGCCCTTTAGCTAGGTTAAATCTTTGTGAGAAAATTGGCACTCCCCGCGCCGATCGAGAATTATTAGAATACCGCGATCGCGCCGGAACTAGATACGTCACTTCTTCATTTTATTTCCACTATGCCCGTTTAATCGAAATAATCGCTTGTTTAGAAAAGATCCAAAAATTACTCGAAGATCCCGAAATCATCAGCGAAAATACTCGTATTAAAGTAGCAAAAGGCAAAATCGATCGCTTGAATGCTGTTGGTGTTAGCGAAGCACCGAGGGGCATACTTTTTCACGACTATCAAACAGACGCAGAGAGTAAGGTTAAAAAACTCAACCTCCTGATCGCTACCGGACAAAATGTCCTTTCAATGAATAAAACGATCGCCCAAATTGCCCGAGAGTATATCGACGGCCCCGATATTCCCGAAACAATTTTAAACCGAATTGAAGCCGGTATTCGCATTTTCGATCCTTGTTTGGGTTGCAGTACCCACGCGATGGGACAAATGCCCCTCCACGTTCGATTGTGCGATCGCAACGGGAAAATTGTCAAAGAAATTTGGCGCGATTAATTTGAGTAAAGAGGCAATAGGCAACTAGGGGTTAGAGGTCAGTCGATCTAGGTAGGAGGTAATAAGATTGAAAATCGATTCTAAAAATTGAAAATTAGGAGAACAAATATTATATTTGAACCCCTGACCCCTGACCTTAAAAGGCGCAGCCTTCTGACCTCTGACTTCGTTTCTCCCCCTGCTTCCCCTGACCCCCTACCTAGACCTGTAAATTTAACTACCTAATCTAAAAACAATGACAAAAATAAGATTGGCTACAATTTGGTTTGCTGGATGTGCTGGCTGTCATATGTCCTTCCTGGATATGGATGAATGGCTTTTTGAACTGACAAAACACGTCGATATCGTCTTTTCTCCAGCATTGGCAGATCCGAAAGAATATCCCGACAATGTGGATGTTTGTTTGATCGAAGGGGCGATCGGCAACGAAGAACATTTAGAATTAATTCAAGAAATCAGACAAAAAACTAAAATTGTCGCATCTTTAGGCGATTGTGCCGTTACTTCTAACGTATCGGGTTTGCGAAATAAATACGGTAGTGCCGAACCAGTTTTAGAAAGAACTTATTTTGAATTAGCCGATCTGCAACCTCAATTACCTTACGACAAAGAGGGAGTTTTACCAAAATTACTCGATCGCGTTTATCCGATTCACGAAGTAGTACCAGTCGATTTATTTATCCCCGGTTGTCCTCCCGAAGCCGATCGCATTATCGCCGCGATCGAACCATTATTACAAAATCAACAGCCCGTTATGGCCGGACGCAAAATGATTAAATTTGGTTAATAGTTAGTAGTTAGTAGGGATTAGTTAGTAGGGAGTAAAAATTAATACCGATCTACTTCTGAGTTGACAAAATTTTCCCCACTACCCCACTAACCTATTTCCTATTTTGTAAAATAAGAACCGAGAAATTAAATTATGTCACAAAAAATCCTCATCGATCCGGTTACAAGAATCGGCGGTCACGGCAAAATATCGATTAATTTAGATGCGGCCGGTGAAGTAGAAAGGGCGCAATTCCACGTCAGCGAATATCGCGGGTTTGAAAAATTCTGTGAAGGTCGTCCGATGTGGGAATTAGCAGGAATAACGGCTAGAATTTGTGGAATATGTCCTGTTAGCCATTTATTGGCATCTTCTAAAACAGTAGAAAAAATTATGGGAGTACAAATCCCATCGGCTGGAAAAAAACTGAGAAGATTAATCAATTCAGCCCAAATAGTTCAATCCCATGCCCTTTCTTTTTTCCATCTCAGCAGCCCGGACTTTTTCTTAGGTTGGGATTACGATCCGGCGAAAAGAAATATCTTTGGCTTGATGGCAAACGATCCAGAAATAGCTCGGGCTGGGATAAGATTGCGCCAATTCGGTCAGAAAATAATCGAATTTTTAGCGGGAAGAAAGATCCATTCAGCCGGAATTGTTCCCGGAGGAATGGAATTTCCATTAACAGAAGAAGCTCGTCAATGGATACTCGATCGCCTTCCTGAAGAAATAGAAACTACTAGAAAAACGATCGCTATTTTCAAAAAAGTTTTAGATAAATATCCCGAAGAAGCTAACATCTTTGGCAACTTTCCTACTTTATATATGGGTTTAGTTGGCGAAGATAATGTTTGGGAAAATTATGAGGGTAAAATTCGAGTAACCGACAGCGAAGGCAATATTATCGCTGACGATCTCAACGAAGATAACTATCAAGATTTTATCGGCGAAGCAGTCGAACCCGGAACTTATCTTAAATATCCTTATTACAAACCTTGGGGTTACCCAAAAGGAGACTACCGTGTCGGCCCCTTGGCAAGATTAAATATTTGTTCGCGAATGGGTACAATTAAGGCAGATCGAGAATTATTAGAATATCGCGATCGCGCTGGAGTTGTAGCAACTTCTTCATTTTATTTCCACTATGCTCGTTTAGTCGAAATTTTGGCATCTTTAGAAAGAATCGAACAATTATTAGACGATTCGGAAATACTTTCTACTCGCATTCGCGCCACCGCAGGTATTAATAATTTAGAAGGAGTTGGTGTTAGCGAAGCACCCCGAGGCATCCTTTTCCACCACTATAAAGTAGACGAAAACGGTGCGATCGCCAAGGTGAATTTAATTATCGCTACCGGACAAAATAACCTTTCGATGAATAAAACTGTGACTCAAGTGGCTAAACATTATATTCGCGGTAACGATATTCCAGAAGAAATTATCAATAGAATTGAAGCTAGCATTCGCGCTTTCGATCCTTGTTTGGGTTGCACGACTCACGCTACCGGACAGATGCCTTTACACATTCAATTGCTATCATCTGAAGGGGAAATAGTCAATGAGATTTGGCGCGATTAATTAACTAAAAGTAGGGTGGATAACATTCAATCTTTGACAAATATTTTCCACCTTACTTAATATTTTAATGGCAATTTTATAAAACCCAAAATAATAGAATAGTGAAAAAAATGTTAATAATCGGCTATGGCAATACTCTCAGAGGAGACGATGGTGCAGGTCAAATTGTAGCCCGAAAAATTGCCGAACAAAATTATCCTAACGTGCAATGTTTGGCAGTACATCAATTAACTCCAGAACTAGCAGAAGATATTTCAAAAGCAAGTCAAGTTATTTTTGTCGATGCGGTAATTTGTAGCGGATCTGGAACGGAAAAAATTACCGTTAAACCAATAAAAAAGCCAATTTTAGCCCAAATAAGTACGGGTCATGTCGGTTATCCCAGATCCCTTTTATCTTTAACTCAGGCTTTATATAGTAACGTTCCTGTAGCTTGGTCGATCTTAATTCCTGCAGTAAATTTTGAATTTGGCGAAACAATTTCACCCCTAACTCAAATAGGAATAAAAGACGCGATCGCCGCAATAGAAAATCTAATTTTAAATTCAAAAGTACCAATTGTAACTAAGTCATAAAAATCATGCACGAAGTCGGAATAATGGAACAAACTATCGATATTGCGATC
>JAAUYH010008384.1_pt1 | contig 13915 bp, 7 predicted proteins | sample 7278061 | NCBI WGS metagenome assembly JAAUYH01 (sample SAMN14350203, study PRJNA611818) | marine sediment metagenome | isolation source: surface marine sediment (0.6m) | place: French Polynesia: Moorea | collected 2018-08
AAGTCATCCAACAATTCGTTACGCGTTCTACTCAAAAGTTGAGATAAAATATGATCACGGAGAAATTAAAAATTAATTCGATTCGTATATTATGGATAGATATTTTTCTGTACAACTTTTATTTACTATCAGTGTTCAGTTTACAAAGATTCTTTATTTTTTTCCTGTCGGTGTTCGATTCTCCTAATTTTCTGGTTCATTTTTAGAATTTGAACCTGGATGTGAACAGTGATTGATTTTTCGTTCCCGTAATTTTGTAATACAGATGACTATTAAAATTATTTTCCGCTTTATTCAGATCTTCCTTAAAAATTCTGTTTTTTCAAAATCCTTTCGAAAAGGTGTAGGTGAAATACAATCCGCAACAATTAGAAAATGTTAGATCAAACGATTTTTTGTTTTTATTGTTACTGTTGTTGAGTTTTAATTTACTCTACTGAATATAAAATAAAATTTGAAAACTACATTAATCCACATTATATGCAACTTATATATCCAATCAAGCTAGCTGCTGATAGTCCATTTGCATGATTTCGATAAAATTCTGATTTAACTGATTTGGCTAATTGAGTAGGTACTCGAGGAGCATGTGTTGAACTCTCACTACTTTGATTATCAAACAAGCTTTTAACTAGAAATGGGAGAATGTTTACTGAAATAAGTACAGAACCAAATTCAAATGCATGCATGTTCCATGCATTCAATTTTCTTTTTTCCATGGTTGCTTTATTAACTTAATCTATTATGCGAAATAATTCGATTAATCGGACAATTTACAAACACGTATTCTAGAAGCTGTAATGTTCCCTTTTCATCAGAGTGAGCTAACTATTTTTTTATTAGTTTTTGTTCAACATCAAAAAAATTTTTTGGAAAGAGTAGTGGTCGTGAAGGACGAGAAAAGTTCACCGCTTTCTATGTTTCAGTTTCGAAAGACAGAATATTTTCCTTAATTAAAATAAACAATATGCTTTTTTGTGAACTTGACCGTAATATAAATAAATATTCGATTTATCCGACGACTTCTCGATTTCTAGGAGAGTTATTACAATTATTTCAAAATCTCATGTGATAATTTCAAAAATGACTCTATCTCTAGAATCCTCCAACGTTAGGCTAAGCCATCTGCAATTCTTCGGTGTTGGTAAAATACTAAATCCATAAGATCTCAAGCCACACAGGCTATCCTGCACTAGCAAAGTATTGAAATAGTGAACAGACTTCCCATTATGCAAGTTGATAATTGAGAAACAGTAATGCACTTTTTATTTTAGTAAATAATTCAATAGAAATGTCAAACTTATGGAACAGAAAAATGATTCAATTCAGAATCATAGCATTTATCCAATGTATAACAATCAAACTTATCTGGTTCTCAACTATATGTTTGCTCTTTTACTGTTTTTCTTACTTAGAACCAAGATCCGCCATTGATTATTGATCAGTAGTCTGCCGAAAAACTGTTTTGTCAATTTTTTACTATTATTATCTGATAGAGTCATAATTAACATGCTCTATAGTTACCATGTAGAATCTCCGTTCATCAAGCGCGCATTTTATTCGCTGTAGAATCATTACCAAACATTTCAATTAGGCCGAGCCAAGCACGTTTTAGATACTTTAATCGCCCAAGAGAACATGGGTTTGATTTGTTCCTGTGAAGGTTCCATTCGTGAAAAATAGCCCGACTAATCAAATGACTCTAGGAAACATTTAAATATATTGCGGAAACATACAGGAATTAAAATAATGACACATCGGCAGAATAGGATGAAGTCAGTTGATTCAAGGGCAATATATGTTTTCTGGGCCAAAGCTAATATTATTGCTTACTTACTGGAACAGGATTAAATGATCTGGCCGTTCGAATAGAAGTTGAGGGTATTTATTTGAATTGGTATTTAATTATAAATTTGCGGTGTACAGATGGACAGAAAGTTCTAGTTTTTGTGCACAATACCAATTGACACTGAAATTAGAAATTACACCAGTGCATATGAAAATCTAATAATGTACATTTCCTTTGTCTAGAAGTATATTTTTCAAAATAGAGAAACTACAATGATTCGACGTCAATCGAGCACTGCTGGACTGAAACAGAATTCTAAACCAACCATTTACAAAATATATTGTGAGTCGAATTAGGAACTGTAAGTTTGAGAGTGGGAGTTTTTTATTTTGGTCCATGGGGTCCAGATAGAGCAGGATTGGACCACGATCAAGAAAATCGAAGAAAATTAACAAGATCAATCGAGTCGCAGGTTTTCCTGAAAGATTTCGCTAACCGATGAAAAATAGAAGTAAGTGGACAGTAGAATTATTCACCATGTGATCTAGTTTGATGATGAGAAGAAGAGCGCGGGCCGCGGAGTGGACTGTGGGAGGGTAGTTTCGTGTCCGAGTGTACGTGATTTGCATCTCCAGAACTACAACGACTAGATACCGTCCCAAAATGGCAGCGAGCGAATCGCGTCGCAGTAGCAAGTCCATGACGCGGCTCGGAATTAATCCTAGATGAGTTCGTTTATAAATCGAATGGAATCGAAGAGCGATTTAACAGGAAGGTACTGGGTACAGTACAGTAGTGTATCGTGGAACATGGCAACACATGATAATTCCGCTTCACTCACATCCTTTAGATTTCATCAGACCTAATAGGAGAGCATCGAATTACCGAAATGAGTCCGCATTCACTCGCCCCGGAATAGAAACACGCCGCCTAATTCCAACAAGTTGGAAAATGTAGATAATTAGGAACGAACAAAGTGTACGAGCGCGGAATATAGAAGCGGCGCTGCGGGGCGGGGCGGGTGTGTGTGTTCGTGTGTGCGTGTGTGTCCGTGTGCACGGGTGTGTGCGCGTGCGGGGCGATAGCAGCACCAGCAGGAGGTTGAGTGTACGACGAGTGGGAAAAAAATAAACAAACGTTAATTACACTGGCGCGTGGGATAACAAGTAAAACGAATAATCAGTTACCCTGCGGGCGGGCGTGCTTGGTTGTTTGGCACGTTACAGTTGCGTCTATTTTTACCAAGAAATAAGTGACAAAATAATATGTGATTTCAAGCAGTTGGAATCGTGAAAGACTGGCCTGTTAAAAAACCTTTTTTTTATTGACTATTCATTCCCGATTCGTTTCTCTTCTGCAAACCGACTCGCTGTCTCACTGACCACGTTGTGCGCGCCTACGCCGGGGTGCGCTCACCACGCGCACCGACATGGACGACCAAACGCCCGCCGAAACCGGGCTCGATGGCCGATATGTTCGCGTAAGTTCTCTCACTCCTGCGATGGCTGCGCGCGTGGGAACGCTGCGTCGTTTGCGCCGGGGCGCCGCCATTTCCGCGTGCGAATCGTGCCGTTTTTCCGCCTGCTTGTTCGTCGCACTCGATCGCCCGATATTCTGCGCCCGCTCCGATGAATTGGCCAGCGCTCCCACTTGAAAAACGCAACGCAACCCACTACCAAGATACTGACCGCCCATCGGATCGTGTTTGCTCTGTATTCATTGTGTCATGTGTAGTTCCGCTCCGTACTTGGTAAAGGTACGTTTTCGCTGCAACTGCGTTGTGCGTGGACTACCTCGCCGAATCAATTCTAACCCACAACCCATCCTAGGAGCGTACAAAACCGTGTATCGAGCGTTCGACTCCGATGAAGCGTTGGAAGTGGCTTGGAACAAGTTGCACGTCGAGCGACTTAGCAAGCACGAACTCGAAAAGGTCTCAAATGAAGTGAAATTGCTCGAACGTATCCAGCACAAGAACATTATTCGCTTCCATGCACTGCTGCCCAGCACCGAACGAAATGGTGTTAAATCCATCGATTTCATCACCGAGCAGATGACTTCTGGTACCCTCAAGGATTACCTGAAACGAGCAAAGGCCATCAAGCTTAAAGTCATTCGAAGATGGTCGTTCAACATATTGGGCGCCATCACTTATCTCCACTGTCAACAACCGCCTATTATGCATCGTGACCTCAAGTGCGACAACATCTTCATCAATGGCCACGTGGGTGAAGTCAAGATTGGCGACCTCGGTTTGTCAGGTGTCAAACTACGCGACAAGGCTGATTCCGTCATTGGAACTCCTGAATTCATGGCTCCTGAAGTGTACGACGGCAAGTATACGGAGAAAGTCGACATCTACGCGTTTGGAATGTGTCTTCTCGAAATGGTCACCATGGAGTATCCCTACTCTGAGTGTAACAGTTTTGCTCAGATATTCAAAAAGGTGTACTCTGGTGAGAAGCCAAAGGTGCTTGACCGAATATTGCCTGGGCCTTTTAAAAATGTAATCAATGCATGCTTGCAACGCGAAGCAAACCGTCCTTCCGCTTCTCAACTCCTCGAGGATCCTCTGTTTAAAGATTGGAATCAAGATGAAGGCACGAAAAACAACATTTCTCTCCTTGTTGGTTCCAACGAGAGCAGGCAAGGCGATGCGAACAATCCTGGTGGGAATGTTATCGAATGGTCTGACCCTCTCGATCGCGCACTCATGGTTTCTACCGTCAATGATCCTCCGCAAGACGCTCAAACCGACCCCGCGGCACATAGCCAAGACGACAAGCCACTAGAAGTGTCTGTGCTTGCCCAGGTCAACGAGACGGGTGGCTTCAAGGTTGGTCTCACCATCCCTATCGAAAACCAGATCAAACGTGTCGAGTTTCCGTTCGACCCCTTCATCGACACTGCAGAGCACTTGGCACGTGAGCTAGTCGAGGTGTTTCACCTCCCGGAAGAGCAAATAGCAAATATCGAAGAGGCAATCAAAGAACAGATCGAGCGCGCTTGGAAACAAAGAGAAGCGCATGTGAGAAACACCACTCCCCACGCTACCCCGCATCCTCCGCCACCCAACGATGTGCCTGCCGAAGCACCTACTGTAACTACCTATCCTGCCGATACTCAGTCCAGATCCGCATACACTACCGAGACAGCACATCCGAGTTATGCTGCCGTGGCCGCTTCTGGGACAGTATCTGGTTCCGCACCTTCAGCCCCTCCCTCTGTCCCACACCCTCAAAGCGAGCCGAATGTTCAAGAAAGCGCCCCTCGGCCTGTCTCCAAAATTGTGACGCCGCCGCAAAATGATATCGGTCACCAAGAACCGGTTTACCAACAGCAGCAAACTTATGCGGCACCACCACCACAGCCGACTACGGAGCATGAACATGTTCAATATCAAAATTTGCCTGTTGATGCCTCTCGTAGTCCTGTTGACGAAACTGCGAACTTCTATTCGGCTCAAACACAGAGCAGTATCATGGGATCGCAGCAAGCAACAGTTCCCGCTCAACCTGTGGAACAACTTCAGGCTACACAACCTATTCCTGTTACTCAACCGCCGGTTCATGAACCTCAAGTTCATGAACAGGTTGTCGAACAATCGCATCTACCCCCTGTTCAGCAGCAGGTTGTGGAGCCACAAAGTGTTCCACAGGTACAGGTCGAGCCGCAGCAAGAATTGCAGGTTCCGCATCAAGTGGTGGACCAGCGACATGGGCATGAACTCCAGCAGCATGCGCAACAAGCGCAAGAGCTGCAACACATGCAGCAAGTGGTTCCGCCGATGCATCAGCAACTTCAGGACCGTTCGCACGTAGAACAGCGTATTCCGGAGGCCTCCCATATCGCTCAGGTTCAAGAGCACAGGCAATTGCCGCCGCAAGTTGCGGAGCACCAGCAGGTGTCACGTCAAGTTGCCGAACAGGAACATGGTCAAGCTGTCCCTCAACAGATGCAGGAATCTCGCCTTATGCAGCAGCAGGACATGCAACAACACGCGGTCCCAGAACCGCAGCATGTCACTCAAACGATTCCTGAACACCAATCTCTCGCACAATCAATGCCACAACCTCAATCATCCCAACCGCTACCCGCTGCAGCGCAAAATACTGATGCATCGGTTGTGCCTGATATGCCTGTTGAGAGTCGAATGTCATCTCAACCAGATGTCACCGGACTATCGGCCCATGCTATGACTACAAGTGCGGGTGAAGGAGGAACGGGAGTGCAGTCGTACATGCGACATCAACAAAAGATTGTGCCTGGTCATTCATCCGTACACACGCCCAGTCATTCTGTTCCTGTATCTCCGATGCCACCGCCCCAATCCTTCGCTCCTCCAACATATTCTACTCCTATGCAGACGCAAAATCTGACTCCGACAATGCCTGTGTCTCGTAGTCGAGTCTCACAGAATGAGCAAGCTGCTACGCCATCACTTGCCACTGTGCACACGATTTCCCAACCTCGGGCTGTACCCCAACCTGTGGTTGCGACTCGAACACCACAGCAAGCACCAATAGCTCAGCAGCAGGCTACTCATATTCAGCCTTCGCCGCATCCCATCTCGACGCAACATGCCGTGGAAGATCAGAACTACCAGGCATCGATACCTCAACAAGGTCATCTTCAATCTTCCCAACCGCAAGCACCAGTAGGACACAATGAAGGTGGTGTTCCACCTGCCCCGTCACCGCCTCTCTCAGTACAATCCAATACATTTGCTTCGATTGAAAGTGTTCCGGAGAATAGTGAAATTGGAAGTCAGCAAGGATCCGAGCATGGAACTCAATCAGTGAGATATGTTGAAGTGCCCACAGATGCGGCCTATTCTTCGCAAATGTCCGAAACCGATTCGCAAACCAGGGAGAACAGACCTCACACTCGACTCCCTCCTACTGCACCTGCTGGATTTTCGACTACGCAGACGCTCATGGCAAGCGGTTCTTCATCAATCTCGCATTCTGCCTCGGAGCAGGTGTTACGACGGAATGAGCAAGGAGCCGATCTCATCGCGCCACATCGCTCGATTTCAGCACCAGCTGGGTCAATTAATACAGATGAGCCTGTTCAGTTCTCCCATATTAACGCCGCAGACAACAATCCTGTACTTTCGACTCCAGATCAGAGTTTGTTAGCTGAGCTGACCCGTCCAGAACCTGTAAGTGTCTCCGATCCGAATGCGCCGATGAGAAGTGTGCCGCATTCGACATCCAATTCGAATGTTGCATCAGAGTCGAAACCACCGAGTATTGTGGTCGTTGGTGGGGGTGGTAGCAGTAGTGAGCGTCGACACTCGAATACTGAAAAAACTGGTCGTACCAGGCCGTCTCCAGGCAATATCTCCTCCGCTTCGCTTCCTGATTATTCGTTCAATGATCCCAACTATGTTCCGAGAAGTTCGTCGTTGACGGGTAATGTGTCAGATGCGCCGAAACGTCCTTATTCGTTGAACGAACCACTCAATCTCGCACCGCCAATTACTATGGGGCGGCGCTCTTCGTCGTGGCGAAGCACTCAGTCAGAAACTAGCTTCCACGACGGCAGTATTCGAGCCTCGCCCTCCGATACTACGCTGGGTTCTACCTACGACCAGAAATGGCTGGCATCTTGTCTTGAACTTATGGAGCATTCAGCGAAAGGTCGATATGGGATGGTGTTACAGAAGTTGGATATGGGAATATCGCCGTCATTTGCAGACTATGACCGGAGAACGCCCTTGCACGTCGCTGCGTCGCGTGGTCATTTGGATATCGTCACACTGTTGATCGAGCGTGGCGCCAACATGAAAGCCGTAGACAGGTGGGGAAGGACCCCGCTTTCTGATGCGATTGTTAACCAGCATCAGAATGTGGCCAGCTTCTTAAGATCGCATGGTGCGACGGAGGATATGGACGTCACTTCAGATGCGTTCGGTAGTATCACGTTGGAATCGGTGGCGAAAGGTGATTTGGAGGAGGTACGGCGAAGATTAGTGGCTGGGGCGAACGCTAACTTCGCGGACTATGACCAACGGACTGCACTTCATTTGGCGTGCACAGAAGGGCATAGCGACATTGCGGAACTTTTGCTTGTGAACGAGGCGGACTGGACGGCAAAGGATTCGTTTGGCCGAACACCAGTAGATGATGCGGTGAGAAATGGGCACAAGGAAATCCTTCGGGTGCTGCGCCAATATGGTGCTGAGATACCGCGGCATTTGTTGGGTGCACATTCTGATTCGCAACATCAACAGGGACTCGACCTCGTCGAAAACGCTGCCAAGGGAAGAATCAACGCTGTAAGAAAATGTCTGCTGAACGGTGCGAACCCCAACTTTCAAGATTACGACAGACGGACAGCGCTGCACTTGGCGGCGGTTGAAGGGCATGCAGACATTGTGGAATTGCTGTTGAAGTCTGGTGCAGATTCGAACTCGTTGGATAGATGGGGCGAAACACCGAAAGACGGGGCATTGAAAGAACATCAAACCGCAGTGGTAGATGAATTTGTGAACTGGGAAAAGAAAATGGTGCGCCGGAATAGCGGCCTGTCGACTAGGGGATCATATGCGAATGGACGCCGTAGCGATTCAAACAGTATGGGACGGAATTTTGAGAAGCAACAGTTTGTTGGGGAAGATTTCAATGACCTGAGGTCGTTGGGATTGAAAGCGGCCGCGGCGTCCAAGATGAGACCGAGTCAAATGCATGTATTTGCCGATAGTTTTGTAGAACATCGTGCATCGAGAAGTGGGTCGAGGCCGTTGAGTGCGCCGCCGCCAGGGACGGAGAACATCACGCCGCCGGTGATGGGGGAACAGCAACCGCAGGGGCCGTTGTCGCCGTACAGGGCTGGGACGTCGCCGATACAAGCTGAAAACGTGCTGAAAGTATCGGGAAGTGGGAAAGGAATCGGGGTAGGCGTGACGGAGGAGGTTGGCAAGGGGTCCTCGTCGGTTGTCACAGTAGAGAGCGAGGGCGGGGAAGCGATCGCGACGGAGGTGGTCACGTCGATTGTGGATGAGGCGGTGGACGACGTGGGTGTGGACAATTATGATGGCGCGGGCAGAGCGGGCGGCGCGTGGCGCAACGAAGTGTAATGTAACTCTACGGTATACTACAACAACTACGGCGTACGGTACTGCGACAGGTATAGTAGGTAACACGGTGGTGCCAGTAAACAATCAGTCAGTTACGGTAGCGACATGTTTACTCTCAAATCACTCGCCGATTTGCGCTGTGGGCGCCGCGCTTGGATTTCGAGTAGTGTTGGCTTTGCAAGTGCTCCGATGGGTAGGGTTTTGTAAAGTGTTCATGTAAACTTGGAGCAGTACGCGAACCGATGAGGCAGCAGGCGCATCTTAAGCAAGTTCGCAAGAAACTGTTACGAAATTGAAACGGAGACAGGTGGTTGTGACGAAAGCTCAAGTGGGAATGGCTCAAGAGCAATGGTGGCACCACCAAGACACAAGTCGTTGTGGTAAAACGCGACAAGTTGGCCGGCACCGACACGTCGAACGGAATGGTCGAAGTGCACGCTCAATCCGCTGTCGGTTACTTGCACAGTACAGCGTTCGAGTGGGCCGGAAGACATGAGTTTGGCATGAATAGGTGTGTCGTCGAGCGGTGGATTGTGTACGAGCCAGCGCGGGTGGTTGCAGTGAACGACGCGGGTGTACAAGTGCGGAGAGTCGCTACCGCTGGTGACGAGAACGATGTTTTGTCGGCTGCACTTGTTCACGACGTAATAGGCGCAGGCCACGCCGCCGATGCGGGCGCGCTGGCCGACGGTGTACGCCCACGCGGGCTGGGGCGCTTGCGCGATGGCGGCGTTGGTGTCGGCGTCGACGAACAGAGGTGTGGTGTCGTCGTCGATGTAGTTCTGCAGCAGCGCAGAGAGGCGGCGCGCGCCCACGAAGCACAGCCCGCGCGACGAACGTGCGGCGGCGGCGGGCAGCCCGACGTGGCGCGCGATGGCGCGCACCTCGGTCTTCAGCAGGGGCCCGAGGGGGAACAGCGCGCCGCGCAGTGCGGCGGCGTCCACGTGCGCCAGGAAGTACGTCTGGTCCTTGGCCGCGTCGGCCGCGCGCAGCAGCCGCGCGCCGTCGAGCCGCGCGAAGTGGCCCGTGGCGAAGCGCGCGCCGCCGTAGCCCGCGCGCGCGCGCAGGCGCGCCGGGAACGCGCCGAACTTCACCAGCGCGTTGCACGCCACGTCCGGGTTCGGTGTCAGCCCGCCCGCCAGCCCGTTCAGCAGCACCGGCTCGAACACCGACGTCCAGTACTCGCGCACGAAGTCCCAGTCCTCCAGCGGGTGCTCGAGCGCGAGGTGCGCCGCCGCCGCGCTCGCGGCACGGTGCTCCCGCTCCACACAGGCCCCGTCGTCCGACGTCCAGCAGCGCAGGAATATCGGCCGCACGTCGTACCCTCGCTCGCGCAGCAGGAACCCCGCCACGGACGAATCCACACCCCCCGACAGCGCAAGGTGGATCGCCCGCTCCCGCCCCGGCGCGGGCACCGCGCATACGGCGCGTGCGATTAGCTGCGCGACTTTGCTCATGTGTTCTGGTGCGGTCGTTGGATTTTGTCGAATTTGGGTCGGGCAGCCTAATTAATTTCCGAGTTTTGGGTTGCCCGAAACTCGGCCGTGAGGATTGGCGAAAATTAGCGGAACTGAGGTTTATCGGACACATGGCGTTGCTGAAGCAGGCCAACATCCGGTGTACGTTTACGTTCTCCATGCGATATAGATGGTGGCAAAACGGAAGAAATACTTGGTCTAGCAGAGATGAAAAGTTTGCGGATATAATACATGGCTTGTTGAGTGCGATGGGTGAGGCGCCAAGCGAGATGAATTGCGACAGCGGAGAAGGCAAACGTGCCCAAACAACGGGACGAGCAGAGATTATACTACTTTTCCTTCGACAATGAGGATGTGCATCACGTGAAAATCTGCCAAACAATGGTCGGGGGGGGGGGGACGAAAAGTACACGAACACGGTAGTGCTGGGTCGACGCTGAGGATGAGCTCCTGCAGGTTGAACACGAACGTCATGAAGGCGTGCCTCTTCGAGCCGTACACGCTGCATGTGGGTAGTGTCAAGCCGTAGAACAAGGCGTGGGGGCAGCGAAACATAGAGTCACAGAGGTGAGTGAATAGGTTCGAGGTGTTGGCTATGACGGAGAAGTACAAGAGCAGGAAGAAAATAAACTACTCGGACCTGATGCGCACGGCCGAGCCCTGGTATGACTTGCGGAACAGCTGCAAAATCTAGGATTTGCTCTTCTGCATGGTGAAGTGTGTGAGCAGGAAACCTTGGTGTTCGAGTGACTTCGGTGTCGACGTTGGAGCTCTCTCTAGATTAAATTCGGTTACAACGAAATGAGAAAGATTGTTTGTTAGAAGTTGTACTCTATCGCGAGATGCGGATTAGTCCAGCGTTCACCATAACACGCAACTCCATTTTATTGACAGGTGCTCTCGGCCTGCCTTGCTCGATTTCTACTTGCTTTCGTTCAGGAACTGGCAATGCGCAAGTTTTATACAGCTGTTTCACAGACTCTGTTGTTTTCAGTGTTCGTTTCCTATGCCCGTAAGCCTTGCCCAACAGCAATCTCAGCAAGCGCTTCCATTAGCCAAGCAACACCTGCGCGCGTCTTGGTATCTCTCGTTGAGGTGATTCTATCGCAGATTTCGCATGAACGTACAACGATGCCATACATTGCCATTTCTTCCACATTGCTTTGCTTTAACTAGCTATCGCAAGTCAAAGTTTCAACCCACACTGCACACATTCAGCACATTACCCGGTAAATTCTACAGAGAACCCATGTTGCGTGTTTTTCCGTCCCTTCCGAAGAAAATAACGTTGCCATAACTCTCTCCTTTCTGAGAATCTACTCTCTCATCGACTCTCCTGTCTGACGTTCCACTTCGTCATGTACATGTGCCCAAAACACAAGAGCCCAAACAAATTCTGAATGCCCGGATTACGCACTATACAGCTTGGGCCGAACGTCATGATGCTCATGTAGTAGAACGTTTACCTGTTCGAAGTTCGAAATCTGCTGATACAATTAAGCCAGTGTGAAGAGCGAATTTGCTATTGGCTAGCAGTTTCGTTGCCATAAACAGCTTTGCCCAGTACATCTTCAGGCATTGTGCACTGTACAAGTCGACGCATCCCGTGCTCACACACTTCTTCTCGATATCCTAGAGGCAAACCATGAATCCCCTTTCTCAAAACAATGTCTCGAAACATTAAAGCGACGTTATCATTTCGTCCGCTGCTGCTTTCAATGCCCGTGCACAATGGCTTTGACAATTGAAATCTCTCTAACAAAGTCATTGCCCGTTGTAGTACGTGCGCCTTGTCCGACAACTTTATCTGAGTCACCTTCCACGCTGTCCAGATCGACCTCCGCGCTTCGCGAATAAAATTGAGGGGCCCAACCTTTTTCATAATGCTTTGGAATTCCTGCCTCTTGTTCGCGTTCTTGAGCGGCCTAAGATATTCTTCAAACGAACAGATTCCGTTTCTACATGGTTCTTCCCCTGCGAAACACTCGGTCCCCGATCTGGCCACTGACCGCATCGATCTCCGCTTCATTCGTCTCTATTGGCCAAGTCTTCGAGAAATTAAATGCGCTCGCCACCTTAAATTCAAACTGTTCCATCGTTTCGTCGCTTTCAACAAGCATGTGAACCTTCTGCTCAATACTTTAGTTTCAATAGCATCCATTGTTCCGACCGCTCACTTCATTGCATCAAACACAAAATCCGCCAAGCTTGCTTCTACCCTCGAAGTCAGTCACCTCAATTCAGTCAAGCTCCGCATGACATAGCCCACCAAAATTACAGCTCCACAAAGAGCTACGCGAAACACGGCGTAACGACAGTCGTGGACGTGCATTCAACGGAATCCGAACTGGTTCGAATTGTTTGCAGTACTGAACGTTGCTTTGGATTTGTTGGATGTTAGCGGAGAAGGAAGCGAGCAGAGTTGAGTACAGCCTTTCAACTGGTCGTACTCTGTCCCGTTTGGAGTCGATGCGCGTAGAAACGAATCGTGGTGACACGGTACTCCCTGTAGTTCTTCCCAGAGTTGTCAGTTAGACGAGCCCTGTTCTTCAGGACTTGAGTGAATTGGCGAGACCGTCCTTGAGAGTAGAACGCAATCTTCGAGGATTTTGTGTTTGAAGCACTGAAGCAAACGGTAGAAACGATGTATGCCATAGAACCCCACGCGTTGAGCGGATGGTTCAGGCGATTGTTGAAAGCGAACCAAGTGGAAGAGGTAGCAGGAACGATGAAACAGCTAGAATTGATTGTGGGCAGCGCGTTAAGCACTTCGAAGACATCCATAGTCGGTCACATGGTCGCCCGACTAGAGAATGAATCGGACCAGTTTTGAGACGAGTGACATCTTCGCCCGCCAATTCCATTATGGTTCGTTGGGTGAAAAAGCGAATGGGTGAGATTCAAAGAGATATTGGAGAGTCGTGGAATCGCAGTCATCACTCAATATGGCGGTGTGAGGAAAACGGAACTTGGTTGCGTTTGTGATGCGAGCAGAACCCAAAACCTGGCACTGAGAGGTGTGTTCTGGGTTACGGTGGATGATGTAGTAGCTGACGTTATCAATGGCTTACGACAATGGTCGGCAGATTCAGCAGAAAGACCATTGAAGGGTGAGGGCGAAGAAATTCAAACTCAGTAGTGGGAGTGTCGAAACCTTGACTTTGCACGCAGTCAGTACTGTTGCCACATAGTGTAGGTTCACGGACAATTGTTGTACAGTATTGTGATTGCAACCTTCCAGCTTTGCAATACGTATTATTATACAATTCAAATGGTTACCAATAGGAATTTCAATTCAAGCAACCTTGGATTGGATAAATCGATTAGTTTCTTACTTTTTCTAGGAAGCCGTGCTGTTTCACTTGCCCCTCTCCGTAAGCCGTTTCGATCGGCAAACTGTTCTCCTGTTCGACAACAAACGAGTGGTATAACAAGCGCCACATGAACCTGATGTTCGACTGGCATTAAGGATGGCCCTTTATATTCCGGTTGAGAGTCGTAAAGCAGATTAGAATTAGGATCCGAAACTAATACCCGGCGTGCTTTCGCGTCGTTGATCGTTAG
>JAAUYH010034853.1_pt1 | contig 13914 bp, 11 predicted proteins | sample 7278061 | NCBI WGS metagenome assembly JAAUYH01 (sample SAMN14350203, study PRJNA611818) | marine sediment metagenome | isolation source: surface marine sediment (0.6m) | place: French Polynesia: Moorea | collected 2018-08
CTTATGCATACAAATAGATGTTTTATCGGCAGATGTACCTTCTTTACTTGAATTAGGTTTATTGGAACGCGAAATTCTGGTTGCTAATAACGTGAGAAACGAGTTACAATCACCTCTATTGGGCTGATCAGTGCCTTTCTAGAGAAAAATCTTCTCTTGTACTTGTATTGGAGTACCAAGGAACGCTATTTTCGAAACATAAACTCATTAAGCTTCACAGACATTTTCGTTACTCCTCAAGTAGAAAATTTCATGAATTAGTCAATAAAGCAAGGCAGAACGACGCTGACCAGTCTACCTGAAAAGTACTCCAATAAATCATACGAACATGTGAAACCTGTCAAACTTTCAGTGCTCCGTCTCAACGATTTCGCCGCAGGCAACCGCAATCTGATGTAGCATTCTATGGTGATGTTGCTATGGATCTTATGTAGATTAGCGAGAAGTCATTACTGCATGTCGTGGATATCGAGACGAACTTCCGTGTAGCAACTTTTGTACCGAAAAGAAACCGAAGGAGTTTGGGGTGCCTTTATTTCGTGCTGAGCATCGCCATACATTTAATTTCCCTTGAGAGTACAAGTTAACCAAGGGAGAGCGTTCGCAACTATAAGATGTACTCGAACAGTTGACGCTCTTGGCCCAATAGTCCAAACATCTGGCATTGAATCCCAAACCTGAAATAGGTATTGTGAAAGATACCAGGCCCCGTTACGAAGAATATTCAACAAAATTGAGCACGAAAACTTCAAAATAGGTAGAATTATTTTGTTACGCATCGCTGCTAAGGCGATAAATGACATCATGAGACCCAACGGATTTGTGCCATCTTATCTTATTCTCGGCTGCGTGCTGAGATTTCCGTTTGTTGATTCGAAGCTGCCAGATTAGCAGTCGCACATGGATGCATTGTCACGTGCTCAACAGGAGATGAATACAATTGATTCTGAGATTCTTGTACTAAAAGCACTTGAATCTCGAGCTTCAAGTAATGCGGAATTGAAGTTCGAACCTGACGAATAAGTTCGAATTTACTGCAAGGCAGATGAGAAGTACTTTGGACCATACCGGTAATCATAGTTGATAGCAAGCAATTATTCATTGTAATCAACGATTGAGAAGTACAATTTAGTGTCCAAAAAACATACAAACGTCTCCCACGACACCGATGTAATCGGAGGATGGCTTGTGTATACACTATCCAAATTACTCCCTCAAATATTGTCAACGAGGATAATCACGAAACAAGGTAAGAAAAAATCATCCCGACTGTGCATATAACTGAAATTCTACATCACATGAATCCTCGAACTTGCACTCCCGAGGCCTACAAAGCTCTTCAACTCGAGATCATAAACTTGATACGCAGAGATAAATAAGAGATGATATTGGAAGAAGCTGTTCCAAAGGCTGCAAACATGATCACAGTATCCATATTTGTCACAGTCAATGATGTAGAAACTGAAAACCTTCTTTCAAATCACGTTTCGGGGCGCATGGCAATCACGACACTGAAGACGATCAATTGATCTCCGACTCTACAACGGTTGATCAGAATTCTGTTCAACTGTTAGTTGCTTTGGCAGCAATTATTCGGTTTGACGTTTGGATCGAAGACATATTGCAGGTATATTTACAATAAGCAAGTGAGCTACTACGCGAAGTATACCTGCAACGAATCGTCTATTGAAATCTCCCGCAGAATACATGTTGAAATTGCTGCGACCACTCTATGGCCTGGCTAAAAGTGGAAATTACAGGCATGCGACTTTTAGCAGGCATCTCTTTTACCTCGCCATGGTAATTGTGGTTAGCTATATGTCTCTCCCATTCAGACGCGCGAGAGAGAAAGTTAAATAACTACACATGCATCGTATGTCGAAGATATATTAGCATACGCTTACGATTTCTTTGCAAAACTGACCAAAAGAATACGTGAAATATTCGCAGTATAATCTAGAGAGGACAACAACATGCGGTTTCATGTGTCGACGGCGACAGTCTAGGGGACGGTATCGAAATGCATCAGCGAGCGTACATAGATCGCCTGAAAAAGCTGCCTCTTGAGACGCAGATTTCACCCTACTTCGCTGGTCACGCGCACAGTTGTCATGGTTGATCTACTTGAGACCTGAAATATGCGTGACCTCAAGCAAGCTTTCTCGGGTGACAGAGAAGACTTTAGAACGCAACCATGTGAATATGGTCAACACTGCTGTCAACTACTTGGATGAGTCTCGAGTTCCTTCCCTGGAAACGAGCAAACCAGATATGGACTCGCTCAACATCCCTGCTTACGCGGATGCATCATTTGCTCCAATTCGAAATTTGACATCACAACTTGGCTACATTATTCTTCTATGTGACAAATGGGCCAATAGCACTACACTACATTACGCCAGTTACAAAGAACTGTTGAATTGCTCGATCCGTTCTAAATGCAGAAACGTACGCGTTCGCTGATGCATATGACTTGTCTGTAGCGCAAAGAAAGATATGGGAACTATAAAAGGACAAGTTGATACCATAGGAGATATATATAGACTTGAAAAGTTTATGTTATGTCATCAGTTAGTGTTTGCAGACGCAAGAGCGTCGTTTCATCATTGATCTGCAAGCAGTTCCAGATGCCTACAAGGCACATGGAATATCCAATGCTGGCATCATACGTGGCCCTAGCAATCCTGCAGATGGCATGAAACAGCCGTTCAAATGTGTCTTCCTAAATACGTTGTTACGCACAGGCAAAGCAATATTTCCTTTCGAACAATGCGTGATCGGATCGTCGGACAAAAACGTTACAAAACGTGGATCAAGCAATGATCATGACTCAAGAACGCACCAACCAAATAATCAAAACCAACGGATTGCCGATTAGATTCGAGACATTTGCAACATTGAGTGCACAGCGTACCACAGCGCTATTTCAAGTAACACTGCCTGGCCACGCATACTGTGGTATCCGAAAGGCCATCAATGCAATATGAGTCTTCGACAAGAATGCATCATCACACGATGGCTCCCCAGGTCAGTATAATGAAATTCATCAAATGATTCGCTAGCAGCAATGCCTAGTGAACATGCGAGGTGAAGTTGAGAGCATGTTAGAACAGTCTATGCTCACCAGTTTGTCAAGATTCATTCAATGCACCATCATGTAACGTCATCTATGATGAATGACGAGCTATGAGGGCTATAGAGTCATAGGCATGCATTGACGTGCTTTGGGATCTGTATGACTGGCTAACCTGTTTCCAATACCATATAAATAGAATAGCAACTGAAAGAGTAAACGAGAAATTGATCGTTTGAGATTTAACAGTCATCTGAAACTGGTTCAATTGAGTCTTCCGAAATATTAGAGAAATTATAGTTGCTATGGCGCAGCATAAGTTTAATCCTTGATCCATGTGATCCATCAACATTAACGCATTCGCTCATGTATGGTACAGATGCAATATCAATTTAAGCTCCGCAATATTCCGGTATGAAATGAAATGAAATCAGCTAGAATTGTTGCTGCATAGTCTAATTTAATAATATTGTATAGGCCTGCAAAAAGGTATGGGCACTCAATTCTGATTACAAGGTTTCCCATAAGCTTACCTGTCTTGCAACCTTCTTGTTAATAAACTTCAAAAACAAGATCGGGGTCGCCTAGTCTTCAAGTCCTTGAAAGACAAGATAAGGGAGACAGTTGTCGTGTGAATACTGCCTAGAAGAGTAGACAACGGTCGACATGAAAAGCTGGGCCAAACGAAGTATGCTGATGTCGTCCGACGAGATCTCTCTCGCCACCGATTTAACGCCCACGGTTAGTGTAACTTAACAGAGTTTGAAGATGAAAGACAAGGAAGTTGAAGAAACCTTCTCGTTATATTCACTGATCTGCTTGCTAGCTGTCGATGTAATATTCTGGCGTGTTCCCTGACTGCGGCGCAACATCACTTTTATTCTACAGAGCTCAGCGGACGTAATGAATCCTAGTCAATAAGAATTCGTATCGGAATTATATGATTAGTCAACTCACTCAATTTATACGTGACATCCCTCATCCCTATACAATTCTTACTCTATCACCATTAATCGTACATATAATTCAAGTGAGATCAATTAAGCAACAATCAAAGTTTTGACCAGTAGTCTGCTGACAATTTAAAAATGCGGCCATGAATTTACCGATTCCGTTGCATGATGTAATTCTAGGCATCGCTCTCCGCATTAAGGTAGAGAAGTTCAACTGCAATTATAAATTCAGCTCAATGAACCAACGACTCCTAGTACATGACTTACGGCTTTGCTGTTGGTTTTCTAATAAATTCGTAGGTGAGTTTTGTACTCCACTAACTGAACTCTGAAAAAATAAGGAAGAACTGTTCCCAGTAATGAATTTGGTAACTAATAAAATCCCTAATACCGTAAGAATTCTCTTGATTGAATTCGAATTTCTGCAGTGAATAATGTGTTGATTTATTATTCAACATCAAATTTTAGCTTCTTGGGTTTGTCTAGGTTTTCGAGTTGTTGTACCTTCTAAGAATGATCTTCTATGGTAGAAAAATTACAAATATCACCAAAATAGAAATTTATTCTATAAAATCATGAGACCTGATGTTACCTAAATTTTACTTTACTTCTTCTATACTTGTGGAGCCTTCAGTTTTTTTAGGTGAATACATTGTTCTTTATTTTTGTTTTTGGTCTAATCTGTTGATCATTTGCTTTGGAGCATTACTCGTTTTCATTTTTATGTTTTTTTATTTCGAACGCACATTCAACACAATCATCGTATGTTTTCACGACAAAATTTGCAAAAGTGCTCAAGCTGCCCGTAAAAATGATTCTACTATTCGAGTTATTCTTTCGCATCACCAACTATCTACAAAAATAATATGCCTTCAACTATCTTAATATCACTCGTAAGCATAGGTAAGATATGTTATATTGGTGCCAGTCTTGCTTCTGCTCTACGGATCGATTGAAGCATTTGATTTCTCCACAATATTGTCTTTCAGAGTAGAATCCTGTGAAAGCTTGAAGTGCAAACCCTGGATATTTCGTATGTCCCAGTTAATCTCTTGAAACATGTAGAATATTTAATCCGGTGAGGTTCAGATACGCTACATGGAAACAATGGAACTCATTCAAATACGAGAGCTTTAGCTTCGGTTTTCTTGATACTTTTACCTTTCTATGAAAAGTGCATCGCTGATGCGAAATTTGCTGCGTTTCTTTCTCCCAGCATGTGAAATAACATTTTGACCATACATTCCAAATTCTCTCAGTTTCGTATTCATCTGAACCCCGCAATTGAAAATAATTGTTACTAACAACCAGTACAACTGAAGGTTTTTCTACGATTTTAATGTAAATTGCGAGAATAAAACCCTTGAATTTTCAACTTTGGAGAAGGATGTTCGTCAATGGATAGGGCTTTTTGATACGTAGACCGGATTCTTGCAAGGCTAATTGGTCCGCAGAATCAAAAGGAACTGTTCTCATAAATTAATTTGTTTTGTGTGATACTCTCAACTCTTTTTTCATAGCATCGAGCGTTCTGTTTCTTTATGGATCGTTATCCTGAAGTTTTGATTCGAAAATTTATTTAAATGGTTCAGTTGGAACTGTAAGAAGTGAATAGGACGATCGAAACCCGTTCTTGATCTTCATACTAAACAAATAGATTGCTACACGTTCGCCAAGATTTCGAACCACAATTGAATAAAATGTTCATAAAAGTCGGTCAGCATTGCTTAAATAATACGTCTATACGCAGTTAGTGAAATTCACTTACTTAACTTTATTTCAATCGTACATAGGTTTTAAGCACTGTTTGCGCATGAAGAGATCATGCAGAAATTCCACGATGCAAGTGTTTGAGCTGACGCGCTATTTGAGCTGCCGTGCTATTTGAGCTGAAACTCCGACAGCTACTACTTACTTTTTACGAACTTTCAGAAAGTGTCTATATTTTTGAGAGCCAGGGGAATTTCGGATCAAATCAAAGTCTCTGTACTAGTGTACAACATGACAGGGAAACCATTCAGAGAGTTCATAGAATTTTCTGATTCTTCTTCATATCTACTGCCTTGAGAATGATTTGAAAATTTATCTGATTTAGTAATACTAGCTATTGAACTGCTTTTTTAGTTTTGTTCAATCATTTCATAGTTTTAGCTTGGTATTATGTTTCTATTTTTTGTACCAAAATTGTACGTGAAGAATACTTGAGAATATGAGCGACCGAGCTACGCTACATTACAAAGAAACCTACAGGCACAGCTTGACCGACGATGAATTGCTGTCAAATTTTAGAACAGATTCATGCGGTCTGAAGACGTTCATAGAGGCTAGAACCAGCAATTAATTGAACTTGGGTGCTCCCTTTAAATCATGAAAACCTACACTGCTAGACATTCACGTCTATCTGCCTGACTTTGCACTGATACGCCAGGTCTGCTGAGACGTAGCCCGTTCGCAGGAGCGACACACCAGAAAGATTTTTTATCGGACCCTCAAAACGGGAGTGTGCTCGTATCTAATGTTGTATTCCGTCAACTGTGAGAACTTTGGCGCAAAAAAGCATATATATATATATATATACATGTATGTTTTTGATACCAGAAATAGCAAAAAATTGATCAGTTCTATAAAATCATCAGTGAAAGGAAATAAAATAGATCGACCTGAAGAAAAAGCCTGCATTAAAGTAAACCAACGTTCCTCAAACAAAGGGTTTACGAAAGGAAATTTTATTACAATTTAATCAATTCTTCAAACGGTAAAGTGAAAACTTTTGGCAGAAAAGAACCATAATCCAACGTGTACAATAAACGTTTATAGCCTTCGACAATATATACTACGGACTGCTTCATCCTTTTCCTCTACGAAACTTTTGCTCTTTGTAACGGGCAAAACTGCACTGAGTTGGATTCCGTCTATTGATGACCCGCTTCTCAGCCTGATTTTTCCTCACGTACTAACTTAATCCCGTAGCAATATCTTCGTCCTCACAAAATATTTACTCACTATCCTACCGTTTACCTGAACAACAGAAATCAGTGCAAATTTTGCTTGCCTATATGAAGCAGACGATAGAAGCAGTAGAAATTGTCTGAAATATATGACTATTATCACGTTGAAGGCATCTGTGTAGATCAATAAGTATTTGGTAACAATTCCGAGGTACACTCGGTTGTAACTATATTTTTGCACACTACCCTAACTAAAAATTCTAGTAAAAGATGATTAAAACATTCCTAAGTTCGTGATTTATCAAGTTTAAGAACAACAGTTTGCTTAAATATCTTCAAACTCAAAATAATAAATATGCGCTGCTTTTGGAAGCCGCGATGAATGCTTTTATTTGATGATGTTGAACTTCGCAGTAAATCTTTAGGACATAAGATTTCATTTGATAGTAAACACTATTGAACAGCGCTCGAAAACACTTTACGCTATACGATGTCCATCTATAAGTAAAGTAATTACGATCAATAGTTATATTAGCGAAATTCTACTTTCAATCCCTTTAATGTCACCTACTGTTTTAGTTGCAGCAGTTTCCGCGGGAAATAAAATTAATATTGTTTTTTTACTTCGTATTTCGGTCATGATATGTTAGTAAGTGACATTTCGGCAGAACACTGGGATAAAAAACCGTTCTATTCAGTCGAATTATGTACAAGTACTTATAAGTTATTAAATATAAATCATCAAGTACAGAATTAAATGTCCGAAATGCGATTCAAGTACTAATACACAATGTAATTATACCGAAGACAATTTTTATTGCGAACGTAAAGTTCATCAAAGCGTCGATACATCGCAATGTTTTGGAATCTTGAAAACCTCTTTTATCAACTAATGTACCTGAACACAACTCATTAAATAGTATCTAGGTGATTATAACGATGAAAAAAAGCTTGAAGAATAATGTTATTAAATCCCATGCAATGAACACGTAAGCATGCATTAAAATATCGAAAAACTGCCTATAGAAACAATGTATACAAGGAAAAATGAGTATTTGAAAATTTTCTGTGACTTAATTTTGATTATCGAACTTTTCACTTGCTATTCGCCAACCCAAATTAATATAGTGATTGAAATAGCGATTGAAACATCGAATAATTGGTCGAAACATTGGCATTGTAAAGAATTACATGCCTCAGTCATTTTGCGCTTCGACTCCATTTCTAAAAGCTCATATTAAAAAAACTATCTGTGCCGAGTTTTATATCGATAGGATTGTCAAATATCAATGCAAGAAAACGCAAGAAACTAAGAAGATGCGGCTCAAAACCAAATATTGTTAAGCAGGAAATAGGCGGCCGAAAAAGTGCATATATTGCGAGATAGGTATGACAAGAAACTTACACTGGTAAAGATAGTCAGCACTGTCAGCCTTGCCGACAGAACGACCTGGCTGGCAGTGCGCCCGCAGCCCCCCGAAAATTGCCGGGGCATCCGCCAGGACCCGCCCCTAGGGTACCCACACTGAAAGTAGATCTCGCGTAATTTTAAGAGAATAGATGATACAGGTGAGAATCGTATCTGTGGTAAAATCGTATATTGTCACAGATTTAGAATAAGTAATGGAAAATTCAGGTTCAAATTCATCTGTAGGAAACTGTTTTTTGCTTTCGTTTAAAGCAAACAACTTAGAAAAGAGAAATTAATAGGAAAACATTAAGCGATACTAAATAAAAAGAAGTTAAAGGGAAAAATGACAATTAAAAGGAAATGGATGAAAGAAAAAAAGGATTAACTGTGTTTCAAAAAAACTAGAATCACACACTGTGGATTAAGTACCCTCTGGATTGCGAGGGCTGTATTTGGAATGCAAGGAAATACATAGTCAGACTATTTCGATTTCCCATCGGTGCTCGTCCTGGACGAGGTCATTGCTAACGCGATTCCTCACATTCTCTTTGGCTTAGTGCACTTCAGAATGCTGCCGTAAGTCGTACCGTTAGTGACCATCAATTCTTTCGTAGATTTGCATTTAGCATCATATGTTATGAAACTTCTCATGCGACAAAAACAGGAGTCTGCATCCTGGGTGCCTATTATTTACGATAATAGCTAATTAATATTCCTAGCCTTGAAATGTAGTTGTTGGATTCGATCAAGGTGTAAATAGAGATGTACATTGTTGGTGATTTTAATACGGAACAGTGTGAATCACATTTACTACGCCATGAATCTTCACTTGACACATAAGCCCTATCTTGACACATTCCTGTCAGTCGTTTTAATTACTGAAAAGGGCTGAATGCTTAGGCGGACTGCTTCTCTAGTTTCTGAATCTTTGAATATGCGTCTTCAAACAAATACTTGTTGGTACACAAATTCTATGAGTTTGTAAGAATGAGGCTCGTACTTGATGGTAGGCCTCACGCTCTGTCTAGCTTTTACCCATTTAAATCTATAGTTTGGGTCACCTAATATGGTAGTTAATCGAATCTCAAAATCTTTTACAAACTCAATGGAATTACAAGTTTTAGTCTGTTAATGGCATGATGATTTCGGTTCCCAGCTGGCGTCGATTTCAAATGGCGGACTACCAAGATCTTCTTTATTCGCAGAAGTATAAGCAAATTCAGCTCCCGCTAGAACTTCATCTAAATTAATTTGACGATAATTTGATAGTATCTTAGGTAATTTTCAACTATGCGATTCATTATCTCAGAAAACACATTGTTTTCAAGAACTTTCATTTGGCTCCACAAATTTCATGTAACGTCCCCGGAACTTTGAAGTAAACTTAGGCTGCCCAACATGTACAATACAAAATGGCAATCTGTGATTCTGAAAGATGTTACTGAAGAATGTCCTTTCGACATCTACAGTAGTATCACTATCTTTCTACGGGATGATGTCGGCTCTCCGCAGCAGTAGATGACCGTACTAAGTAATATAGTCAACTCCGTCCCTAATCTTTGGGAGCTTCAAAATGAAATCGCTTGGAAGCGATGCATATCTTCTCTCTGAAACTTCTAATGAACTTGGATTTAGTTATTTGAGATGTCAGCAGATAAATGTTAACATCATCTGCTGAAAGGTATTCTCTGTAAGCTAAAATAGAAAGCTTAAGGGAATAAAAACCTAAGATGAAACATGGAAAATGAAAACAGAAACTAGATGGAAGGATCAAAGAAAGGAAATAAAAAGGGAGTAAATTAAGAAAAGAATAGTGTATCAGTGAGAGAGTGCGATGCATACGATTTGCTTCAGAAAATATAATATTAGATCGCTCAAATCGTTCCAAATCTCATTGGAGGTTTTCCGCAACAATAACTTGCTACGTACCTACTCAACAACCATCACATTTGAAATTTTGTTTACATAATCAACTGTGACGTTCTCTGTTGCGCTGTAAAATCTTTCTTCGTTTGTCGGAGGGATTAGAATTTTGGATATATCATCCCTGTGATCTATTTTTTGCTTTATGAATAAGCTGTTTAGTCGAACCCTGTCGATGTAAATGCAAGCCTATGATTTCGAAATCGAGATTAATGTATTGCTCTCGCTGACTCATTTCCTTGTTTCGGAGTCACAGCGTTCTCTGGAAACCGAGCATGCTTTGTTTTTGACTATATCATACTATATCTCTTTTTTGAGCCGATCATCTTCCCTTGAGAAGTTGAATGTACCTTTTTGAAAGATATAAACTTAAACAATAAGATCATCAGTCTACTGCATTCTTTAAATAGGCATATACATACAAAACTTGTGGAAAATCACTGAAGTTCACTAACGAAATGATTTGTGGAGTCATTATCTTTCACTTTTAGTACTTTTTTCCGTACACCCCGTATGTTCTCCAGTCGCATCTTAAGACTCTATTCCAATGTTATGAACGATGGCAGCTGCTCAATACCTAATGCTCGAAGAGCCGGACATTAGCAACACCGGACACCCTATTCCCATAGAACAACCAACAAATTCGACAAAGCGTCATGCTGTGCTAGTTCATGTATGTAGGCTTGATAAGTCAGTGTATTGCAGCAACCGGGCCGGCGAAATATGGGGCTCACTGCTTGAAACATCTCGCAATACCTTTGATTTGTGAACTTCAGGTGAGACAACAGTATCTACTTACACAAACAAGAAACAGACACTATTACCATTGCTACACTGACTGACTAGACGTTAGAGTCCAACTCATTTCAACTACTGAAAGAATTTCGTAAACACTAGCCCACTAACTGTGATTTGAGACTATTCAGAAAGCTCACTTCAGTGATTGGATGGAAAATATCGCAACACCTTGATGGCATCTTTGTCAGTCAAAGAAAATCTTTCAGATCTATTTAGATGAATTACTGAATAGAAAACCGCAAACATTTTCTCTACGCAGCGCGAAAAAATCCAGACATCTTATCGAAACATGAGAATGAAAAATTGCTGAACACTGCGGAACGTAATCAATATCGGTCACTGGTCTATAGCTTACTGTGCCTTGCGGTATGCACTCTTCTAGGTTTTCCTTTTCCTTTTAATGTGCTTGCTCGGCTGTTACATGCACAAATTTTGCGCCATATGGAATAACTGAAACCTATCTTATGTTCGGCCAATAGAAGGATGCAATATAGTCTTAAGTATTCCTGTTCAGTTCCCCCTACATCTCTGTCTTTCATAATTCATGTAGGCACCGATTGGATCTGATGACGGGAGCTTATGAATTCTATTTCTGGGATGATAATCGTTATCAAGAAATCGCTAATAGTTTAGGAATCGAGGAATCAAAGTTTTGTCCTGACATCATTTGCAGAGTATGAATGCATCGCCTTGTACGATTGTGTGAAGCATAAAAGCTGAACAAACAAAATGTTTTGAGATATTGTAACTTTGCGGAAATGAGAATGAAAACTCGATTGTGCATGTTAGAATTGTGGCGAACATCGAGAGCTCTGCTACGCGAGCGCTTTCTATGAACAAGCGAGCTCCTGTCATGGCCAAAGACTTCTATCTCAAGTATTACTGTGTAAAAGATGATTTCCTGAAAAAGCTAGTTGCCTGGCACAATGTATTATCTGCACAAATCAGGCAGACATGTTCACAAGATCTCGGACTTCTAAGCACGGGCGCCCATTTCTCGGTTAATCAATTTAAGTTCCACTAAGCAACTGCAGTAAGATATCAAGATCGTAAATTCGATAGCATCGCGTACTCTTTGCCTTTTGCATTGCTTCGATTGTCGCGTATTCCTCTATTTTTACCTGATATGTTTTTTGGCTTCGCTTTTTTTAGTTTCTAACTATTCGTAATTTGATTTTAGATACGTTCCTCGATCCTTTTCTTCCATACAATTTTCAACGTAGATACCAGTTCGTTCCCGATTACCCACAACGGAAGCGAGTTGAGCACCAAAGTGATGCTATCTGATACCGTACAAACATACACTTGCATGATATCCGTCACCTTACAAATCCCCAAATCCAGAAAGACGACGCTATGTATCGGCTTTTAAAGTTTGCCTTTTTTAGGCTACTTAGTTTATGCTACAGCTTTAAGTGGCTTGCCGTCCTTCCATTAATTGAGTTAAATGGAGAAGGTGCACTTCCTTTTCGGGAGAGAAAGAACAACATTTTCTATCATATTCCTTCGGTTTCCGCTCTTATCTCGTCAGTACTTTCGTAGATGGCCTGTACTTCGTATAGATTTTAAAGTTCTAGCGACATAGAACGAATCAAGATGCTATGCCAATAGTACACATTCTACCACAATTATCGCACTGTTCGCTTTAGTATCGAGGGTAGGCAGCACAGGAAGGTATCCGATACCCATAAGGGATAATAGTTACCTAAAACGAAACGCTCTAATTTTGCAAGTTCATAGTCGTTACATATTCGCAATTGCCCAAATCATGCACATAACATCGCATCTCCGATCCTCTACCGAACGTGCGTGTTGCAACATCCAATCATATTCCAGGAGGGCACTCGAAAAGAACTTCGTACAGTTGTACAAGGATCTGACCCCTCGCAGGTGGAGGTACCGTTACAACTTCGAACTACTGAAGCGTAACCCGCGGTCATCGGATTTGCCTACAATGGATCCCGAGTACAGCTGGCGTGTGATAGGCACTGCTTGCGTCAAGAAATATAAATTTTTGATACAGCAACAGTTGTTATCTCGTTATAAGATGGACCGCTCGCGAACATTCTCGGAATCAGCTCATCAACGGGTATTGCATTGAAATATTGGTCAACTTGATTCACAGTTACGTTCTCTGTTGCACTGTGAATGTTTTCGCAGTGTGTGAGGGTGATTCCGAAGTCATACACGAGGACGAACAGAGGGGGGCCTTGAAGTGACTCTCGAAGAATGAACATTGGAGAGGATTCTGCAAGCTCATTGGATGCTGAAGTTCGCTTCATAGAAGCTGGAGTTCGCTCGATTGACATCCACAAGCAGCTTCCACTACCAACCCGAGTCGACGACAACAAAGAAGAATGGCCTGCTCAGATCAAGACATCGTCCGAATTTCTCCTGGTTCATTTTTGCCAACCCGCAAACGACCCCACATTCTCACTGAAGTTTCCAGATCCTCAAGATCCAATAAGCGTGTTTTTCTCGGTAACTGTACCCGAAATTTCGGTTTCCGCTTACTTGAACCGATTGCAGCTCTACTCCAAATGTTCTCCAGCTACCTTTGTCTGTGCCCTGATCTATTTGAGGCGGGTGGAGGAGGCAGATTGCCGACTCGCTATCACAGCTTACACGATGCATCGCTTGTTGACCGCCAGTATACTGGTAGCGGTCAAGTTCCTGGAGGAGGCGTGGCATTCAAATGCTTTCTATGGGAGAGTCGGTGGAATGGGCTCAGTGGAGGAGATGAACCGATTAGAACTGATGTTCTTACGCCTTCTGAATTTTCGTACATATGTGCCACAGTACGAGTTC
>JAAUYH010040620.1_pt1 | contig 13913 bp, 7 predicted proteins | sample 7278061 | NCBI WGS metagenome assembly JAAUYH01 (sample SAMN14350203, study PRJNA611818) | marine sediment metagenome | isolation source: surface marine sediment (0.6m) | place: French Polynesia: Moorea | collected 2018-08
TAAGCCGATCCAAATATTATATTCTTAGATGTAAAAGGTCCTCAACATTATCGCAATCCCTCGTTCTAGTACGGAGCTAATTTATGTATTCAGACCGTGAGTGGTACAGCATATTTTTGAATTCAGCTCTGATTTCGTAAAATGCTTAGGAGTTAAAGCTTTGCAAAAAAGTAAATAGTCAATTCATAGAGCAATTTAGTGATTTCAGGGAGCTAATTTGATGTTTTTGGATCAACATGCTACTAAAAATTCGTATTGTGTGCAGCTCATTAAGGAGAAAATAGAAATAGAACTGGGTACGCGTTAAAATTTGTGTTTCCAATGAGCCAACAAACTTTTTTAAATGCACAAAAACATCGTTGATTTTGGAAGGATGAACTGTTGATCACTTTTACTTTTATGATTGATGCTCTATTTATGTACATTCGGCGATATCACATAAATGTCAGTCATTCGTTGTTCTGTGAGTTTCAGAACATAATAAGTTGCACTCGAAAAAAAATTTCAAGAATTGCTCTAATTGCCACAGTTAGACTTCAATGTTTGGACTGAAAATTAATAGTCTTAGATTTCAATTAATTTGGTCTATTATTTAGGGATATGTTCTGATAAATATAAAAATAAGATAAAACTAGTGACCCTCAAGAATAATTCTACAACTCGAGAAGATAAATAGATCGAGATGACACTTTCGACAATCAAGCATAAGGCATGTTATCTTTTATACGACTTTACAATGTTTTTCAGATTTTTTAATCTACTTGCAAGTAACCATTATTGCATCTCTCTCTATTTTTGAAGATGATTATCGCACATTACTGAACGAATTCGAGGCACATTTCTGTTTTCATCCAGTAGCCAAATGCATCTACCCTATATTTTGATACAGTCGATCGAACAGGTTGATTGAAAGGCCAATCAAGAACCAATTTTTGGTACAGTGAGCGGCAACAAATTCAAGGTACTCTTTTTCTTTGTACTGAATGATTGTACTGCAGCGACAGCATCAGTCAATATGAAAAAATTGTGCCTTCTTTGAACAGCACTGTCGAGTCGAACTTCAGGATATAATTTTAGTTAAGTATTGAAACTAATGCATACTAATGTGACAACAAAGAAGCTGTATTCAGAAAGAAAAGAAAATTTTTACTTAAATTCTTTAGGTATCACAGTATGTCTGTCAAGTACTATGAAGTATCCGATCTTTAGTCATCAAAGCGGTTATCTGTCACCAGCAAACTGTATTATTCATTTGTGAAAAATTCACGGCTGTTGACTCGAGTTATAAATACAAATTTCGATTCTGCGATGGCAAAAACAAGGAAAAAACATTTTTTGTATTACCGATGATGAGTACTTCAAAAAAATATTTTGTAGGACAAAAATTAGGACAAAGTCGGATGAAATAAAGATCAAACTCTTCTGAACAGAATTTGAAACGGAAAAGTCATGGAATTAAGTAAAAACGGCAGCGTCAGTGTCTTTCTTTGCTGACCCGTTTAGATATGTTGAAAAATCACTTGCTAATGACAGTATAGAACCTTATTCAGCTTAGCTTTACAGCAACAAATACTCGCGTGTCCAAGGCTCCAAGCATCATTGTGTGGATTAATAGTCTAATAAGCTACGTGACAATCCAGGGTGCTAGGAACCAAAGTATAATTTTGTATCTGCGTGTTTGAAAGTCGAACAGATTTGAAATCTCTAAGATTTGATTTAGATTTCTTGATAGTATAGTTTGCTCTTCAGAAGGTTAAGAAAAAATGTCCTCTTCATTTTTGTCCCAGCGAGGATACTGAAAGCCATAACTGCTCTATATTTAAAAATTATGGAAAAGATCGATGGGTAACGTATTAAGGCTTCAATATGGATCTTGCACTTGACATGCAATTCATTTTTCTTTTACGGGTCGTATTGTCGACTAGCATGTCATTTTTATAGTTTCTGTAAGTTCGATTTTGATAGTAGTGGACCGTGTGACAGAATATTGCGCTATTTGAAGCGTACGATAACAGAAAGAATTTCAGCCCACTAAATATTTTTTCACAAGAGAAAGAAAAGAAAATTCAAAGCGGGACAAAATAATTCTTTCCTACGGTGCATTCATATGATGCTGAACGCAAAATCGAAGTAGAAGTTATTTCCGATGGCTTCAACTATTGCCTGAGAAACTTGTTCCTTGATATTACTCAACAGTCTTAGTCTCATCATCCTATGCGTACGTAACTGAAGATATCGTAACATCGCGTGAAATGCAAAATCAAACAATTTATTTACTAGAATGGAAGAGAGACGCCCATAAAAGGTTCAGAGTTTCAAGAATAGAATACTTATAGAAGAATTGCTTATTTTTATAGGCAAGACTATCTTGACAAATTTTCCTTAATTACGCGGATCATATTTGGCATCCAAGCGTGAATAAAAAGTATTGTAGAAGAATTACTAACCAATGAGAAATGTTTGTCCACTATTCGCCAACTCAGCACTCCGGCTACCTTATGCTCATCGCAAAGGGCTTGATTGCCAGTTCTATTTCATTTTTGTCAGTCTCGATATATTTTTCGTCGGCGATTTTATAGCAGAGATCAGAATTTAAACTGTGATCTTTAAGTTGAGGCATTAATCGCCATCATTGACACGAACAACGCACCAAAGATAGAAGTGATTTTCTTTTATGTTTAAGAGCGAGATGAGAAATCCTCTTCAGAGACTTGTCTTTTGGATTAAGTTGTTGAAAGCAAGTAAATAATTTAGAATTTCAGCATGAATTTTGATTTCTTTTGGCTATTTTCAATAGTTACGATAATGTAAAGAGACCTACCCCTTCAATTGAATCCTAATCATTAGAAAGAAATAACCTTGCAATTAGGAGATGCGTCAAACGAACTGTAAAAATTGAAGAAGTAGATTTTCAACCTAGAATTATAGTTGCATAAATTACTCTGTTAGTAGGGATTTACCACAGTTTGAAGGATTAATATGCTCTGTCATTTAAGAAACATAATTCAATTACTTTTAAATTCTTTTGGTAGTCTTGAGAGTAAATTTGAACTCAGACTTCATTCATTGATATAAACAATTCATTCACGCGGTACCAATTCCTCCTCAGTATACTGTACACAGGAGCACCGTATTGTATAGCCTAGTAAATATCTCATACGACTCTGCAAACCACATCCATCAAACAATAGGACGCTGATGTGGTAATACTTGTGAATATAGTCGATGAATGTAGCTGACAAGACAATAACTTGTGAGAGAACTAAAACTAGGAGTCATGTGGACCTTTCAGACCGCAATTGAACGACTTCGACAATACTAGAGAGCTGAGTGGTTCTTGTCGATTGTGTCATCTTAGGCGATGAGGCTTCAGCTAGCGGTTTTGCAGGTGTATTGTATTGAGATGTTTGCCACGGAACCTTGAGACGATGAGCTTCAATGGAATTCCAGGGTTGATGTTTCGTCTTTTCAATGTGTTTCTTCATGTAATGATCGCGCGATGTCTTGAAATCACATTTACGACAATGCAATCGATAAAATGCAATGTGTTTTTCGAGAACATGAATGTTCGCGTCTGGCCGTCGCACGTACTGCTTGTCACAAACCCCGCATAAGAATCGCTTGGCATTTTTCTTGGGTAGTCGGGATGAGAATGTATGAGTTGGTGTAGGAAGGTCTTTTGGAACATCCTCAACGCTGGGCACCTTTTTCCACGACTGCGGAATCCAGTCGAGATCCACGTTCCAAACAATTTTCCCATCGGCATCGCGCTCGGGAAGATAAGTTAAATGCTCGGTCGTCTGAAGGAGCATTGTGGGTGACGTTGAAGCGTCTCCGGCAATTGTTCGAATTCTGTCGAAGCGTGGGTGGCGTGCAATCATCAACAATTGCGCGAGGAAAGGGTAGCGCTAGCCACCTGGAGGTGCGTTTCTCGTTTTGGGTTACACCCTACATGTTAGGTATCAGTGGCTTCAATTCGGATTGGTTTCCCGATCGCCAGACATCTTGATGAAATGATTGCAGTAATGATTGTGGTATCCTTAGGGTGCATTCATGTCACCTATCTATTGGCAATCTCTCAGACCGTGAGTATTCCTTGGTACTCAATTTGTATAGCCATCCAGAAGAGAACTTGTTCTTCTACTTGCTACTTACAGTATAGCATTTAAACTCCTCTCATATACGAAACCGGAGTAGTTATCTTTTCGTTGATTTTTCGCATTTCCTTCATTGTTTCTTCTTTTCCTGTTTGTTGTAATTGTACCAGCCTTTTTAATTAGCAAATTTAGCTCAATGTAAATTTCTTACTTGCCGATCAAGTAATCCGAGCCATATTAATGTGCTGCATTGGTTTTGACAATGAAATACTTTTCTTAAAGAACAGGAGATGTATGTACGCCATATCTTTGAATCGTACTGAATAATTTTGGCGAATTGAGTATATACGTGTAAGTGCGTGGCAGCTAACTGAAACAGGGAGGCAGTACAGAGAGAATAGCCTTCCTGTGTTCCACTCAATAATCTACTCAATTCGAGTGTGAGGCACGGGCCGAGAACCACGCCACGCAATGATTCTCACTGATTTAGGCCCGTTTCGTCATCATCTATTCCGATTTTATTAACAATAAGTCATCTGCCCTTCACGTCAATATTGTGCGCAGTGCAGAATCCATATCTCTCTTCAGAAGCTAGAGTTGCTTCCACGATGGTTGAGGGAAAACTGAAGTTGTGGATTCGTGGAGGAAAGTTCGAATGTCGCTCAGACTTGTACATCAAGGTATTTTGCGACGGTCGCGAGTTTTGGAAGACCGATGAGATTGACGGTTACACGCCTCAATGGGACAGGTTCGTTTTGTAATTTTTTCGCATCCAAAGTTCTCTCTCTTACTCGATTTGATAATGAACTAGTACGTGTATTAAGCACGTCAAAGGCCCATACGAGAAGATAACTTTCAATTTGATGGATGAGGACACCGTAAGTCTCCACATCTCGTGCACTTCGGCGACTTGAATTACTGACATTGTATGTTGGATCAGTTTTCTCGAGACGACCTACTTGCAACATGCGAGCTGCCTTTCTCAGCAATCGAAAGTGGTGCCAGCTTCATGGGTGAGTTGGACATGAAGGATGGTGACGGAAAAATAATTGGGCAGCTCGACGTCAACGTCGAGTTCGAGCCTGGCGATGTTTCAACGTTTGATCTGATGGAATCTCGTTTACACACCTCTGATGAATAAGTGATTTCCAAACTGTTTCGGTTTCTCAACGATACCCATCGTTCTGTAGACCAGGAACTATGAATAGACCGCACTTCTGATGATGGTGCGGGTCCGTTACATCTTGGAGGATGATTGAAAAGAAACAATAAACTGGTCACCGATTGTTGCATTGCACCTCTCGACTTGTTACCTAACGTAGATGTTCGTATTGCACTAGATGTGGTGTTACTGAACTTCCTTTGAAACTTGATAGAAAGACAGCGTGACGAGTACGGAGTGAAAGCTAGAGTGTGCAAAGCCACTCTCGGTGACTAGTAGAATGACTATGTCGTGTTCGAAAATTTGCGAGTACTTTTTCAAAAATTCCCTACCGTTTGTGTCACACAGTTCGAGCTTTTATTCAAAAAAATGAACTTTTTGCGCCATGCACTACTAGAAACTGTAACGATGATCACTGGTGGCACTCTTCATGTCGCCGTCGCCAAGTTTTCTCCTCCTTTCCACGTGCTCACCCTGTCGCGAGCACTTTGTGCCTCCTCTATTTCACGACCCCGCTAGACTTCGCGCGACATCGACAACCAGCCGGGGTGCGCCTGCACTTTACATTACACGAAAGTATGTCAAACAGCACGGGGTTCACCCCAACAAATGATTCCATTGATTCGACCAACAAGGTTTCGTCATTTGATGACACGCCTTCATTTTTGAGTTCAGAAACTACTGGCATTCCTTCGCCCTTGTTATTGGAAAAAAGCCTCGTTCCAGATCTTGCACAAGCTTTCGACTCGAACTTAGAATGGAAGACGGATCCCACTTGGGTTCCTGGACCATGGGATGAAGTGGCGTTTGCGCGCAACATCGAAAAGAAACCATTGGCGACGCCACCACCGGATAGTGGACTAGTAAAGCAGTTTGTGTGCTCGCTTTGCAATAAGTCGTACAAGAGAAAAAACGACGCTCGTATTCATGTTGGAGAAGTACACCTGTCACTTTACCGCTTCTTCTGCCCCTATTGCCCGCATAAAACCTCGCGCGGTTGGAGCTACGACCGTCATCTACGCAACGTACACAAGATTTACAGACGTGATGAGAAGAAGCGTGGTGCCCGTGCGGTGAATGGTGTACGAAGTTTGTCAATTGTAAGAAAACATGAATTCAAGCATATTTAAGAGAGAGAAAAGTGAAAATACGACTCCGAGCAAGCCTGTGAAGTAATTCCCTTCTTCGAGTTGAGGAGAGTCGGAAACAAGAGATGGTGAATGAATTAGGATTTGGAAACATTGGATACAATGCTCGCGTAACGATAATCATATTTAAGGGGTGTAGAGAAGATGCTCCCTAACCTCCTGCATCTTTTCTTCTTTTCAACCATACTTTTCTTATTCCATTATTAAAATGATACCTATTCATTCGCCTTCTATGATCTTAGAGAAGACGCGTGGCAAGTACGAGAATACGCATATCACCCCTTGCTAGGTGCTCTTTGCATCATAGTTCAACAAAGTCAATACCGATGAATATAGATGTTGAAAAAGGGTATTGCCTAGCATAAAAGGAAGTGGGTTGATCTTAGGAGCAACGAGCAGATTGCGCCGAAATGAGATGGGTTCAAGGAGGGAAATGGAAGACAGTATGGTCACGAATGATTGGACTAACGCTGGTTGTGGTGTTCGTAGTGATGTGTTGTTGTACAGACACAGTGTCAGGGGTAGAGTGGAAGCGACTGTTTCACGAGACAAAAACAGGAATGAAGCGATTTGAGAAGAGTGATTATGTGTTTGCAGTAGATGAAAATTTGGAGTATTGTCGGAAAAAATTAGTGAAACTGAAAATGAATTATGTGACATTGGATTGGGGAGTAGTGATTCAGAGGGCCTTGAATGAAGTGAGAACGTCAAAGAAAGGAGGAACAGTTTTGTTGCCTAAAGGTACTCTTTGGATGAGAACACAAATCGAAGTTCCTTCATATGTTTGTCTGAAAGGGGAAGGAATGTACGAAACAATAATGAGAGTTCATCCAGAATCACCAGCATACAAATTAGCAGGAACTATTCGAACGGCGTACACAGAACGAATATCGTTCTTCGATTTCACACAAGATGGAAATCGAAACAACTTGGCAGGCTCAGGTCAAAATCGATTTGGAATCTATACACATTTATCAAATTATGTATGGATGAAGAATGTTCGTATTATGGATAACAAGTGGTTTGGATTTGATCCGCATGGAGCAAATACTGCGTGGAGTTATTACCTTGTGATGGAAGATTGTTACTCGTCAGGGAATGGAAAAGATGGATTTACTATTGATCAATATTATTTTGTTTCAATGTTAAATTCAGTTGCTACTAATAATCTGAGACATGGAATTAATGTAGTATCGGGATCAAGATATGTATTGGTGAAAGGGAATCTTATAGATGGAAATCGATATTGTTCCCTTGTTGCTCAAAACAATGAATTTGGAACTGGTTCTGTATTGTTCTCGAATAATCATTGCCGTAATTATCCGCTTGCCGGTACGTGTTTACGTGGTGTATTTGATGTGGATGTGTTGAATAACTATTTCTCTTCTCAAGTACGCCCCGGTGTTCCAGCTTTCTATTTGCATAATACTTGGAATGTGAAACTTGTACGAAATTCTTGGATTAAAACTTGGCGCAAAGCTCTTACTGCGAATTCAAGATATGAAGAATATAACACTCGTCAAGTATCAAATGATCCTAAAGAGATTGAAAAGTTTGATTTAAGCTTTGCAAAAGTGAATGCTCCACTCAGCCCTAAAGTTGATATCAACAATTCGTCATATGGCAAAACGGTCGCCAACAATCGTGTTCCACTCAAGAACAGTTTCAAATCTCTGAAAAAACGAGAGCAATTATTCAGACGTTTGTTCGATGTGGATGTACTCAAGGAACATCGCGTATACAAACGCAATAACTTGCTTTCTGCCGATCCTAAGTGTGTGAATGGCTTGCGAATGGATACCATTTGCTGTCCGAGTGTGTGTGGTGAATGCTCCGAGGAGAAATGCCATGCGAAATACGATTATTGTTGTCCGGAAAGAATTCGTCAAGATGCATCTTCGTGCGACACCGTTTCCGCTCCTTGCATTATGTCGCGTAAACACACAACTGGTCCCGATCCTGTATGTGCGCATGGCGTTAGTCGAGGTCGTTTTTGTTGCAACAAAAGTTGCAAAACGTGTGGTGGTCCTAAATGTAGTCGGCGTGGGCCCAACAAGGTCTGCTGTCTGAGTGGAGTCAAACGAACTGGTCGAAAATGTAGGAGCACAAATGCACCTTGCGTGATGCCAAAAAAGAAGAAGGAAAGGTTAAGGAATTTATCTCGTTTGTACGAGAAACATCCCGACCCTAAATGCAGACTTGGCCTGGCAAGTGGCACGTATTGTTGCTTGAAGATTTGTGGCAAGTGCGATGATGGCGAATGTAAGAAGCGCTTGTCTGACAAATTATGTTGCAGCAGTGGTGTGAAGAGGACTAGTCGAAAGTGCGACGAAATGGGAGCTCCATGCGTAATGTCTCAGAAGAAAGAGGGTAAGAAGAACTCAAATTGTGAGAAGAAGAAGACGTGGAGAGGTAAGAAAAAAAGCGAGAGCGGCAAGAGGAAAGGCAAGAAGAGAATTAAGAGTAAGAGCAAGAAAAAGAAGTGCAAGAAGGGAAGGAAGAGAGTCAAGGATAGCGAGAAGAAAAGTAACAAGTCGAAGACTCAGAAAAAGAAGAAGAGTAAGAAAGTAACCGGAAATGAAATTTTGGGGTAGAGCGAAACCTGGAAGGTACAGTACACACTGCCAGTACATCTGTAGGTAAAGGAAAAAGTTGGTCACGCGTCAAGTCGGGAAGAGATTATAAATATCGTACACAAGTTTACTATGAACAAAGGCCGTAGCAATAGTAGAGCGATAGGCCGAAAGCTCAAACGACTTCAGAAACAACAGCACACGAGCGCGGGTTTCGTTCTTCGAACGCAGACCCAAACATTGCCGAAATTTCATTCGCAATGTTCACTATTGCTGGGTCATAAACGCGTTTCGCCGTATCGTAGAATTCTACAACCATTCGAACTTCGCCATCCACCAAAAACGGCACCGCAAACGTAACTGCCATTTTTTGTGCCACTGCGTGTGGCGCACGTGGGAAGGCTACAGCGTCATCAAGTGTTGGCAACCATTCTGGACGTTTTGTAAGATACACGCGCCCCGGGACACCTGAGCGAGGCACAAACCTAAACCGTCGCGATGACGAGCGATACGCTCGAATGCGTCCTTGTTCTTCATTGTCGAGCGCTCGTGGCAACGTACTTGCACGATATCGTAAATGAACATCTCCATCGGGTAATGCCTCTGGTTCCCATAGTTCCGCGTATTTCCAAGACCGTGTCACACAAATGAGTGCCATAAAGGATTTTAACGCGCTTACGACGTCTGGCAATGGGCGCGCAGATGTTCCACTCGGGATATTGGCAAATGCGGTCGAGTTAATAACGGCTTTGTCAGCCGAGGATGTTGCTGACGGAGTGGCGCCTTCGACAACAGCACGCACCCATCGACGCATGTGGTGAGGGCTCGACATAGCGAGGCGCATTTCAAGTTCGGAATTGCGCGAACGCAGCGCATGAAAACGAGAGATGGCGACTGCTAATATTTGAGCTTTGTGTTTTGCGCCATCAAGTTCCTTATCCTTACCACCGCTAAGCGGATCAATGGCACCTGCGGCGTGGGCGGCATCGGGAAGAACGGACAACAATTCCTGGAGCTTACTATTCACCTTGGCACGACATCTACGAGTGTGAGACACGTTACTCGGAACGGGCTTGACTTTTTTCGTAATACGAGCGTTATTGGCGACGGGGAGCGCAGCAACGGAAGTGGAAGCAGAGGCGGATGCAAATGATGGCGGAGGTGAATCGAGAAATACTTGGCGAGAATCGAAAACAACAGACGACGAGGTGTCGGGGTCGGTGAGCGCAGAGAGAGTTGTTGGCAAAGAGTAATCGCCAAGATTCGGCAACACAGAGTCAAAATCAGAAAGGTCAGCAGAGCCCACGTCGAGGTCCATACACTTGCGTTTGTTTTAACTTGTGAGGCGCACAGAGGGGGAGCGGATGAGAACAAGAGGTTGAGAGGGATAGGAGGATGCCAAGCAAAGTGTGGTGAATTGGGGTCGATTGAACGACGAGTTCGACTGCAAGACAGTAGAACACGGCGAGAAGGTGCCATCGAAGTAAATAATATGACGCCAAAAGCAGTCTCGCGACACGAGGCTCGTATTGTGCTCTTATCTCAATTTCATTGCGCAAACTGGCCTTATACACAGTGGCCCTTTAACGAATCTTTAATTTTTTAATTATTTTTACTATTGCCCACACATGATCTTATTGCTCATTGGTTGGCTGGAACGAGTCTGCCCTTACTTACACACCTCCCATCCTATTCTCCTTTTCTGATTAGATCTGATCCGTGTTTTATTTCAACTTTTTATTCAATTTCTAATCTTCAACTACACGCAATTTCATATACTAATGGGCCGCGCTTTAAATTACGCACTCGTAACTAAACTACAGCACTATACCAATGAAGAAAACAGATACAGAGCACTAACCTATGTATGACTAGTGGATTGTTAAATACCTCATCCATTTACATTGAAAAAATTTGAAAGACAAATGAAAACCAAAACCGCTCTATTCATCAGACCCTTGCAAGATACGCTGGGTATTTTCATCAAGGTCTATTAATTTGCACCAATCAGTCCGATTCCCTACTAATACTTTGAAACTTCCAGTATCATCTCGAATCAATTGTAATTTTTTTAGCGATTTATCCGATGCCACCTTCACACAAGCAACACACTCATGCTCTAGGCCTGTGATTTTCGTTAGACAAAGATTACCTTCAGTGCCTCCTGTCAGAATTAGATTTTCATTAACGAAGAACACAGACATTAAAGACGTATGAAGTTTAGGTATCAAAGATTTTCGCAGCCCTTCAGGGCGATAAATATGAACATTCCCATGTTCTGTTCCTAGTGCTATCCTTCCGTTACAAATGTCTGAACAAGTGACATGAGAATTGTTCGGTTTCTCTACATGTGCCCATTCTTTAGTCATTTTCCAAGGATTGCTTCTGTCTGTAGAATCACGACTCCACATCGTTACTCGTGTTTCAGTTCTGCTATATTGACTGTACACAGCTATAACTGTATCTTCTCCTTTAATCTCACCAGAATTAATTGTACCCAGCTTATGGTTCTCCGACAAAGGACCGTGAGATTTTACCACCGTGAACGTTTCCTTGATATTTTGCATTATTTTCATTTGTTGCCTGGATATTTCAGCGATCAATGCTTCGTTGTTGTCCGTTACGACAACAAAACTAGAATCATTGATTCTAATTAGTTCTCGAACGGGATTTGTGACTTCCATTTCAGTTATCTTTTCATACGTATTTGCCGCAATGTCTACTTTGTACAGTATGATTCGTTGATCTGCATGAACGAGAATAAGGTTTCGGGTTAAAATTGCAAGAGGGCCAACCTCTTGAGAATTATCTACCTTCATTTCAAACTTCTTCATGACTGATGAACTATGAATTTCCCAAACTCGGACGAATTCTCGCTCACACGTTAAAATATGATTCTCATAAATCTCGAAATCAGTTACTCGAATTATTATTTCACCCATAGCGTCTATTGCTTCAAGACCAACTTGATGTATATTTGATTCGAGAGGAAATGTTGGGTCTGGCTTTTTTGTTGGCTTTGGACCGATAGTTTTAGGTACAGGAGTCTTAGTACACTTCATTTTCGTCATGGGGATACCCATGGCTTGTGGCTTGAAAAGTAACTAGGCGGTCGAATTGAGTATAATCTGAATATGAGGATTTGTATCTAATCTGGAGAATGAAATCTTATAAGTCTGAATATTAACGAGAATATCACTTTGTCGATCGAATTGTTTCAGTATAGTGATGAAATGGAGTATTTACGTAACGGAAACACAGGTTAATGCTTCATATTCGGAGGTTATCTGTATAAATCTAAAACACGTAATCCACTAATTTGTTGGGACATGCATCACAATCCTGTAAAGGTCGCATCATTGTTTCATGTGCTTCGAGCGTGCATTTTAAGACAATAAGTCGTTGAATTTACGTTAATAAACAACGTAATTATTGAGGGATAAGAATATCGTACAAAGAGTGAGTTCTCCATAAATTATTTGAGATAGGATTACTAGATTTCACCTTGAGTGCTTATCACAAATAAATTTTCGAGAAACATTGCTGAACATTCAACCTTTTTCGTACTTGCTGTTTTATATTGTAACAGAAACATTTTTAAATAGAATAGACTGAATTAGTTGAAATACTCGGAGGGGGGTTTGTATACAAAGATTGATAACCAGGCAACTTCAAGATTGTGTGGTTACGGGAACGGACACTCACATATCAGCTTTAATGTTTTTATATTTATTCAGGTAACCGAAAAGCGCCAACTAGGATATCATCATCAAAATGGACAACAAATGAAGATTTTCATGTGAATTAGTTAGAAACCCCGACAGAAGTTAGTAAAATAAAAAAATCATGAATTCGATCGGGCCAGTAATATGAATATTGTTTGGGTCGATTACTCTACTTAAGAGTTATTATGCCGAGGGAAGAATAATTGAATTTACATGGCTTATTTTCAGCTTTTTGAAGCGTCAGTAGAAGGAAACCTAGAAAGGGTAAGATCATTGCTAGAACAAGATGCTCATTATACCACGTCTACGTTTCATGGAGGAACTCCTTTAGGAGAGGCTGTATTCTACAATCATGCTAAAATTGTTAAATTGCTCATACAGAAAGGAGTAATGGTAGATGAAGTCTTAGAAGGGTACTCTGGTAGGACGGCACTAGGTGTGGCTGTCAGCGATCATGGGGAGACCCAAAACTTTTCGGTAATCCAAAAACTCGTCAATGCAGGTGCAAATGTTCTCCATAAAGACTCTTACGGGAGATCAGTACTGGAACTAGCCGAAAGAAACTGCAGTCAAGAAATCATTTATTATTTAAGGCAGAAAATAGATAACCTTTCTCCTAACCATCGCTTCCTGTTTGCAGCAGAAAACGGCGACGTTTCTACCGTGCAGAATTTGCTCTCGGAATGTTCTTCAGTGAATTGTTCTCTAGTGGATAATCGAACAGCTCTATTTAGAGCCGCATCACGTTACCACGTATCTGTTGTGAAGTTACTTCTTGATAAAGAGGCATCTCCGGATATAGTAGACAATTATGGACGATCTCCTCTTATTATTGCCTCCGATATTCGAAAGCAAGCAAGTGCAGACAACGCTATGTGTAATTTTCAAACTATTCAGAATTTAGCAAACAAAACAAGAAACATTAATTTTCAAAGCAAAGACGGCTATACAGCCCTAATGACAGCAGTATCGAGTGAACACAAAAAAGCAGTTAGATTATTACTAGAAAAACAGGCGGACAAAACCAATCCCGCCCCAGATGGTTCTACGGCTTTGACAATTGCGAAACGAAAAGGTAATAGGGAATATGGAATAGGGAATAGGGATAGGGAATAGGGAATAGGGAATAGGGATGGGGATAGGGAATAGGGAATAGGGAATAGGGAATAGGGAATAGGGAATAGGGAATAGGGAATAGGGAATAGGGA
>JAAUYH010146712.1_pt1 | contig 13910 bp, 12 predicted proteins | sample 7278061 | NCBI WGS metagenome assembly JAAUYH01 (sample SAMN14350203, study PRJNA611818) | marine sediment metagenome | isolation source: surface marine sediment (0.6m) | place: French Polynesia: Moorea | collected 2018-08
CTCGAGTTCTGAAGGCAGCTCTGCGGCCAAGCTGAGACTGACCACCAGTGACACGACTCTGGTCTTGGCCGCCGGTTATCGGGGAACCGATAATCCGGGGGTATGGGGCAACAACCTGCAAATCCAAGTCGACCACAATGTGCTGAGTGACGTGGCCACCAATTATGGCCTCATTGCCGACGATCTATTCAATATAACGGTGACAGATACCGCCTCTGGACTTACCGAGGTGTTCCGCAATGTCACCTGCGTGGCCGACCACCAGCGCTCCATCGATAAAGTGTTGGCCAACGGGTCGGTACTCGTGCGCGTGGACCCAAGCGAGAGCACGACCTTGCCGTTGTCGCGGCCGGCTGTGGCGACCATCGCCGTGGTCACGGGCGGCACAGATGAGGGCTCGGACGGACCCGCCATCGACGAGAGTACCATTCTCGGATCGGAGAGCGCCAAGACCGGCCTCTACGCCCTGGAACAATCCGATTTATTCAACATTCTCTGCATCCCACCGTACACGGGCATCTCCAGTGCCCTCGTTGAGGACGCCGACGTCGACGACGATGTGATCAGCACTGCCGCCGTCTATTGTGAAAAGCGGCGTGCATTTCTCGTGATCGATTCGCCATCGTCGTGGACCGACAAAGATACGGTGATGTCCAACTTCCATCCCACGAGCAGCGGGCTTTCCAGTACGGAGAGGATCACCACAACCAGCAAAAACGCCGCGCTGTTCTTCCCCCGTTTGCGCCAGCCCAATCCCCTGCGCGACGCTCAAATAGAAACGTTTGCCGCGTGCGGTGCCGTGGCCGGCATCTTTGCCCGTACCGATGCCCAGCGCGGGGTGTGGAAAGCGCCCGCCGGACTCGATGCCGTGGTCAAGGGGGTGCCCGAGCTATCGGTCAAGCTCACCGATGGTGAAAACGGCGAACTCAATCCTCTGGGGGTCAATTGCATACGCTCTCGTCCGCCCACCGGCCGGGTTGTGTGGGGCGCGCGCACGGTCCAGGGCGATGATCGCCTGGGCTCGGAATGGAAATATATTCCGATTCGGCGCCTGGCCCTCTTCATTGAGGAGAGCCTCTTCCGCGGCACCCAGTGGGCGGTGTTTGAGCCCAACGACGAGCCGCTGTGGGCGCAAATTCGCCTCAACGTCGGCACATTTATGCACGATCTCTTTCGCAAGGGGGCGTTCCAGGGCAGCGCGAAAAAGGACGCCTATTTCGTCAAGTGCGACGCGGAAACCACCACCCAAAGCGAAATCAATCTCGGTATCGTCAACATCGTCGTCGGCTTTGCCCCGCTCAAGCCGGCCGAATTCGTCGTCCTGAAAATCCAGCAGATCGCCGGCCAATTCAAGACCTGAGCCAGGTCCAATCGGAGTGACGAGGGAATGAAACCAGGGAGTGCAGCCAGGGAGTAAGAACAGATGCCTCAATTCACGGTCAACACACATCGCTACGACCCCTATAAGAACTTCAAATTCCGAATTAAAATCGGCACCAACTACGTTGCCGGAGTGAGCAAGGTAAGTGCGCTCAAGCGCACCACCGAAGTCGTCAGCCATCGCGAGGGCGGGGATCCGTCGTCGAGTCGAAAATCACCCGGCCGCACCGAGTATGAGGCCATCACCCTCGAACGCGGCGTCACCCATGATCCGGATTTCGAAAACTGGGCCAATAAGGTCTGGAATTACGGCGAGCAGCTCGGCTCCGAGGTATCGCTCAGCGATTTCCGCAAGGACATCACCATCGAAATGTACAACGAGGCCGGCCAGCTCGCTGTGGCCTACAACGTATTTCGCTGCTGGGTCTCGGAATTCCAAGCCTTGCCCGAACTCGATGCCAATGCCAATGCCGTGGCCATCGAAAGCCTCAAACTGGAAAACGAGGGCTGGGAACGCGATCCGCTGGTCACCGAGCCCACGGAGCCCAGCTTCGGCGAGTGACGAGCCATGCATGCCCCATCGGATTCAGAGCTGCTTCGCGCGTGGGAGCGCGGAATATCGCGCTCGCCCGTCGAGCGCGCCCTCGCCCTTCTTGCAACCGCATATCCCGACGAGTCAGTAGACGAATTGGCAGACCTCTCGATCGGGAATCGAGATAGGCGTCTGTTGCAGCTGCGCCAGCAGGCATTTGGCCCACGGCTCATATCCCGGGCATCCTGTCCCGCATGCGGCGCGTCCCTCGAAATGGAATGGGCAGTTGCCGATATCTTACTCGATGCGCCGTCGTTTAGCGATGCTGCCGATGCCGCCGGGATCGCCACAGACACCATCAATACCACAGAGACCACAGAGACCACAGAGACCACAGAGACCACAGATACCGAGGGCCCGAGCTCGATGGGCAAACGCGATGATTTGGCCCCCCTACGCGTGGAATGCGGTGATTACCGCATTGCACTGCGCAGGCCCTGCTCTCGTTCCCTCATGGCGTTGGAGCGAGTGTCACCAGCCCGGCGGCATCTGGCGCTTTTGCAGCAGTGCATTGTCCGCGCCACGTGGCAGGGCCGAGACATCGCCGCCAGCAAACTGCCCGAGGCCGTGATCGCCAAAGCTGTCGCGCGATTGTCCGAGGCCGACGCACAGGCCCATGTCAAGCTGGATCTGCGCTGTGCAGCCTGCGAACACACCTGGCAGACGTACTTTGATATCGCCGGGTATCTGTGGGTGGAGCTCGATGACTGGGCGCGCCGCTTGCTCCGCGATGTCCATACCCTCGCTCGTGCCTACGGCTGGAGCGAAAGCGACATTTTGGCGATCTCACCCCAACGGCGGGCGTATTACCTGAAACTGCTGGAGGCCTCTTGATGGACTTTCTGGGACACTTGATCGAGCGCAGCCTGTCGCCGACGCCCGCGGTCAAGCCGCGCCTGCGCGCGCGTTTTGAACCGGGACAGGTCGCATATGGATCGGCTCCGGTCGCGCCGGATGAACATCCGCCCAATCGCGTGGAAACACAGCAGTTTATCGAGGCATCCACAGCTGATGCTGCTGATGATGCTGCTGCTGCTGCTGCTGCTGCTATCTGGGCCGCACAGATGCCGAGCATTCAGGCGCGTCGAGTCGATCCAGTCGAGTCGCCGGCATCGCCGGCCCACCCGACGCGGCCGGACGCCACCTCCACGCGCGAGCCATCCAGCTTTCGGGTAGCCCGCGCGGGCATTGCTCCGCCAGACGTCCATACTGAGCCGTTAGCGGAGTTGTCGGTCGACTTGTTTGGAGATGTGTCTGGGGAGCTATCGGTGGATTTGTCGGGAGAATTTGGCGTGGAGCCCCCGGCACATCGGGTGGCAAATCAGGTGGCAAATCAGGTACCAAATCAGGTACCAAATCAGGTGCCCAATCAGGTAATAAACCGCAGAGGACATTCACCGGCACCCGGCGCGCCATCGCCTCGTCACTTCCTCGACCAGCCCGCCGACCCCGCAGCCAGCCAGCCCGAGGTTGACAGAGAGGCGGTTTCGTTTCTGGCCGAGCAGGACTCGGTTGCGGCGACGCCGCGCCGAGCTCGCCAGGACGACGCAGCTGCCATTCCCGGCTCGTCACCGATCCCCCATCGTCGGGCCGGGGAGAGCCGGCTCGTCCATGAGCACTCGCATAACGATTCCGGGACCGGCGCGCCGCTGCCGGCCTCTGCGGAAGCGGCGGCCCATGCTCTTGTCATATCCACCGCGGGCGAGCATTCGTCAACGACAACCACCGCACCGCCGCGCAGGCCGCGACAAACTCTGCCCATCGCGCCCGCACGAGAGCGCCCGATCGCGGCCACGCAATTGGCGGCTCCCGATGGCGACGCATCCGCAAGAGCAACCAATCACGCTCGCAGCCCTTCCGCGCTTGCGCCGCGACCGACCGCGAGTCAGGGGCCCGCATCGAGCGTCCCGCGCTCCCATCCCACGACCGCAACATCCATGGGCAAACCAGCGCCTCGACAGAGCCCGGCGCCCGTGACCCCGGCCATCCAAGTCACCATCGGTCGCATCGAGATACGAGCCAACCCGCCATCTGCAGCCCGGCGCAAGACCCGCCGGCCGCCACCGGCGGCCATGGGGCTCGACGAATACCTCCACCATTACGGGGAGGGAAACCGATGAGCAACCATCTATCGATTGCCACGGTCACCGCGACCCTCTTCAATATCCTTGATCTGGGCAAAGAAGAGGCCGGGGTCGCGATTACCACGCTGCCGCCAGATAAAGCCCGCGAGAGCAATGCCACTGGCAGTCAGCTCAATATCTTTCTCTATCACACCGCCGTGAGCGCAGCATGGCGCAACATGCCGCCACCGCACGAGGTGCGGCCGGGCGAAAGCGCGCATCCCCCGCTGGCTCTCACGCTCTATTATCTCATCACGGCCTTTGGTACCAATAACAGCGAAATTTCTGCTCACCGAGTGCTGGGCCGCGCCATGTCCAATCTGCACGATCACCCGATTCTGGGGCCCGATGAGTTCGTGGACGCCGACGCTGAGCTGGCCGATCAGAATCTACACCAGCAGATCGAGCGCGTGCGCATTACGCCCGAGCCACTGTCGCTCGACGATATGTACAAACTGTGGTCGAGTTTTCAGACGCAATATCGGCCCTCGGCTGCGTATCAAGTATCGCTCGTGCTCCTCGACAGCGAGCGCGCGGCCAAAGCGCCCCTGCCCGTGCTCGCCAGAGGTCGCGACGATGACGGCGTCAGCGCCCAGGCCAACGCCGTTGCGCCCTATCCCACGATTACGGCCATTCACCCCAGCGGCGCGCAGCCCGCGGCTCGGCTCACCGAGACGGTCACCATCGACGGTCATCATCTCGACGGTGATCAGGTCGAAGTGAGCTTCCGCCATCGCCTGGCCGAGCCCTTTGCGCTCACTCCTGAGCCCGGGGGCTCGGATAGCCAGCTGGTCGTCACCCTGCCATCAGAGCTTCCCGATGATCACAACTGGTGGTCGGGGATATACACGGTCTCGGTGCTCGTCCATCGCAGCGGTGAGCCCACGCGGACCAGCAATGAGCTCCCGCTGGCTGTGGCGCCGCGCATCACTTCGATTGCGCCCAACCCCATTGATCTCGCAGTGACCGAAGACCTGGTGATCGGCTGCGAGCCCGCCGTCACTGCCGAGCAAGCTCCACGCCTATTACTCGGCGACCGCGTTCTCGAAGCCCAGGACCTTGCATTCCCCACCGATAGCCTGACCTTCTCGGCCGCCAACATCGCGGCCGGGGCGTATTTTTTGCGCCTGCGCATCGACGGCATCGATAGCGTGCTCATCGACTACAGCCACACGCCGCCGATCTTTGATTCGAGCCAACAAGTCACCGTGATAGCGCCATGACCCGCAAGCCACATAACGGCAGACCCACGCCGAATCGTGCGCCCCATCGCACGTTGCATGAGGGGCGTCACGCCGATAGCCCCGTACACCTTCATATTGCGGAGATCGTGCTGGATGGGGCGGAGTTTGCCTCTTTGGCCCCTGATGATGCTGAGCGTCTGCGCCGCGCCGTGACGCTGGCTCTGGAAAACCGCCTACGTGAGCGGCCCCCCAGGGTCAGCGGCCATGTCCTATCGAACGTCGATGGCGGCGACATCGCATGGTTGGCAAAACAAGGCCCAGAATCGCTGGGGCGGCGCATTGCCGGCGCGGTCCATGGGGCCTTGCGGCCGGTGCCTCGCGAGCCAAACGCCGCGCAAACAAACTATCCAACCACGCCATCTGCGAGAAAACCATGAGCGCCGTCGAGCAACATAGAAACAAGCAGGGACACAGGCAGGGAGACAGGCAGGGAGACAGGCAGGCCCATGCCGCCCAACCGAGCGGTCTGCCAGATGATCTGACAGATGATCTGCCAGACGATCTGCCAGACGATATAAGCGCCGCCAGAGATGCCTGGTATGAGGTGAATGGTGAGTATCTCGAATGCGCGATGACATGGCTGCGGCTGCTCCTCGAACGTCATATCGACGAATTGAGCACCCCCGAGGAATTGCCGGCTCGTGGATTTCTCCATCGCCGGACCGGCCGCGCGAGCGGTCGCCATCCCGCGCCCGCAGACGAGGAGGCCATTGCCACTGCGGCCCAGGAAATGGCCGATGCGGCCGAGCGCGAGCCATTTCCAGCGATGACGGTGCTCGCGCGCCGCCTCGGTCTGTCGCCTTTTGAGCGCGATGTCTTGCTCCTGGTTGCGGCCCTGGAGATCGATACCCGCATTGCTGGACTCTGTGCCGCCGCCCACGGCGATCCTAATCGCGCCTGGCCGAGCTTTGCTCTGGCCATGACGCTGTTTGACGATCCAGCCTGGGATGTGGTGTCGCCCGAGCGACCATTGCGCTACTGGCGCCTGATCGAAATCGATCAACCCAGCGGTCGCGCCCTCACCGCCAGTGCCTTGCGTGCCGATGAACGCATTGTCAATTATCTCAAAGGGCTCAATTATCTCGACGACCGCCTGGCGCCCATGCTCGCGCCCATCGAGTCGGCCGATTGGCTGGCTCCGTCTAGCGCGTCTGCCGACGATGCGGCCCCTGCTCCCCGGGGTCGCGAGGCGCTGCCGCCGTCCCAGCGGGCGGTGGTTGAGGCGATCGTGCGCTCGGTGCGCACAGCCTCCAGGGGCGTGCGCGTGCCCATCATCCAAATTCTCGGCAACGACGAGTCCAGCAAGCAGCAAGTGGCCGCCTGCGCCGCAACCGAGCTCGGACTCCAGCCCATTCGCGTGCCGCTCGCACAGCTGCCCGGGGACAGCACCCAGCTCGACCACCTGGCCCGGCTATGGCAACGCGAGAGCATGCTGTTGCCGGTGGTGTTGTATCTCGACGCCACCGACGTCGAGCACGCAGCCACAACCAGCAGCCATACCATGAGCGCCACCCAGGCGCTGGCTCGCTTTGTCGAGCGCGTGCCCGGTCTGGTATTTGTCGCCAGCCGCGATACTCGGCCAGATATAGGGCCAGGTATGGGCCGTCCCTGTTTGGCATTTGAAGCAGATAAACCGACGCCGTTCGAGCAGCAGCACCTATGGCAGCAGCTGGTCGGCACAGTTTCGCCCACCAGTTCACCGGCCCTGGCGGCACAGTTTCATCTCAGCTCCACCGCCATCGCCCGCATCGCCCACACCGCGCTGATGGCGGGCCAGCCGCATGGCGACGGCGACGGCGACAGCGACAGCGACAGCGCTGGTGGCGATGACGGCGACAGCGACAGCCCGACACCGAGAACAGGTGACTCGAATACGCAAACCTTTCACAACAGCCTGTGGCATGCATGCCTGGTTGCAACGCGCCCGCAGCTGGATGTGCTGGCCCAGCGCATCGACGCCAAGGCGACCTGGGACGAGTTTGTCTTGCCCGCCGAGCAGGCGGCCCTATTGCGCCAGATCGCGGCCCAGGTCCGGCGTCGCAGCCAGGTCTACGACGATTGGGGCTTTCGCCGCCGCATGAACCGCGGCCTCGGCATCACCGCGCTCTTTGCCGGCGACAGCGGCACGGGCAAGACCATGGCGGCCGAGGTGTTGGCCAACGATCTGCGCCTCAATCTCTACCGCATCGATCTGGCCGGCGTAGTCAGCAAATACATCGGCGAAACCGAGAAAAATCTGCGCAAGCTCTTTGACGCCGCCGAAGACGGCGGCGCACTGCTCTTTTTCGATGAGGCCGACGCGCTCTTTGGCAAGCGCAGCGAAGTCAAGGACAGCCACGACCGCTACGCCAATATTGAGGTCAACTATCTATTGCAGCGCATGGAGGGCTATCGGGGCCTGGCCATTTTGGCCACCAACCAAAAAAGTGCGCTCGACAAAGCTTTCATGCGTCGCATTCGCTTTATCCTGGACTTTCCCTTTCCCGGCCCCGAGCAACGCAAGGCCATTTGGCAACGCGCATTTCCCCCCGAGGTGCCGCTGGAGGGCATCGATTGGCGCCATTTGGCCCGACTTCAGCTCACCGGAGGCAGTATTCACAATATCGCCCTCAACGCGGCGTTTTGTGCCGCAGATCGAGATGGGCCGGTGTCCATGACCATGGTTCTGGATGCCGCGCGGGTCGAGCTTCGCAAGATGGAGCGGCCCATTCACGAAGCCGAGTTTCGTTGGAAAGAGTCCAAGAGGTGATCCCATGAGACAGCGTTTATATGAGGAGAAACCATGAGTGCCTCGCCCCGCTCTCCGCGTCTCAATAAATGCGGCCTGGTGCAGCTGGATCCCACCACGGGGGTGGTCCAGCGTGTCCTCTCGCTGCAGTACAATCCCGACTCACTCAGCCGCTCGCTGCAAATTCGCGACGCGGGCGAAGAAGCCGGCGACCGCAGCGAGGCGCTGCGTTTGACCGGACCGCCGGTGGAAACGTTCAAGTTCGAGGCCGAGCTCGACGCCACCGACGACATGGCCGAAGCCGAGGCCGGAGCCAGCAAGCTCGCAGACATCAGCCTGCACAACGAGCTCGCCGCGCTCGAAGCCCTGGTCTATCCCTCGAGTACCCAGGTGAGCGAGCACAAAACCCTGGCCGAGCAGGGCTCGTTCGAGATCGCGCCGGCCGAGGCACCGCTCTTGGTGTTTGTCTGGGGGCCCAAGCGGGTTCTGCCCGTGCGTATCACCGAGCTCAGTATCACGGAGGAAGCATTCGACCCCGAGCTCAATCCGATCCGGGCCAAGGTCAGTTTGAGTCTGCGCGTTCTCTCTGCCCAAGATCTCGGCTTCGACCATCGGGGCAGTAGTTTGTTTGCGGTTCACCACCAGAGCAAAGAGCTTCTGGCCGCGGCCGTGGGCCTTACTTCGCTGAGCGATTCATCGCTCGGTATTGCGGAGATCGTCACATGAGCGAAAGATTTCCTATCACCAGTCGCTACTATCTCGTCGAAACCGCCACCCTCGTGACCGGCGATGGCCAGACTGTGGCCTATTTGCGCCGCCGTTTTGTGCCCCAGCCCGAGAGTTTCGACACCCTAGAGTTGCATTCGGTGGTGGATGGCGACCGCATCGATAATCTGGCCGCGCACTATCTCGGCGATCCCGAGCAATCGTGGCGGCTCTGTGATGGCAACCGCGCCATGCGACCTGCCGAGCTCACCGAGAAGGTGGGCCGCAAGCTGCGCATAACCCTGCCTGATGGCGTTCGTGGGCCCGTGTTATGAACCGGGGACTACAACTTGCTCTCGAAGTCGGCTCGGTCAAAACCGAGCCGATGGAGCGCGCGGCCATCGAGGCCCTGAGCGAGGTCCAGGTACAATCTGCGGCCACCGGCCAGAGTGGCTTTCAGCTCAAATTCACGATTGGCAAACACTCTTCGCTCAGTCGGGTGCTCGTGCCCTCGGGATATCTCGATCCGCAACGGCGCGTGATCATCACCGCGATTCTTCGTGGCACCCCGCAGGTATTGATGGATGGGGTGATCACGAAGCAAGACCTCGCGCCCAGCGACGATGCCGGGGCCTCAACCCTGACCATCACCGGCATGGATCTCACCGTGCACATGGATTTTGTCGATCTCAGCGGGGTGCTTTCGTATCCGGCCTTGCCACAGAACCTCATCGTCATGGCCATCCTGGCCAAGTATGCCGGCTTTGGCGTGATCCCGGCAGTGGTGCCGCCCCTCATCCCGGTCATTGCCAATCCATTGGAGCGCTTTATCGCCCATCAGGGGACCGATCTGGCGTTTATCAACATGCTGGCGAAAAAGACCGGATACGTGTTCTATCTCGACCCCGGTCCCACGCCCGGCAAGAGCATGGCCTACTGGGGGCCAGAGATCCGCTATGGCGATTCCCAGCCGGTCTTGAGCATTGATTTGGATGCCGCGTCCAACGTCGACTCGCTCAGTTTTTCCTACGACGGCCTGTCGCGGCAGCAGATCATGGCCACCATCCAGCTGCCCGTCACGCCCCATTTTGGTATTCCGATTCCGATCCCAGAAATCACGCTGCTCAAGCCCAGGCTGGCCGCCAAGCCGGCAGTGGTCATGAAAACGCGCAATATCCAGGTGGCGCGCTTTAACGCTGCCGAAGCCATCCAACTGGGCCTGGCTGCGCTGGCCGGGCCATCCGATGCCGTGACTGCTAGCGGCCAGTTGGATGTGTTGCGTTATGGCCAGGTGCTCATGCCGCGCAAGATCGTGACTGTGCGCGGCGGCGGGCATCAGTTCAACGGCCGATATTTCGTCAAGAATGTCACCCATACCATACGCAGCGGCGCCTACAACCAGAGCTTCTCCCTGGCCCGAGGCGGAACCCAATCGGATGTATGAACACCGAACGACCATGTAAGAGGGGACCCCATGACGTTTGAATTCTCCAACATTGCTCTGCAACGGCGCGATCGCAGCGAAGGCCCGACCGATCCCCGCAGCGGCCCGCCGTATTGGGGCAAGTATCGCGGCACCGTGACCAACAACATCGATGTCCTCAAACAGGGGCGTATCCAAGTGAGCGTTCCCGACATCACGATTTCGCCTTCAACCTGGGCGCTGCCGTGTGTGCCCGTCGCGGGGTTGCAGATGGGCATGCTGGCCCTGCCTCCGATCGGGGCTGCGGTGTGGGTGGAGTTCGAACGAGGGGATCCCGATTTTCCCGTATGGGTCGGCGGCTGGTGGGGCAGTGCCGGCGAGGCCCCGGCGCTGGCCCAGACCATTCAGCCACCGGTGCAGGGGATGGCGTTTCAAACCCTGCTGCAAACCGGGATCGTGATCAGCGATACGCCCGGTGTCGGCATTATGCTGACCACGCCGAGCAAGGCGACGGTCACCATCAGCGACGCTGGTATTACGCTGCAAAACGGCAAGGGAGCGGTCATCTCGATGGTCGGCTCGGCCATCACCATCGTCGGATCCCCGGTGTCTATTAACGGAACAGCCCTGGTTGTGCAGTAATCTGAGGGGGAAAACATGCCCGGACCCATTGCTCACGTCGGTGCCCAAGCCACATGTCCCCATGGTGGACAGGCCACGATTACGTCGACCAGCCGTGTTCTGCTCAGCGGCCAGCCCATGGCCACCATTGCGGCCCCGAGCACGGTGACGGGCTGTGCATTTCAGATCTCAACTCCCGGCGGACCCAAGCCTCAGCCTTGTGTGCTGGCGCAGTGGACTGTGGGCGCAACCCGGGTATTTGTCGATGGCCAACCGGCGCTAATTCAAAGCAGCACCGGTATATGTCAGAGCGCGGAGCAGATTCCCCAGGGGCCGCCGACGGTCGTGTCCACGCAGATCCGCGTCACGGCCACGTGAGATAGGAGCCCATATCACCAGGAGCCAATTCAGCAGGTAACCCCGGAGGCGAAAGCAACATGACCCACATCGACTATCCATATGGGTTCGATCACCGCGGCCGTACAGCGCAAACCAGCTATCACGGCTACGTTCGCGATTTGATTGAGCAAGTGCTGTTTACCAGCCCCGGCGAACGGGTCAATAGGCCCGATTTTGGCAGTGGGCTCCTGCAGATTGTCTTTGACCCCAACAGCAGCGAATTGGCCGAAGCGGTCAAATATACCGTGCGCGCAGCCCTCGATCATTGGCTCGGCACCCTCATCGAGGTGGAGGATCTCAAGGTGACCAGCGTCGAGTCCACGCTGGGGCTGGTGCTTTCCTATACCATTAAAGGTACCGAGCAGCGCTACACCGATACCTTTGAACGGAGGCTCTGATGACCGTTCCCAGCCTCAGTGCCGAACATCACGCGCGCCGTGAAGACGTGCGCAATCATCCCGCGCTGGCCGGCTTCGACTATATTGAGGTCGACCGCGATGAGCTCACCCTAGATGTGTATTTTCTCGGCAAAGCGCCGCAAGAGCTGCGCAAAGAACATTTCTGCATCGAGGGCGGCCAGCGCATTCGCGGCCTGCAGGTGGAAGATCTCCGCATCTTTCGCGCCCCCGATCCCGCGCGCGACGATCGCGCGGTGCTCAAAGTCGACGCCCGCGGCGATGCCTCGACCTACACCTTGCGCGCCGTGGCCCTGGATGAGCGCGGGCAGCCCACCGATCAGTCCTTGCCGGGCTTCGACCGCCTCTACGACCGTCTCGACTTCAGCTTTGTCGCTGGCTGTCCGAGCCAGCTCGACTGTGCGCCGCAGACGAACTGCCCCCCACCGGCTTGGTCCAGCCCGGCCATCGACTATCTGGCCAAGGACTATGCCAGCTTCCGCCAGCTCATGCTCGACCGCCTGGCCACGCTCGTGCCCGAATGGCGCGATCGCCATGCGGCCGAACTCGGCATGACCGTGGTTGAGATCTTGGCCTACGTGGCCGATCAGCTGAGTTATTATCAAGACGCGGTCGGCACAGAAGCGTATCTCGACACCGCGCGCCAGCGCATTTCGGTGCGCCGCCATGCCCGGCTCATGGACTATGCCATGCACGAGGGCGTCAATGCCCGTGCCTGGCTGACCCTGTCGGTCGACGATCATGTCACGTTGCCGGCGGCGGGAATGGAGGCGAGCAGCTTGTTCTTTGTGACGTCCTGGCCTGATACGCCAGGCACGTCAGGTACGAGCATGCCTGCCGAGGGACAGGTGCTCGGCCTCGACGATCTGCCGCCGAGCGCCAGCTATGAACTCTTCGAGCCCGTCGCCGGCTGGCCGCTGCCGCTCGATCTCCGCCCCGCCCATAACGAGATGTTGTTCTACACCTGGGGAAATCGGCAATGCTGCATCCCAGCAGGCGCCACCAGGGCGACGCTGCGCGACCCCGGAGAGCCGGGCGGGCAATCTCCGCCCTCGGACGTGAGTGCTCGGTCCCATGCGCTGAGACTGGCCCCGGGAGACGTTGTGCTCTTTGAAGAGGTCAGGGGGCCCGAGACCGGCGAGCCCGGCGATGCCGACCCAGCCCACCGTCACGTGGTTCGCTTGACTGGGGTCGAATACGGCATGGACGAGCTGTATGACGAGCTCATCGTCGATGTTTCTTGGGATGCGCGCGACGCGCTGCCATTTCCCCTGTGCATCTCCTCGGTGGGCCGCGCGCCCGCGTGCGAGCTACTGCAAAACGTCAGCGTGGCCAGAGGCAATATAGTCCTCGTCGACCATGGACGTCGCGTGGACGGGGAAGATCTCGAATCTGTGCCCCCATCGCCGCGGCGCTGGCATTGTGTGGATGAATGCCGTGCCGCGGAGGCGACCTCGGCCCCGCCCCGATATTGGCCCAAGCTCGAGCGCGCGCCGCTGGTCTTTGCCGAGCCCTACGATCCCGAGGGGCCGGCATGCTGTGCCCCGGACCAAGATCCCCGCCGAGCGCTGCCCCAGCTACAGCTCGCCGAGGGGCGTAAGCACGCCGATGGCACGTTTGTGAGCGAGACTGCGTGGTCACCGCGCAGCGATCTATTGCGCACTCATATCGACGAACGTCACGTGGTCGTCGAGGTCGACGACGATGGTCATGGCCGTCTGCGCTTTGGCGACGGCATGGCAACTCCTCGACCACGTGCCGGGGCCGATATGCGGGCCTGGTATCGCATTGGTTATGGGCCCGACGGCAATGTCGGCGCCAATGCCATTTGTCGTGTCGGCCTGCGCGGCGGCGCGTTCGAAGGGAGTGCCATTACGGTGCGCAACCCCCTGCCGGCGCGCGGCGGTGTGGCCCCCGAGTCCGTGAGCGATGTGCGACGCTTGGCCCCTCACGCCTGGAAAGAGCAGATCGAGCGCGCCGTCACGGCCGACGACTACGCCGAGCTGGCCGAGCGTCACCCGCGTGTCGATCACGCCGCGGCCCGATTGCGCTGGACCGGCAGCGATTGGATCGTGCAGGTGGCAATCGATCCCGGCGGCCAACTGCAAGCAGACGCCGCGTTGCTCGCAGAGGTCACGCAGCTCCTGCAGCCGTATCGCCGTATGGGTCATGAAGTGATGGTCGCTCAGGCCCGTTATGTGGCCCTGGATATTGCCCTGCATATCTGCGTCTTGCCCAACTACCAACAGAGCGAGGTTCGCGCGGCTGTGCTTGAGGTC
>JAAUYH010190281.1_pt1 | contig 13908 bp, 10 predicted proteins | sample 7278061 | NCBI WGS metagenome assembly JAAUYH01 (sample SAMN14350203, study PRJNA611818) | marine sediment metagenome | isolation source: surface marine sediment (0.6m) | place: French Polynesia: Moorea | collected 2018-08
CAGTCCTAGTTGAACATCCTCAGCACGGGCTACATCCTTAAGAGTTTTTTCCTCATCTACATAGGGATTGTCGAATAACCCCAATACAAATTTTTGTCGAAGCAGTTTACGTACCGAACGGTCTAATCGAGCTTCGGAAATCCTGCCTTCTTCTACCAGTTTGATGATCAGTTCCGGATTGTCATTACCGCCAAACTGGTCGATTCCGGCATTAAGTGCTTTCTCAGTCTGGGAGTAGACATCGAGGTCTTCAACACCGTGGTCCATAGGATCCATAAGATCAGCACCAGCGCGATCAGGATCACCAAGAACACCCCAGTCTGAGCAAACAATGCCTTTATATTGCAAGCTATCTTGAAGTAAATCGGTAATGATCTCCTTATTAAATGCGAAACCGACATCTTCACTTGTTTGCCCCATGGGTATTCCGTAATAAGGCATCATTTGAGCGGTACCTGCTTTGATAGCTGCTTTAAAAGGGATCAGGTGATAATCGAAATTATTTCCTGGATATACCTGTTCTTTGCCGTATTTAAAATGAGCGTCCCATCCATCCTTTTGAGGGCCTCCGCCTGAAAAGTGCTTGGTCATGGTAGAAACGGAGGTCGGGCTAAGGCTGTCACCCTGCATTCCGTGGATATAAGCTGCGGTGAGCATGGCTGATATTTCGGCATCCTCACCAAAAGTTCCGGCAATACGTCCCCAACGAGGTTCTGTGGCCAAATCGGCAACGGGGTGGAGGGAGGTGTGAAGACCGATAGCCCGGTATTCCCTGGCCGCAATTTGTCCAAAACGATAGATCAGCATCGAATCACGCAAGGCTCCGAATCCGGTGGCATCCGGCCATTGAGATAGTCCTTCCATAAAGAAAGAAGCACCCCGCTTATCGCTGTGCTTGGGATCCGCGCTGAAAGTGATCGGTATTCCCAATCGGGTCTGTTCAGCCAGTTCCTGCATTTTGTTGGTCCAACGAATGTGATCCACCACCTGTTCAGGTGAAAGTGCGGTAGAGAAGTGAGTTAATCCGCGACTACCTATATATTTTTCTGGCGGACTTAAAAGGGCCATCATCCGCATAGCGCGAATTCTTTCCATTCCTGAGAACTGAAAAGGGTGGAACATTTGACCGGCTTTCTCTTCAACGGTCATCTGACTGATAAGATCTTCTACACGGGCCTCGATATCTGCGCGGGTATCCTCGTATATATCTAGCTTCCCATTTTTGTTAAGATCACGATAACTGTAGCCGTCAACAGATAGAGTAGGGGCCGGACCTACCAGATGTGATCTGCCTTCGTGCTTAATTCCCTGAACCTTTATAAAAAAATAAAGAAACACTGCTACTACAAGTAATAACAGTATACCAAGCGTCCATTTTGCAATTGTCTTGAACCTCTTCATACAGCTGATTAATTTTCATTGTGACATTTTGACACAAAGTAAAACTATTTCTTTATATTTACAAAGATTTAATGATATTTAAGACGCTTTTAGTACATGGAGAACAAGCATAAGAACCTGAAAAAGATGATAGAGGAGGGTGGGAATCTTTTTTTGCCCCATCTCTCTGTAGACATTGTCATCTTTGGATATGAAGTAGACCAACTCAAGGTCCTGTTGCTGGAGATCACCCATGATAAATGGATGTTGCCCGGAGGTTATATTTTCAAGGAGGAAGCCATGGATGATGCTTCTAAACGTGTGCTTTGGGAGCGAACCGGCCTGGAAGAGGTCTATCTAAAACAATTCTACACATTTGGCAAGCCAGAACGCTCATTCTCTAATGAAATCAAGAGTCTTTTTAAGAGTCATGATTTGCCCTGGCATAAAGATCTGTGGATCAATCAACGTTTTATATCAACAGGCTACTACGCTTTGGTAAATGCCGAGGCAACCAATCCGGTGGCAGGTATGTTCGCCAGGGACATCGGATGGTTCTCCATAAATGATCTTCCTGATCTGCTGCTTGATCACCGCCTTATTATCGATAAAGCTTTTAAAGAATTACAAAAAGACCTGCAAGTCTATCCGGTAGCTTACCATCTGTTGCCCAAAAAATTTACAATGCCCGAATTACACCGAGTCTTCGAGACAGTTTTACAGAAAAAGATGGACCGCAGCCGATTCCAAAAGAAGATGTTCGAATACGGTGTTTTCAAGCGTCTGGATGAAAGGAGGGAAGGAGTGCCTTATAGAAGACCTTACCTGTATAGTTATGAGCAGCAGTAGTAGTGGACATTATAAAATGGATATATTAGAATTACCAAAAGTCAAAAGTCCGAAGACAGAAGTCCGAAGAAAGCTGTTATATAACTTCCGACTCCCATATTCGGTCTTAGGACAATAAACTGCCTTATACCGAATTAGCTAAAAACCTAATTACTACACGTTTGATTAGTTCAAAGAAGGATATGCGCTTTTAACTTTTCACTTTTCACTTTTAACCTTTCACTTTCAATTACTTCCTACATTTCAAGATGCCTGAACACCTCATAGACTAAAAAGGCCGGCCAAAAGATGGCTTTTAATATACCGATGACACCCGTCCAGAAGCTGGTAGCCATTTGAATGTAGTAGACGGCAGCCCCGATGAAACCAAGGCCGTAAACCGCATTAGACACATGGGTGGTTCCTGATTTTTTCTCTTTTGTCATGATCATTTAGATTTACTGGCAAAGTTCCAGCAGATGTAGGCCCTCAACTATGACATTAGTCAGCTATGTTGTAATTTTAAGTACGAAAGAGAAGTTGAAGTACTAATGAAGATCAGAATACGGGGAAATAGCGTTCGCTTTAGGTTGACCAGGGGGGAAGTAGAAAAACTTTGCACCGAAGGTGTAGTGGTGGAGAAAACCTTTTTTAATGAAAAGGTCTTTTTCTATACGGTAAAACTATCACCAAAACATCATGAGCTGGATGCAGAATTCGATGGAGATGCTATTCGCCTGTTTCTACCAGTCTCTGTAGGCGCTTCCTGGCAAAATAATGAACAAGTTGGCTTTAGCAATATCAAAAAAGTCCGGGGAGATACTGAGTTGCATATCCTCCTGGAAAAGGATTATACCTGTCTCACAGACAGAGGAGAAGACGAAACCGATAATTATCCAAATCCTAAAGCAACAGGTTAAATTATTAATTGTAGATTATTGATTATTAAAATATAGTTGATAGTGGTTGGTTGATAGTTGATGGAAATTTGGCTGGTAATAAATTTATTAATTATTTCCTCCTTCGCCAGTCTACTTCGCCGCTCGCGTGCCGCTGAAGCTCTAACGGAGGCGTAAGTAGCTCAGCTAGGAATACGGAAAGGCTTCGGAGGACACGCACTTTTCACTTTTCACTGTGCACTATTCACTATTAACCATCAACCATCATCTATTAACGCGTGAAACGCAACATCTTACATAGAGGCCCTGAAGATTTTACCGGACTGCGATTGGAGGAAGCCAAAGACTTCGTAGCTGGAAAACAAGCTATTACTTACGCTTTGAAGCATGGTTTTAAGGAGATGGGTATCCTAAGATCCATGCGTACATTGTTCAAAATGAATCAAAAAGAGGGGTTCGACTGTCCCAGCTGTGCCTGGCCTGATCCGGAAAAGCCCTCGGCCTTGGGAGAATATTGCGAAAACGGGGCTAAAGCCCTGGCCGATGAGGCTACTACATCTAGGATAGAGGCAGAATTCTTTAAGAAATTCTCTGTAGAAGCACTGTCCAGGTTTACTGATTATGAATTGAATCAGTTAGGAAGGCTCACAGAACCTTTGGTCCTCCGGGCGGATAGTATACACTATGAACCCATAAAGTGGGAGGAGGCCTTTGAACTGATAGCGGACCATTTACAAGGATTAGAAAATCCTGATCAGGCTATTTTTTATACCTCAGGTAGATCAAGTAATGAAGCGGCTTTCTTATACGGGATGTTTGCGCGGGCTTTTGGGACCAATAATATGCCCGACTGTTCCAATATGTGTCATGAGTCGAGCGGAGTAGCCCTATCGGAAACCCTGGGCATAGGAAAGGGGAGTGTGGTATTGGAAGATCTGTATGGCGCAGAATTGATCATCATTGCGGGTCAGAATCCGGGCACCAACCATCCGCGAATGCTTTCGGCACTGGAAAAATGCAAGGAAAACGGAGGTAAGATCATCAGTATCAATCCGCTGGAGGAAGCGGGACTCGTAAGATTTAAGAATCCGCAACGCGCTAAGGGACTGATAGGAAAAGGAACCGCCCTGGCTGATCTTCATTTGCCGGTAAACATCAACCAGGATATTCCTCTTATAAAATTGATTGTCAAAAAGTTATTAGCCAGGGAAGCGGCGGGTGAAAAGATCTTTGATCATGACTTCATCCAAAAAAATACCCAAGGTTATGACGCGCTGATGGGCGATTTAGATAGGTATTCAGAAGATGAGCTACTCGCGTTAACAGGCGTGGCGATAAATAGAGTAGAGGAGGCTGTGGAACTTTTAGCTGGAAGAAACAAGATCGTGATCTGCTGGGCTATGGGACTAACGCAGCATAAAAACGGGGTGGAAACCATCCGGGAATATGTGAATCTTTTGCTGCTGAAAGGTGCCATCGGAAAACCTCATGCCGGTACCTGCCCGGTAAGAGGTCATAGTAATGTTCAGGGCGATCGCTCTGTGGGGATCATGCATTATGTAGATAAGGATCTCAACGAACGCATCAGAAAACACCTCGGTTTTGAACCTCCTGAAAAGAAAGGTGTTGATACCGTTGGAGCCATTAGGTCGATGCATGAGGGAAAAGCCAAAGTCTTTATGGCCCTGGGGGGAAATTTTTCAATGGCGGCCTCGGATACGGATTATACGGCTGAAGCCCTGCAAAACTGTGAGCTTACAGTCCAGGTCAGCACTAAATTGAATAGATCCCATTTGGTTACCGGCAAGACAGCATTGATACTTCCAACCTATGGGCGATCTGAAAAAGATATATATGACGGCAAGGAGCAGTATGTGACTACAGAAAATTCCATGGGCAGGGTTCGTCAAAGTAAAGGTATCCTTAAACCTGCCTCAGAGCAGCTTAAAAGCGAACCAGAGATCATTGCTTCCATCGCATCAACTTATTTTAGAGATGGCCATACTGTGAATTGGCCTGCTTTAGCAACAGACTATGACCTGATCCGTCAAAAGATCGACCTAGTGGCCAGAGGATTTGAAAATACAAGTGAAAGAGCTAAGGGGAGTGGCTACTACCTGCCTAATAATGCACGTGAGGGCGATTTCAGCAAGCTTCCCAATGGAATGGCCAAGATCACGGTCAATAAACTACCGGATCATCAATTAACTGATGATGAACTGATGCTGATGACCATTCGCTCACACGATCAATTCAACACCACCATTTATGGGCTGGACGACCGATACAGGGGGATTTACAATGAGCGGAGGATCCTTATGATGAATGAAAAGGATATGGCTGAAAGAAAATTAAAACATCTTGACGTAGTGAACATCAGCAGTTTATATGACGGTGTTAGAAGGGAGGTTCGAAATTTTATCGCAGTGACTTATAAAATCCCTCCCGGAAATGTAGCAGCATATTTCCCGGAGACCAATCCGTTGGTGCCCTACAATCACTTCGCAGACAGAAGTCAGACCCCAATCAGCAAAAGTATCCGGATCCGTATAGAGAAAGTTTCATAAGAGATACGATAAATTAATTATCAAAAAGTGTAACAGGACAGCCCTTCACAGCGTCTGACGAATAGGGAAAAACTAATTCTAATCATCATGAAACGAACAGCTTTATTTTTCAATTCATTTTTATCAATTGTATTACTTGTCTTTACTTCAACTAACACTTTAGCTCAAACCAACTTAACTGCGGAACAGTGGCAGGAAGACCTGGAACATCTACAGACTACAGTACACACGGATTACAACTTTCTTTTTAAAAAAATTAGTCAGGCCGACTGGGACGCCCAGGTAGCTGAACTCCATGCCGCCATTCCCGACATGCAGGAACATGAAATATTTGCCGGTCTGACCCGTATCGTCGCTGCTTTCGAGTATGGACACACGGTCATGGGTTATTGGGAAAAGAAGGTTCCCATGCATCAAATGCCCATTCTACTTTATCATTTTGAAGATGGCATTTATATAATAGGTGGTCATAAGGATTATGAAAAAGCCGTGGGGGCCCGGGTCCTTAAAATAGAGGGTATGGAAATGGAACAGGTATTGGAAAAAATACGTCCGATTGTACCTGCTGAAAACGAACAATTTGTAAAAGCCTATGGAATACATTACCTGACTATGCCCGAATTCCTCCATGCCCAGGGAGTCATGAAAGACTACGGCAAGGAAGTACAACTTGAACTGGAGAAAGAGGGACAGGTATTTGAAGTGACCATAAATGCGAATCCTTTTGATCATATCCCCATGCGATATGGCATGATAAAGCCTGATGACGATTGGCTGGATGCCCGGGATATCTCTCAGACACCGCTTTATCTAAAGCAGTTAGACAGGATCTATTTTTACGAATATCTACCGGAGCAAAAGGCCTTATATGTGAGGCACAGCCAGATCCAGGACCAGGAAGGGGAGGACATACCCACATTCTATAATAAGGTGTTTGATTATATCGAGAAAAATGAAGTGGAGAAGTTGATACTTGATGTTCGGCTTAATGGAGGTGGCAATAATTACAAAAATAAACCGATCGTTACAGGACTGATCGCCAATGAAAAGATCAATCAGACCGGGAAGCTTATGGTGATCATCGGCAGACGAACGTTTTCGGCCTGTATGAACCTGGTGAACGAGCTGCACACCTATACCAATGCGGTCTTTGTAGGGGAGCCCACCAGTGAAAACATCAATTTTTATGGGGATAACCGGGCGGTGACGCTTCCCAACAGCGAGATCAACGCTTATTTGTCCTTTGCCTGGTGGCAGGACAAACCTCAGTGGGAGAACAAGGAGTGGTTGGCCCCTCAGATCGCCACAGGGATGACATTTGAACAGTACCGCTCCAACCAGGACCCAGCCCTGGAAGCTGCTTTAGCCTTTAGTGATGCCAATTTCATCACAGATCCCATGGCGCACTTGACCCGACTATACACAACAGGTAGGTACGAAGAAGTACAGAGCGAGGCAGCCAGGATGGTCCATGACGCGAATTATAAGTTCTTCGATTTTGAAGGCGAATTCAACAAAGCTGGATACCAACTCATGGATAATAACGACCTGGAGGGTGCCATTGGCGTTCTTGAAATGAATGCCGGTTTCTTTCCGGATTCAGCCAATGTTTGGGATAGCCTGGCGGAAGCCTATTGGAAGGCGGGCGACCTGGTAAAAGCAGAAGAGTACTACAATAAAGCCATCTCCATGGATCCTGAAGGCCGGGTAGGGGATAATGCCCGTACAATGCTGGCCAGGATGAAGTCGGAATAGTACTGTGATGCTCTCCTGTTCGTCGATGTATACCGATTTTTAACAAGGCATTGATTTTCAAACTGAAAAGGAATTGCTAACTTAAAGGAAAATAGATGTAGCCATGAAAAAGATAGCAATCCTTTCCTTTACGATTTTAGTAGCAAGTTTTACGACCTTTTCTCAGAAAACGGATAGTAAAACCTTAAACCTGGATGAAATTATCAATGGCCAAGAATTCCGGATTGAATCCAGTTGGGCGAGGGCCCAGGCGGGCAATGGTGTCAATGCCATTGCGAATAATAACCTTCAGCAGGTTGGCAGTTCGGGAAACCGATTTAACCTGGTGGGTAATTTCAATTACCTGGAGATGAGAGGGGAGACCGTAGCCGCTTATTTACCCTATTTTGGAGAGCGGCAATTTGGAAACGGTCATTATGCCGGGAGTCAGACCATTGAATTCGATGGTGTTCCCAGGGAACTCACCATTGAAAAGAACGAAAAGAAGAAGCGATATGAGATCCGCTTTGAGATCGACCAAGACACTGAAACCTTCCAGGTGCATATCGAATTATACGAGTCCTTAAAAAGCAAGATCACCGTCAACAGCAACCAGCGTTTTATTATTCGCTATGACGGTAAAGTTTCGGAAATCCCAGAAAAAGAAGAGGCTGAAGGGAAGTAAAGCAAGGTTTGGAGTTTGTAGTTTGGTGTTTAGAGTTGACAATCTTAGTATGCAGTAACAGTTAACAGTTAGCAGAGGTAGACAACTACTGATAGATTGAAGAACATAGTCCGAATTGGTGATTATCAGATAATCAAATAAACAAAAATCACATTAACAATTAAAATGTAACATTTCCACAGGCAACGCGTCTCATGATTATAGCGTCTGTTATAACAGAAGGAGTCACTATTCAATCATCAAAAAACGCACCAACCATGAAAAAGTATCTTTTATTAGGCCTGTCGCTGGTACTGGCCATCAATTTCATCAACGCACAGGACCGGCAGGAATTTAAGTTGAATTCTTTTGAACATGTAGACCTGGACGGCAATATCCGGCTGTATGTGGAATACGGGAAAGAACAAAAAGTGGTCCTGGAGGCCAAAAGAGATGATCATCTCTACGATTACGAGGTAGAGGTGAGGAACAACACGCTTTATGTGAAATATATTGAGGATGGATGGGGTTCCACGCCCAAGATCAAGGTATATCTGACACATCCTGGAGTCCGGTCTTTAGACCTGGACGGTTATATCTATGTTTATGCCATGGATACCATGAGAGGAGAAGAGCTGCGAATTAAAGGTGACGGTTTGATCCGTGGCGAGCTGGATGTAGAAGTAGATCAACTCACCGTAGGCCTGGACGGCATGTGTAAAATGACCATCGCCGGTATTGCCGAAAATTCTGATTTACGTTTAGACGGTATGGGCAATATCGACGCCAGGGGATTGCGAACGAACAGGGTACAAAAATCAGCCGACGGCCTGGCGAGTATTAAGGTGAATAGATAAGGTAGGGAACTATTATTTCAAAGACCTATTTTTCAGTCAAATTTTGCCGAAAAATCAGATTTTTTAGTATATTTAACTAACTGGGGTTGACAGTTGTTGCCCTATGTTAGGCGGTAAAACGCCTAGGATAGTGGTAGGAGTCTGTAACCCCTTTTTTTTGTGCAAAGTTGATCTGATTTATCCGCAGTAATCTTACCAATAATATTCGTTATTATCCTTTCCTTAATCATCGAGCAAATAATCCTGGAAGAATCAAATTAGCATGAATCTTAGTCTACTCTAGTTTTTACGAAATTTTTTATCCGGTATTCAAGAATTTTCATTATATTTAAGTGGCGTTAGCTAGTAGCGCTATGTCGAGTCGTTAGCAATAACAGCTTGGGATAGGGGTCAAACGACACTAGTTAGCGCCGTTTTTTTATTTGGAAAGTTGATTTAGCTTTTCACTGATATCCGTATCAAAATTAGCCTTCTTCCAACTTTGGTCTTTCGACCTTAAAAAGCTCCGAAGTATATTTGGATCCTTGTATTTAATCTTCCTTAAGAAGGTATTGTTCAGATTGGCCTGTTCAAATTTCGCCCCTTCAATTTCGACATCGTTCAAATGCGCTTCCTGTAACTTTGCCTGTTGAAATTCTGCCCCTTTCAAATTCGCCTTATTCAAGGTAGCGGAAACCAGGGTCGTATCATGAAACTGGGTACCCTCAAAAATCGCTTCGTTGAACCTCGCCTCAGTCATATTAGATCTGGATAGTCTGGCGCCGCTTAAGTTGGCCTGAATACCCCGGGCTCTTCTTAGGTTGCAATCCGTCAAATTGGCGTTTCTGAGGTCTGAAAATGCCAGGTCTACATATTCCAGGTTCAGGCCATGCAGATCAATTCTGTAAAGATTCATTCGGGTTAAGTCGAGCTCGATCATATTCTCCTTGGATTCAGGATCATCGGCGTATTCTGCTTGTATGGTTTCTATGTTGGTACGGAGTGCTTTTTCGAAGGCTTTAACCAGGATCCTGTTGATGTTTTGAGGATGATCATTTTTTAAGCTCGACAATAGTATCAAATACGCCTGCTGGTGGAACTGTTGGTATTCAGGTCTCAAGAAGGTCAACAGTGAGACGGCGGCACTGGCCTTTAACGAATCGTTATCAGATCCCAGATTTTCAACAATGGAATTAAATTGATCTTCCAGCCGGATATCACTTTCCCATTTTCTTTGTTCCAATTCATTTTTTCTTTCCTGTCTTCTTTTTTCGAATTCGTCGTTCCTTTCCTGTAAATATTTTCTATAAGAGAAAAATGCTCCAAGGATGGCACCAATGGCCGTCAATATCCCGACGTATACAGGAATAATCCTGTAAATGGGATTTAGAGAGTTTTCGGACTTCAATTGATCAATTTCCTGTTTGAGCTTTTCAACCTGGTAGAAAGCTACACTATCTGTCTGAACTTTCTCAATCTGATCAAACTTTAAACTATCGCTTTGAGTATTTTCAGTTTGGATGCTGTCCTGAGGAATTACAGTAATGCTATTGAAGTAAATAAAGGCACTAAGAAGGAATACTTTAAACACCATGATTCCAAAAATTAATTATATGTCCGGGGAACTGACAGAGGGGATAAGTACAGTGATTAATAAAGATAGAGTAAAATCCCTACAATTTCAATTTGACATAATATAAATTATGTGACATTTGAATAATTCCTGTAATACGAAGTATTTTACAAAATTGAGTTATAATTACAAGCGTCAGATTGTATTATAACGTTCACAATTATGTAAAGGGTATTATGAACAGCATTCTCATAATTTACTCAATCCAAAAAATATTTTTTAAATAATGAGTTCGTGAATACTACACATTTGCCATTATGCCTGTGCGCCCAAGTCAACGAAGGCGTATAAAATTGCTTTGGAAGTCGTTTTTGGGTTAAACAACCTTACAATAGAACAAAGTGCGGTACTATTGCTCAGGCACAAGGCGTATAAGTCTGCCAGGGCTCTCTACCACAATGTACAGATATCCGTCTATTCCCATCTGTGCGTCACGTACCCTGCCTATACCATCCAATAGTGTTTCATGCCCAACCACCTCGTTACCATTCATCTTTAAACGATGGAGATATTCAAATTTGAGCGAGCTGACGAACAGGTCATTTTTCCAATTACCATAAAAATCGCTGGACACAAATGTCATTCCGCATGGTGCAATAGACGGGGTCCAGTAATGCACGGGCTGTTCCATTCCATCCAATTCGGTAAGGTCTGTAAATGTGGTGCCATCATAGTTGATACCGTATGAAATCACAGGCCAACCATTGTTATTCCCTGCTTCCAAAATATTGATTTCATCACCTCCCTGAGGTCCATGCTCACCTTCCCAAACCACTCCGGTTTCTGGATGGAGACTCATTCCTTGAGGATTGCGTGTTCCGTAGGTAAAAATAGAATTGACCGCCCCCGATGTGTTGTAAAAAGGATTGTCGGTAGGAATTTGACCGTCGTCATGGATACGATGTATTTTTCCGATAGCATTGTCCAATTCCTGAGGGTAAACATCCCTATAACCGCGATCACCTACGGAAACATATAAGTAGCCATTGTTATCAAATACGAGTCTGGAACCATAATGGTGACCACTATTGAGATACGGAAGTGCCGTAAATATGTTCTCCACATCAACCAAGTTGTTTCCCTCAAGCCTAGCTCTTGCCACTGCCGTGGTTCGCTCGGATGAATTGTTGGGATTGATACGGGAATAGGATAGATAAACAAATGTATTGTTTTCAAAATCTGGATGTATGAGCACATCTAACAATCCACCTTGCCCTTGTGAAGCCACAGTTGGAACACCAGTAACTTCTGTCAATTGTTGATCGTTTCGCACCAAAAATAGCCCTCCTCCTCGCTCAGTCACCAAAATTTCGCCATTGGGCAGTTGATCTATCCCCCAGGGAATGCCGGGAATCTCATCGGTTATGGTTTCCAATCGGAAGGTAAGGTCATCGGATGAAATCAAACCTGACAAATTGGGATTCTCCTCCTCCAACATTGCTTTGGTCTTTCCATCGATCTCGCCAAGTATATAGTTGGTCAAATCCTCGATTTCTTGGGCACTTAATGAAGATCCGTATGCTGGCATACCATTGCTTGAATATCCGTCGGTTATAGATTCTATGATATCTTCCACGGAATTGCCATAAGTCCAATCGCGTTCAACAAACGAGGCCAGGTCTTGTCCATGGCAGCCTCCACAGTGATTTCTATACGTGAGGGCAGTATTTCCTAAATCAACATTTTCATTACCCGGATCCATCTCTTCTTCGAGCAACTCGGGATCCTGTGAATTGTTACAGCTCAACAGTACGAACAAAAAAAGCAAGAATGCCAATTTTGTTGTAGTCTTTAACCATTGGTAAGTGTGCGTTAATTTGAAATTTAGGTCAGAAAAGCGATTTAAAGAGATCGGGGGCATAATTATCAATATTCAATGGTTGATGAAAATCCATAGCTTGAATTACCAAAGACAGAGCTAATTTATAGTGTCCTAGTAATTAGCGAATTAACCTTATATTATATGTAACGTTGTATGTTGAAATAAAGTATAGGGTCAGGGTGATGAAAGTGTACTCGTTATCAGCAGTTTACTGCCAAATGGTTATGGAACTCAAAGACCTTGTTATGGAGATTTGCTTAAACGGTAAAAGGGTCAATTAGTCCGCCATTCCATACACTTTTATTCATAGCTAGTTATTTTCAAATAAGGAATTCATGAACCTCACTGAAGTTCGGTTTACCTCCCCTACTCTCCTTCTTCACTCTTCGAGCTTCGAAAGATTCGTTTATGGTTCGGGAAAATAGTATTCCATTACCTTTTAGAGAGATTTTTAGAAAGAATTTTTCAGGTAAGTACAGCCAGTTGGTCGCTTTTTCTTCAAAGCAAAGTTATCCACCTCCGATGAATCTACGGTGGACAAACATAACGCAGAACATTATGGTTCACGCAGACTATAGGGAAAGTCCATTGGACTTTTACTATAGCTGGCGAGATGGTGCGCTGGCGAATTCCTTTATTCCGCCTCTCGCATGATTTGAAATAATTTGGTTATAGATCTTTAGAGCTATAGCAAACGAATTATGGCAAGGTAATTACGAACTGAAGCTCCCATAATTTACTCACGTGATATTTAATATCATATTTAAGAGTTCGTGAATACTACGCTTGCCGTTATGCCTGTGCGCCGAAGTCTACGAAGGCGTATAAAATTGCTTTGACTGTAATTCTTAGACGCAAATAGCTGATGAAATTATAGGAAACTATTTCTGCAACTTCACCCGAACAGCATTCATTCCTTTTTGGCCCTTTTCTAACTCAAAGATGACGCTATCGTTTTCGTTTATTTCATCAACAAGCCCTGAAACATGTACAAAATGCTTTTCCTGAGTTTCTTGATCCATAATAAATCCGAATCCCTTGGCGTGGTCGAAGAAAGCCACTTTGCCTTTTCGAATGGGATCAAATTCTTCTTCTTCTTCTTTCTGGGGAATGCCCAAAACGATTTCAGAGGCATCAATCTCTTCTTCCTCAGTTGGTTCAGGAGGAGTGTCGGAAAGATTGCCAAATTTATCAACGTAGGCAAAGGGTATGCCCACATCGCTCTCTTTGGCTTCTGCCTTTCGGGCTTCTTTTTTCTTTTGTTTCTCTTCGCGTTTTTTTTGTCTTTTCTTTTCTTTCTCTCGTTTATTAAAAGTTTGCTGTGATTTTGCCATATATGGGTTTATGCCATTAAGGTAATTGATTTATTTGCCAATTGGGTATTTTTGGAAACAAAAAGGCCCATCTATATAAGATGGGCCTAAAAAATAGACTTTATGAATTTAGATGACCCTTACGTTTACTGCATTCAATCCTTTTTTTCCTTGCTCTAAATCAAATTCAACTTGGTCACCTTCGCGAATTTCGTCGATTAATCCAGAAACA
>JAAUYH010032958.1_pt1 | contig 13903 bp, 6 predicted proteins | sample 7278061 | NCBI WGS metagenome assembly JAAUYH01 (sample SAMN14350203, study PRJNA611818) | marine sediment metagenome | isolation source: surface marine sediment (0.6m) | place: French Polynesia: Moorea | collected 2018-08
GATCGAAAATGCTCAATTAGCTCATCTATTTACCAGAGAATTTAATACTATGTGGGGCGATGATTCCCCAGGCAAGACTAATAGTAAAACTAATAGTAAATTTGGATTACAAAAAGACTGGCGATCGCCTGAGACGATTACGGGGAATAACACTAGTATAACTGTGCAGTTTGCTCCTACTTCTCCCACGCGAGATTGGCAAGATAGCACCAGTGGTTTAATTGCTAGGGCGATCGCTGATGCCAAAGAATCTCTCGATCTGGCTTTATTCGTGTTCAGCGAACAAAAACTAGCGGATCTGCTCCAACAAAAATCCCAGCAAGGTATAAAAATTAAAGCTGTTTTCGATCCTAGCTTTGCTTTTCGCTACTATAGTGAGGCTTTAGATATGTTGGGAGTTGCCATGTCCAATCGCTGTCAATACGAAGCCGATAATAATCCCTGGCTGCAACCGTTGCATACCATTGGCGTGCCTCAATTAGCCAGAGGAGATAAACTACACCATAAATTTGCCCTGATCGATAACCACACTATAATTACAGGCTCGCAGAATTGGTCGCCGTCGGCTAATACCCAAAATGATGAAACTGTATTAATTATTCACAATGACTTAGTAGCTCGTCATTTCCAACAAGAGTTTCGGCGACTTTATCATGGCACAGCTTTAGGATTATCTCCAGTGGCTCAAGGCAAAATTCACCAAAAAGCCAAAAAATGTGTTAACTAGAAATGTGTTAACTAGGTGGAAAAGATCTGGCAAACTTAACAATTGCATTATTCCCCTTCCCTAATCTTCACATCATGAATATAGTTAAGTCGATACCAACCCCCGAAGATTTACTACAACAGGGCAATCAACTGAAACAAGCAGAGAAATTAGATGAAGCGATCGCTATGTTTCAGCAGGCGATTGAACTTCAAAGTGACAATGTTTGGGCTTATCAGTATTGGGGTGAAACTCTAATTAAAAAAGGAGATTTAACAGAAGCAGCAAAATGCTATATCCAAGGGATTAAAGCTGCTCCCGATTTTGCTTTGCATTATCATTGTTTGGCACAAGTATTGTTTTGGCAAAATAACATTAGCAAATCAATTGCCATTTCCCATAAGGCGATCGCCCTGGAACCCGAGCGGGCTGATTTTCATTATCAATTAGGGCAAGCCTTAATCAAGCAAGGAAAATTGAATTTAGCTATTAACAGCTACCAACGTGCCTTGCAACTATCGCCAGAGCTGATAGAAGCTCGCCAAAAATTAGCTGCGGCGATCGAGCAACAAAAAAGCTTAGGTTCAACCTCAGAGCCTAACCAACCTCTGGTGCCGAATAATCAATTATCAGTATTCATTGACAAACAACATTTAAACCAAATTTACTCAGCTTCCTTAAAACTGTTTATATCGCCTCAGAATAGACAAGTATTAAATTTTTTAACTGCCAGCCAGCAAATCACCATCTACGAATATCAACCCCATCCAGCAACAACTGGCGGCATAATCGTGCCTCTGGGGGCAGAAGTTGAGTCAGAATTAGTAGAAATGCAGCTAGCACCTACATTTTGCCTGGGCTTTTTGGTAACTTCAGAATCAGAACGACAGCAGCTAAACTCCCTAACTGAGTGGTGGCGTAGCCGCTGCCAACCAGAAGAGCTACCCCCTTATTTAGAATTAACAGCCGAGCTTAAATTGGCTGAATTTAAAGCCCACTTTTGGCAATTGATGTTTGAGCGTAGTGTGGTTCAAACTGGGGAAATTGCCCAGCGTATCGGCACTCTGCAACAGCAGTATTTAGACTTAAGAACCCTACACGAAAATATGCAAAATGCTTTTACTGTGGTGGAAGATTACCTTTCCCAAGCCAAATTACCTGGTTTACAGTTGGCATTTGAACAGCAGCCAGAGTCACAAAATATTGCCCTCAAGTCTCAGTCAACAGAAATAACCATTAAGCAGCTGTTACCCATTTCTTCTCGCAGTATAGCGGCAGTAGAGATACATCTAGCTCAAGTTTATGACCGTGCTCGCGGCACCCTAACCATCAGTTTAAAATCTCCAGACAACGAGCAATTTCTCGCTAATTGGGCTGTACCCTACTCCCATTTAGCAGCAGGCTGGCTGAAACTAGATGTTCCCCACATCCACCTGGGTTATCAAAAAGATGTAGAGTTGACAGTTACAGGCATTACCGAGCTTGGACCTGCTCCTAGTTTGTCTTTGGGTAAACCGCAATTAATTCCCGAAGCTTGTGTGCGGGTACAGGAAGTAAGCCAACAACGTAGTCTGGCTCTGCGTTTGTGGAAAGGTTTACCAGGAACTCATCGAGCTATTAGCCCCTATGCAACTTTTACTAGTACATCTAGAGCTAGTTATGCAATTCCCCAACAGCCACAACAGGGGTATTTAGGACAAAGAACCATGTCTGGGGTGGTAGAAATTACCCCCAATTTACCCCAGGATGATTTTCCTCATATTGAAGTAGTTGAAGAAGGCAGAAAAATTCTCACCCACCCTCGGCAAACAGGCACGCCAACTATTGCCATGTTGCCCTTTTGTCTACCGCCTACAGCCAATCGACTAGTGGCAACGGTAGCAACGGAACATCCCGCAGCAGGAGTAATTGAATATGCTATGGCTGTAATTGAGGAGGGAATAGAGCCTCTAAGTTGTTTAGAAGCGGAAAATTTACCTCCCAGCTCAGTTAGTTCGGGGTGGCTCGCCATTGAACCCAATAATCCTCATCAAATCGACTTATCCCTTCCCCCAGCAGCAGGGCACCGTCATCTCGTTATTGCGGCTAAATTACCAGCAGATGGTTCTTTTAGTTATGCCTGGGCTCGTTGGCTCAATTTTTGGCTAGAGGCAAATTAGGTAGCAGTAGAGACGTAACATGTTACGTCTGTACAAGAGCAAATAGCAATCAGTTTACTCTCGATAATTTTTATCCCATGTCAATCTTAGAACCGAAAGTAGCGGTCATAATTCCCGTATACAAACACAGCGTCTTAGTTGCCGAGGCAATTACTTGTGCTTTAAACCAACAAACAGACTTTCCCCTGGCGATCGTAATTGTCAATGATGGTTGTCCTTACCAGGAAACAGACAGAGTATGCCGTGACTTCGCTCTGGCACATCCCGAACAAATTGTCTATCTTTATCGTCCCAATGGCGGGTTGAGTGCAGCTCGTAATAGCGGGATCGAATTTGCTCTCAACACCTGGGATTCGCTCGCCGCAGTCTATATGCTGGATGCAGATAATCGTATTGCTCCCCATACCATCGCCAAATCCTATCAAATCTTATGGCAAGATGACAAAATTGGCTGGGTTTATCCCACCATTAATATGTTTGGTAAAGAGCAAAATAGTGAATATGACTATCGGGGAGAATATTCCGTACTGCGTCATTTAAGATTTAATATCTGTGAAGCGGGGAGTATGATTCGTAAAGAAGTGTTTGCTGCTGGCTGCCGCTACGATGAATCGATGCGGTTGGGGTTTGAAGATTGGGAATTTTGGTGGCAGGCGATCGCGGCTGATTATAGAGGTCAGCATCTACCAGATTCGGGATTTCAATACCGCAAACGTTTTGAAAGCATGTTGAGCAATTCCGAACGCGAGGGAGAAGCTATTAAAAACTACATGCAGCGCAAACATCGTCACCTATTTACCCACAGGAATATTAGCGGTTGGGAACACCAAGAAGCCCCTCGTTATGCCATTTTCTTAGCGGATACTAGGCAGATCGTGCTGACCTCCGATCCCACGCGCTTAGATCGTTATTTGCACAAGGACGAGTTTATTGATTACTATCATCGTGGGCGGATGATGCCCGTCCGCTATCATCGTCCTCATTTTTTGATTTTTACCAACAGCACGGTTCTCGATTTTCTACAACAACAAAAATTAATTCAGGGTATATTTTGGCGTTTAGAGCAAACTCAAGCTACTGCTGGCTTTTCTTTTCTCAGCATTGATGCCCATACCTCAGCCACAGCAGTGGCGATCGCTAAACTAGACACTATATCTAACCTTTATGTTGGTGAAAGCGAACATTTAATCATGACTAATACCAAGATTATTGATGAATGTTTATTGGATGAACCAGAAGATTGGATTCATAGCTTAGTTTCTGCCCATCCCTTACCCCAGGTGGCGCAATTGCAACTGCAAGTGCCATCATCTCTCTTGGCTCAAGCTCCCCTAGCTGGATGTGCTTATAATTTACTGTCTACTTTTAGAAGTTTACGTCATAGTTTATCTCAACTAGAACGGTCTGTTTGGGATTGGCATCTTAACTATCTGCCCCCTCGTAGTCAGATGTTTGAAGATGCTCGCCTGGCTTTAGATTGTAGTCCAGTTTATCCCCGAGTCCCCGACGCTCAAGATGCTCTGCAAGTTGGTTTTATTCTCTCAATTGTCGAATTTGGTGGTGTGGAAAAAGTAGCCCTAAATTTGGCTAAAGTGTTTCATGAGGCTGGTTGGGCAGTGCATCTCTTTATTTTTGGTTCGCGGATGCAACAACTACCGGAATGGGCACAGATTTTTAGCACTATTAATTTTTATCATGAACCCAGTATGTCTCCTTGGCAGGGAGAACCATATTGGGGCAGCAAAAACGATGCTTGGTCGCCAGAGTCTGAGCAAATGGCAGCTAAAGGTCTGTTGTCTTGGTTAGATGTGGCGATCAATTTTCATAATGCCTCGGTAAATAACATTATGGGACAGCTACGCCGCTCGGGAGTAAAAACCGCGATCTCTTTACATGTACACGATCTTAGCCCTTGGCAGCGACCTGCTGGCTATACCTATCTGACTCTGGGTTATGAACATGTCTACGATCTCATCGTCCCCTGTTCCCACAATCTGGCGGCTTGGTGTCATGCTGTGGGTATTCCTGAAGATAAAATCGTAGTTGCTCCCAATGCTGGTGGCTATCCTCTAGACGTAGATACCAGAGAGCAAATTATCAGGGGTAAAAGCGAGCGAGATGCTGCTGCCAAATTAAAAGTTCTTTTTTTAGGTCGTTTCGATCGCCAGAAAGGATTAGACCGTCTAGTAGGAGTGGTAAATCAATCCCGTCAGCGACAATTGCCCCTGGAGTGGAAGTTGGTGGGTAAAAATATTCTGGCAGGAGAAAATGCCGAGACTGCACTCCAGTCTGTGGAGGAGTTAATTGAGCCACCAGCTTTTAGTAGCGAGGAATTGAATGAATTATACGCCTGGGCGGATGTTTTATTTTTACCTTCTTATTGGGAGGGATTGCCTTTAACTATTCTGGAAGCTATGCGTCTGGGGGTAGTGGTATGTGCTGCGGATGTGGGGGCAGTTACAGAAGTGCTGCATCATGAGTCAACGGGTTTGACGATCCCCAATCTTGAGGGGGAAATGTTTAGCGAGCGGGCGATCGCCCTGTTGGAACAATTAGCTACCAATCCTCACCAATTGCAGCGTCTGAGTCAAGCAGCGGCGGCTCAAGCCCTGGAATTGTCTTGGCAGCGTGCTAGCAGTCAATTAATTACCAAATTAGAAAATTTAGTGGTAACTGCCAAATGAACAGTAGTGATATAAGAACGATCGCAGAGAAGTCGATCGAGGAAGCTGGTAGTTTAAGACAAGCAGGTAAACTAGATGAAGCGATCGCTTTGTATCAACGGGTAATTACAGCTAATCCCACTGCTTGGCGAGCTTATCACTTTTTAGGGGAAACTAGAGTGCAAAACCAGCAATTAGAACAGGCAATCGACTGTTATCGTCAAGCTCTTACCCTTAATCCCGCTCATGTTTGGTCTTATCATTGTCTGGGACAGGCTCTGTTGTGGCAAGGTAATCTCCAAGAGGCGATCGCCAATGGCGAGCAAGCTGTAAAGCTACAACCCCAGCAAGCAGAGTTTCAGGCTCAACTAGGACTGTATTGGGAACTAAAAGGTGATTTTAGCCAAGCGATCGCCTTTTATCAACGAGCGATCGCCCTTAACCCATCCTTACCACCATCTACTTACTCTAGCCTCAATAAATTGATGTTAGAGCAAGATAGAATCGATGAATTACTACAATACTGTGCTACTGTCCTTAAATCCCACCCAGGATGTGCCGAATTATATTTTAATCAGGGTAAAGCTTTCGCGGCTAAACATTGGTGGACAGAAGCTGTAGCCAGCTATACCCAAGCTATAACCATCCAACCGCATCATTGGGATGCTTATCAACAATTGGCAACGGCATACTCGGCTTTAGATCGACAGGCTGAAGCCAAGGGTGCCGCTCGACGTGCTGAGGCTGAATTTTATCGAGTTCATGATTTTAGCCCTACCGATATTCCCCCTGATTTTGATTGGCAGATCTATTTAGCTCTTAATCCCGATTTAAAAATTAGTTGCAAATTACAGGCGATCGCTCATTTGCTGCTGTATGGGTTGGCAGAAAATAAACTATACAGCCTCAAACATCTCCACGATCCCCACAAAAGACCTGATATTGCTCCCCAATCCGTAATTCAGCCCGCAGCCAAAGTAATCGCCCCCGAACCTACTCAACCCCAAAAGTTAGCAGTACTGGTACATATATATTATTTTGAACTCTGGTCGGAACTACGCAGTTACATTCAGAATATTCCCAGTGAATTTGACTTATTTGTTAACTTAGTTGCCAGTATTTGGCAACCGCAAATGCACGCCCAAATACGTCAAGACTTTCCCCAGGCAAAGATTTTAATTAGCCCCAATCGAGGCAAAGACTTGGGCGGACATTTAGCGTTAATGGCTCACTTAGATTTTAGTCAATACAATCTGTTGTGTTTACTCCACACTAAAATCAGTCCCCACATCGATCGACGAATTGCTGATGTTTGGCGACGAGACTTGCTGGATGCCATTTTGGGTAGTAAGGAAAAAGCCCGCCATAATTTGGCGATTATGAATCAATATCCCCAGTTCGGTTTAATGGGTTCACGCTATTGGCGCAGCACCAGAATGGGGAATAATTTAGCTAACTATAATCGACTTTTAGCTGAATTAGCCATCGCCCCTGAAGCTCAAAATTGTGAATATCTTTCAGGCACAATGATGTTAATTAGACCGCCAATTATGGCGCAAATATACAACCATTTTCGAGATGTGAAATTAGAAAATGGAGATGAGCGAGAATTAAGTTTCCATATTGATGGGCAAGTTGCCCATGCTATTGAACGTTTGATTGGCAATTTAGTTAGAGACCGGGGATTAGAATTTTTCTGGCAAGAATAAGAATTTTTAATATTAATTAAATACAGAGAAGAACAGTTAAAAAATGCAGATTGCCCCTCATAACGATCGAGAACAATTAATTGATTTAAAACAACCAATTATCTGTGTAGATCTCGATCTTAGAAACTCTCTTGAACTAGAGATACTTGTAGCGGTAGCTACCAAACTCCAGGACTATCAATTTGTTTTAATTGCCAATGGAGAACAAAATCTTGTAGAAGTTAAATCAATGTTTTCTGACATTGCCAACTTGTTGATTATCGAGGGAGCTGTTAGGCTTGAGAGCTTGAGCGAATACATCGATTTATTGGTCATATTCTCTCAAAATAAGCTGGCAAATTATTTCCGTAAAAATACTGTTGTTTATTCTAAGCCAAGGCTTTATTTTGATGCAGAAAGTAAATATACTAATTTGCTTAGCGATTGCCACAGTTATGTAATTTCTGAACGACCAAGTTTTCACTTATTTTTATTATTTATACAACGGTTTTTTGGTGGCAATAATAATATCCTTGAGTCCCCATCAGTATTTAATGTCCAACCAGTAGTTAACCAATATTTAAATCAAACTGCAATACCAAGGGAAGAAAAAATGATAAAGGAGCAAACAACGGTAGATTATTCTTCTCAAGCTGTTAGTTTACAAGAGCGAGGCGATATCGAAGGTGCAATTCAGCATTATCGTCAGGCACTAAATCACGAATCTCAACAGCCTCAGTGGGTATATTCTAATCTGTCTGAATGTCTAGAAGCCAAAGGTCAGTTAGAGCAGGCTATTGAAGTTTTGCAAACAGGTCTAAAATTTTATCCAAAAGCAGCATTGTTTTATCGTTCTTTAGGGGTAATTCAAGACCGCAGGGGGGGGAATATAGCCGATGTAATCTTGAACTATAGCAAAGCCCTAGAGTTAGATCCCTATCAGCCTATATGGTTATATTGTGTTTTAGCAGATTATTATCAACTCCAAGGCAAATTAAATGAATCCCTTCAGATCGCCACAGCAGGAATTAAATTATATCCAGAGCAAGCCGATATATATCGCTGTTTGGGGGTAATTGAAGACCGACGAGGCAATATCGAGCAGACAATTGCTAATTATCAAAAGGCGATCGAATTGAATTCTCATCAGCCGTTTTGGGTTTATTGCGCTTTGGTCGAACGCTTGAACTATCAAGAGCTTAAGCAAGAGGCACTCGCTGTTGGTCACCAAGGACTAAAGTTATATCCAGACCAAGCTGACTTATATTATCATCTGGGGCATGCTCAATATAAAAACCAAGATATAACTGGATTTACCGCCAGTTATGCCCAGGCAATTAAACTCAATCCCCAACAACCTGCTCATCTTTACTTAGCTTTGATTGAGGGTTTACTAGCTCAAGACAGGCTTAATTTAGCAATTAAATACATCAAGCAAGCTAATCAACTCTATCCTGATAAAATCGATCGATTTCGCTCTGCTTATCACAAAATTTTAGAAATTAGACCTCAAGACTTACCATTATATTTAAATTTAGCCCAGGCTTTAAGGGATAACGATGAGTTGGATGAAGCTGTATCTGTCTATCAAAAAGCCTTACAAATATATCCAGATAATGAGGAACTTAAAGCTAAGTTAGGGCAAATATCCCCAAAATCATCGTTAATTAACCAAGATAAAGACCGTGAATCTTCAGATCTAGCCATGGCTACGACATTTATGAAACCCATGGCTGGATGGCAAGCCCAACATAAATCAGGAGATGAACTCCAATCCCAGGGCCAATTAGAAGAAGCGATCGCTGCCTATCAACAGGCAATCATTCGCCATCCTTGTTACTCTTGGTCTTATCATAATTTGGGTGATACTCAACTCAAACTAGGTAGATGGGAAGATGCCATCATTGCTTATCAACGGGCAATTGAACTCAATGGCGATTATTTTTGGTCTAACTACAATTTGGGGGTAGCTTACAATAACTCAGGTAGATGGGGAGAGGCGATCGAATTATACCGTCGTAGCATCGAGCTTAATCCTAGTCTCAATCTGCCCTACCAAGCCTTAAAAGATAGTCTCCTCAAGCGATGGAATGGCATGTTTGCCCAAGGTGATGTTTTACTTAAGCAAAAAAATAGAACCGAAGCCAGTACCATTTTTCGTCAAGCAATTCAACTATTTCGGAAATTTTCCTATCAGCCTCAACTGGATCTACCTAAAGAAATACCAGCCAATCCCAAGGTAATTTTGGTGGTGGACGATTATTTACCCCAGTGTTTGCGCTATCGAGTTGAACAAAAAATTGAACAGCTAGAATATGCAGGCATTACTGTCGAGTATTTCCCTTGGCGGGATGTGAAACTGGCTAAAAGTCAGCTGCACTTCTACCATGTAGTTATCTTTTACCGCGTGCCAGCTTTACCAGATTTAATTGAAACTATTGAATATGCTAAGGCGATTAACAAGGTAGTTTTTTACGAAATTGACGACTTAATTTTTAATGAACGAGAATATCCCGATCCCATTGAAAGTTATGGCGGGCAGGTTTCCGAAGAACAGTATCAAGGTTTATTGAGAGGAACTACCCTGTTTCATGAAGCCATGGCTTTATGTGACTATGGTATTGCTTCCACTCCCGCATTAGCTCCAGAAATAGAAGCAGTGGTGGCTAAAAAAACCTGCTTTGTTCATCGCAATGCCCTAGATAGTTTAAACTCCGAATTGGCTCAACTCAATATTGCCAAGATTGAACGAGACTACGTATCCATTTTTTACGGGAGTGGTACCAAGGCGCACAATGCTGATTTTGAGGAACTAGTAGCTCCAGCGATCGCCAAAATTTTCGCTCAATATCCCCAGGTACGGATGACCTTGATGGGATATCTAACCCTACCAGAGGTATTAGTTCCCTATCAGGAACGTATCGATCGAGTAGATTTAATCAAGGATGTGAAAATTTACTGGGAATTTCTCAGACAGGCAGACATCAATATTGCCGTCTTGTTGCCCACTCCTGTAAATAACTGTAAGAGTGAACTGAAATGGTTTGAAGCTGGTTGTTTGGGAGTTCCTTCGGTAGTTAGTAATACTCAGACCTATGTGGAAATTCTCAATGACAGCGTCGATTCCTTAATTGCCAGTACTCCAGAAGAATGGTACATCCAGTTAAAATTACTGGTTACTAATGTTGCCTTGCGCCAGCAAATCGCCAAAGCTGCTTATGACCGTATTTGGCAAGAATATAGTATCCCAGCTATGGCAGATAATATCAAAAGCATTATTATGACTGCCATTAACCAAGAGGCTCAAGCAGGTAAACTTAAACCCCGCACTACTAAGAAAAAGCTATTAATTGTCAATGTTTTCTATCCACCCCAAAGTATTGGTGGGGCAACTCGGATTGTCAAAGACAACGTTGATGTCCTTCAGGCAAACTACAGTGACGAGTATGAAATTTCTGTATTTACTACCGATGATGGCAATCCCAATCCCTATGAAATTTTAGAGTATAGCTATCAAGGGATTCATGTTACTAAGGTTAGTTCTCCCATGATCGAGGGTATGGATTGGCAATATCAAAATCCCCGCATGTATGAGATCTTTAGCCAATATTTAGAGTTTAATCAGCCCGATCTAATTCATTTTCACTGTATCCAAAGACTCACAGGTTCAGTCCTCGAAGCCGCAGCAGATTTAAACATTCCTTATCTGGTGACTGTTCATGATGCCTGGTGGATTAGCGACCATCAGTTTTTAGTTAACGACAAAGGAATTGAGTGTGACTATCAACAAAACGATCCTGTAGTGACTGCTCGTGATACCAAGGATGTTGTCAATGCCTTAAAACGCAAATGCTATCTCAAAGAACGTTTAGAACAAGCTAGAACAGTGCTGGCAGTATCTGAAGCTTTCACCGAAATCTATCGTCGCAATGATATTACTAAAACTCAAGCAAATCGTAATGGCATCATTCCCCAGCCTCGCTTACCCAGAAAACCTTCCCCCAGCGGTAAAGTCCGTTTAGCTCATATTGGCGGCATGGCAGCACATAAAGGCTATTTTCTCTTTAAAGAAGCAGTGGAAAAAGCCCAATTATCTAATTGTGAAGTTATAGTAATTTCTCATGCCCAGGTTGCAGGCTCGGCGATCCAAGATGTTTGGGGCAGTACACCAGTTACTTTTATTTCTAAGGTGGCTCAAACTAAAATTTACGAATTTTATAGTGGCATTGATGTGCTGCTTGCCCCATCTATGTGGCCCGAAAGTTTTGGTTTAGTAACTCGTGAAGCTGCCGCTGCGGGAGTTTGGGTGGTGGCATCCAATAAAGGTGCTTTGGCTGAAGATTTACTACCAGGAGTCAATGGCGATGTGTTTAATCCCGATAATATTGAGGAATTAATTGAGATTTTGAGCAACATAGATCGAGAACCCCAAAAATATCAACAATTAATCATGAAAGATATTCCCATTAGAACTACGGAACAACAAGTTAAAGAATTAAAAGATATATATCAAAAGATTCTTTAGTTGCTAAATTTAGGTAGGATCAATTAGACAATTCAAACCATTCTTTAAACAATTTATTGTATGACTGTAAAATTTGTTATCTGTGGGTTAGAACATAGCGGTACTACTTTACTTTCTGATATTTTCAGACAAGTCGATCACCTTGATTCTGGATTTGAAGTTGGTGTACTACTCGGCAAATCTCCTCAAGATTTTCCTGAAATCCAACCTTTTTACAACAATATGGCTGGTGGCTGGAAAATAGAAACTGATGTTCTACAACAAATATGTAATACTGATAGCTTTACTAATTTTTACGAAAGTCTGAAATTAAATTCAAAAACAATTAGTCCTCATATCGAGCATATTTTTGATAAGACTCCTAGATACTTTATGGATATCTACAGTTGCTATGACAAGGTAAAAGTACCATTTATTGGTCTCTATAAAGACCCACGTTCTTTAGTTTATTCCGACTATAAGCGTAGTAAAAGTAATGATTTTGCTTCTTGGTATGAACAATATAAAAAGCCCAAATTACGATATCTAAAAAGTATTTACAACAATAGTTATTTGAAATGGAAACAAAATAAAGCTGAAGCATCTAAAAAATCTCAAGATATTATATGCGTAAGCTTGGAAAACATTTGTTTGAATACAAGAGAAACTCTAGAAAAAATTTTCCATCATGTTAATTATCATTTTGAGATTGAATATCTCTTACTCAAAAATTTGAGATATCAGCATACAAGACAACCTCAAATATCTTCGAGAATCCCCTTTGAATATTTAGAGGGATTTAAGAAACAAGAAATAGCCTTAATCAAAAAAGATTTTGAGACACTAGAAGATTGGTTTTATGATTAAAAAAATCAATTAATTTCTAGTGATAGAAAGGAATTATTTTCAGCTAATGTAGTACAAAAAAGAAATAAAAATCATGCAAACAAATTCTAAAGAGATTACTAATTATCTTGTAGATAAATCTTTAAACCAGACTATCTCTAATTACCACAAACTGATTAAGCTGGAGAAAAATAACTATAATCTCTATTTACAATTGGCATACTTATATGAAATTAAAGGCAATATAGACCAAGCTATAGAAAACTATGAAAAATGTCTTCAATGTGTTGATTTAGACTTAGTTGGGATAGTAGAACTTATTAAAAAAATATATACAAGAATTTGTTTGCTAGATAGAAAAAATCATTGGCAAACAATTAGAGATAATTTATTAAAACAATCAAAAGCCTGGCAATATATTAAAAGTGAAATCTTTAAAGATTATCCATCTATAAATCTTGAAGAATATTTGATATTGGTTTTATTCCCCTCAAATGTTGGTGATTCTACAGGATTTTTGTCTTTGCTTAAATCATTGAATCATAAAATTGGCAAAAAAATAATACTTTTTGTTAAAGATAAACCACACTTACAAGATTTATATAAATTGTTTAAAGGAGAGCATATATTTGCCTGTTACTCACTTGAATTAAATAATAATTATTGTTTAGCCGATCTGATAATTCAACCAATTAATCCTGGGATACCAGCAGCGATACATTTGTTAGCTTCAACAATACCAGAGCAAAACTGTTCCGATTTTAAAAGAACAGGTATTCATTTCAATCTTTACCAAAGAAATTTAGGATTACAGTCAGATGCTAAAATTGAATATCCACAAATAAATAATAGTGATAAAGAAAAGGCGATCGCTAAATTTATTGATTTAAAATTAAAACCAGGAAAAACTGTATTAGTTGCACCATTGTCAAATACAGCTAATAAAAAATTTTTAACAAATGAAAAGTTTAAGAAATTTTGGAATGATGTCTATTATTGGTTAGACAAACAAGGGTTCTCGATTGCAGTCAATGGAATTAATCAAGACCAAAAAATAGAAATGGAAAATGATAAATTGCAAATTGTACATATTCCTTTAAAAGAAATAATTACTTTTACTGAATATGCTGGGTTTTTTATAGGCATAAGGTCTGGCTTGTGTGATTTATTAAGTTTTGCAAGATGCAAAAAAAAAATTATATATCCTTTGAATTTTAATGGTGGTAATTTGCGTAATTTTGGGTATCAAGACTATATAGTCGATCATAATGATTATGATATAGATACCATACTTAGAAACTGGATTTAGAAGGAATTTTTTATTTTCATCAAATTAA
>JAAUYH010109872.1_pt1 | contig 13897 bp, 5 predicted proteins | sample 7278061 | NCBI WGS metagenome assembly JAAUYH01 (sample SAMN14350203, study PRJNA611818) | marine sediment metagenome | isolation source: surface marine sediment (0.6m) | place: French Polynesia: Moorea | collected 2018-08
GGCCCAGACCTCACAAGTATCGCCTTGTTGCCGAATGACGCAATCCAGAGCCTCCATGGGGGCGTGGGCCAGGTAGGGCAATTCGAATTCGGCGTCGAACACTTTGTCTGCGTCTCGGAGGGCGGTTTCGCTGTCGCCCTCTTCGCGGGCCACTCGTCCCGCGGTCTCAGTGAGTGCGCGATATTCTTGCCGCAGTTCCTCAGTGCCGCGGGTCTCGGCATTGCTTTCATCCCATTCGATGGACAGTGCCTTGCGGCCCATGCGGGCCGGCCAAAAGCCGGTGCCCAAGACCGCGACCCCGGCGGGAATCTCCACCACGTCGACCACGCCCGGGATCGCCTTGGCCGCCGATGCATCAACGCTGCTCACAGTGGCACCAAAGCGCGGTGGTCGGGCGATGACGGCCGTGAGCATGTCGGGGATATACACGTCCATGGTGAATTGGGCGCTGCCGTCGGTCTTGTCCGCGACATCGACGCGGCGGACGGCGGTGCCGATGAGCTTGAAGTCTTTGGGGTCTTTGAGCGTGACCTCTGTGGGAATCTCGAGGGTTGCGGCGCGGCCGGCGAGCTCTCCAAAGGTGGCCGTCTGGGACGAGTCTGCGTGACTGACGACGCCGCGTTCGATCGATATAGCAGAGATCGGAACATTCCAGGCGCCAGCGGCGGCCGAAGCCAGCATGGCCCGGGCAGTGGCGCCGGCCTGGCGCATTTGTTGCCATGAATTGGCGATGGCCGAGCTGCCACCGGTCCCCTGTACCGGGCCCAATCCCGGCACCTCAGGCCAAAAGAGGTTGCGGTATTGCGCGGCATCAGCGGGGGCGGCTTCGACGCGGACCTGATCCCAATCGGCGTCGAGTTCCTCGGCCAGGATGGTGGCCAGCCCGGTAAACGTGCCTTGGCCAAATTCGATATGCTTGGAGTATACGGTCACCGTATTGTCGGGCGCAATGCGCACAAAGGCGTTGGGGACCAGGGGATCATTGAGGGGCTCGCCCATGGGGTCGCCGGGAACCGGTAAGGCGGGATCGGACGAGCGCGACGAACAACTGAGCTGGAAGCCAATAAAGAGACCGGCGCCGGCAGCGGCGCCGCCCTTGAGAAATTGTCGGCGGTTGGGCATGCGGGATGTATTGGAGCGGGTCATGGTGCGTTTTCCGTGCATCGTCAACGGCGTGAGTTTTAGCTGCCGGTATGAGAGGCCGCATCGTGGATGGCTTTGCGAATGCGGACATAGGTGGCGCAGCGGCAGGCATTGCCCGTCATAGCGGCATCGATATCGGCGTCGCTGGGCTTGGGGACTTCGCGCAAAAGGGCCACAGCGGTCATTATTTGCCCAGACTGACAAAAGCCGCATTGCGGCACTTGCAGATCGCGCCACGATGTTTGCACTGCTTCTGCCACCGGGCCGGAAATTCCCTCGATGGTCTCGACTTGGCGATCTTTCACTGCTTGAATCGGCGTGACACAAGAGCGGGTCGGGACCCCATTGAGATGCACGGTACAGGCACCGCATTGGGCGACGCCACAGGCGAATTTGGTGCCGGTGAGTCGGAGTTCGTCGCGTAACACCCATAAAAGCGGGGTATTGCGCTCGACGTCGACTTCACGGCGCTCTCCATTGACATTGATTTGGAATTTCATGTCATTTCCTAGGTGGGCTGGTGGGTGTGTATAGGGAGCAAGGCGTTATCCGAGCGTAGCTGCCGCGCGGCTCACGGGCTATGACCGTTCGTCGGCAACTCTTTGCCGATCGTCTGGCCGATCGTCGGATGTGGGGTCGCAGCGAACGCTGCTGGCATGTATGGGGAGTCTCGGCAACTTTGGTCCATTGGGAAAGGTACTTCTGCCGGCAAATGCTCAAGCTCGGGCTTCGCCCTCGTTTCGCAGCGAGAACGCGTCAGGATCGTATGGGAGCAGGCGTGGGGAGGATTCCGTCGAAGTCATAGCACACGGCGCTGAGGACCAATTCCGACGGGCCACGCCGTCCTGGGCGATTCTGGCCGTTCGCGTTGGAAAAAGGGCGAAACCCGAGTATGAAAGTATGAGACCAGACTATAGCCGCCGCAGGGGCACGGTGCCTGCTAGTTACTCCAAACTGCTTGCCTGATCCTATAAAGGATCTCGTAGCCAGATGGGACGGATCGGCCACCGAAACGGGCAGTGATGTTTGCTGCGGACCCGTGCGCGAGCCCTCATTGGCGCTGATGCGCGAAGATACCTCGGCGACAAAGCACGTGGGTACGTAGCGGCCCCCGATAATAAGTTATTTCTGCGCGAGTCCTGATGTGGTGCCCGTGGTCTTGGACTCGGTTTCGTCGATGGCTTCGAGGGCAACCTCGATAGCGCGGCCACCGAGGCATAGATGCATGGTGCTGGATTGATGTAACAGGTCTTCCAGCGCCTGCTCATGGCCTGCCAGGTGGTCACCGCGCAGGTGGCGGGCCAATAGGTGGGCACGGTCAGCCAAGAACTGTGCCCACGGCAATGGTCTCGTGCCTCCGTGCTCGACAATCGCTGTGGCGTAGCGTTTCATGCCTGCGGTATCGCCGACGCACAGGCAGGCCTCAATGGCATCGCGATAGAAGAAAATGTGATTGTAATATGCGGTGCCCTCTTTGAGTTTGGCCTCGCCCTCGGCCAGTGCGCGCGTGCGGGCGTCGTCATCGTCGGTATAGCGGGCCAGGGCGCCGAGGATGCTCGGTCCCATATAGGCGAAATCATCGCGGCGGCTGTGTTCGAGGGCGGTTTCGATGAGGGCCACGCCCGCTTTGCGGTTGCCGGTCTCGGCCTGGATGACGCCGGCATAGCGGGTGAGGCTGGCCTGTACCCGGCCGATGCCGAGTTCGCGCACCATGTCCAATGCGCTGTCGAGTTTGCGCTGGGCATCGCCAAACTGCGCCATTTCGATCAGAATCAGGGAGGCGACTTCGCCAAGAGCGATAATTTGCGCCCGCTTGTCGCCGAGTAGGGCGGCCTTGGAGGCGGCGACTTCGGCATCGCCCAGGGCGTCTTCGAGCTGGCCCTCAAAAATGAGCAGATAGGCACGGGTGGCCAAACTTGCCGGCTCCACCGCGAGCAGGCGATGGCGGTGGCAGAGATCGAGACAATCGTCGAAGTGGCTGCGGGCTTGGCGAATATCGCCCGCCATCATGGCGGCGTCGGCAAGGCCGCTCAGCGCATTGGCCTCCAGCCGCGGCGATTCGGCTTGGCGGGCGTAATCGCAGGCTTTGGCGTGGTTTTCTCGACAGCCGGCCAAATCGCCGCGCGGAAATAGGAGATTGCCGCGCAAATGGTGAATGGACGCCAAAGGGGCAATGGCGCGATTGGCTTCGGCCATGGGCTGAGCCCGGTCGAGGATGGCCAGGGCTTCGCCCGTGCGGCCGATGAGGCGCAGGCTGCGGGCGTGGCCGAGCCAAGTGCGCAGGTGCTCATCGCAGCTCGATGCCAGGGGATCCGATTCGGTAAACACGTTGAGGGCGCCATCAATGTCGCCAAGCGCGCTCAGGGTATCGCCCATCAGGCATAAGATGGCGTGCTCGATGCTCTTGCGCCGGACCGGGCGCTGGCGCGCGATAGCGAGCCCGCGGCGACATAGGGTCAGGGCGTGCTCGTGGCGATAGTCGTGAATCAGGCCGCGGGCGGCTTCGAGATGCGCGCTATCGGCCTCGGGGTCGCCCGCGCGGTCGAGATGTTCGGCCCAGAGCGCCAGGTGGCGACCGGCGAAAAACGCCGCCGCGCGGGCGTGGAGCGCCTGCCGGTTGCTGCGCAAAAGCGAGGCGTAGACGCCTTCATGAACCAGGGCGTGGGCAAAGAGATATTCGTCGTCTTCGAGGGCGCGGACGAGCTGATGGCGGATGAGCGCCGTGCACGACCGCTGCTCGTCGCCGCAGAGATGGCGCAGTGCCGCGAGCGAAAACCGCTGTCCCAGCACCGATGCCGCCTGCAGGGCCTGTTTGTCGGTGGGGGCCAAATTGTCGATGCGGGCCTGGACGATGCCCTGGATGGAGTCGGGCAGAGAATCGAAGGCCACTTCCTCTGCGTTGCGCAGTAATTGCTCCAAGAATAGGGGATTGCCGCCCGCGCGCTCCACCACGGCGTGCAGTTTTTTGTTGTTGGTATGGAGCCAGCGCTGGGCCAGATCGAGGGCCTCTTCGGGGCGCAGGGGCACGAGCTCCATGACGGTATGGGGGATGCGGTCGGCACAGTCGCCGGCAAAAAGCCGGGATAGGGGGTCGTTGTCGGGGCGGGCGGTGACCACGAGGAGCACCGGGATATGGGCCAAGTGCTGGGCCAGATACGACAGTTCGTCCAGCACTTCGGCATTGGCCCAATGGAGATCCTCGACGATGAGGAGCTGGGGCGCGGTGGCCGCGCGGGCGCTGACGACTTCGACCAGGGTTTCACACTTGCCTTGGCGGCGATTGTGATTGGGCATGGCGTCGTAGCGCGCGCGCGTGGCCGCCGGCTGCGGCACATCGAGTAGATCGTAGAGATAGGAGTCGCGATGGGGCGATACCGTGCCCTCCCGGAGCGCGCTATGGGCGGCCCCGTAGCGGATCTCTTCGCTGGCGTTGCGACCGACCGAGAGCAGGCTGGCCATCAAGTCGGCGATGGCGGACTGATCTTCGCCGTCGCCAAAGTCGAGTAAGAGGCCGCTGTGCACGGCAAACCCGCGCTCTTGTGCTCGGACGCTCAGTTCGGCGACCAAGCGGCTTTTGCCAATCCCGGCCTCGCCGCACAGGCACAATAGATGCCCCCGCGGCGCCGCTGGATCGGCAGTGACTTCGGCCAATAGTTTGGCGTAGCGCTCAAGTTCATTTCGCCGGCCAATGAGGGGGGTTGTGGCCCACTGCTTAGGCACGACCTCGGCGATCAGCTTGCGCAGGCGCCAGATACGCACGGGATCGCGCAGACCCTTGAGCGAAACTTCGTCCATGGCGTCGCTGTCGACCCATGAGTAAATCTCACGATACACCGATTCGGAGACGAGAATTTCGTCGGCCCGGGCGATGTCTTGTAGCCGCGCCGCGAGGTTGACGGTGCTGCCGGTCACGGTGTAGGCGCGATGGGTGCGGCTGCCAGTGCCCGAGGCCACCACCGAGCCGCTGGCGATGCCGGCGTGAATGCGCAGAGGAAATCTCAGCTGGCCGATGGCTTCGCGAATCTCGAATGCCGCTCGCACCGCCCGCTCCGGATCGTTGGTGTGGGCGATCGGGGCCCCGAATAAGGCCATGACCGCATCGCCAATATGTTTATCCACGTGGCCGCCATAGCGTTTGACCACGCTGTCGACGGCTTCGAAATACTCTTCTAAGATCCAATAGGTCTCTTCTGGATCGCGCTGATCGGAAATCTCGGTAAAGCCAACAATGTCGCAAAAGAGGACGGTGACCGCGCGGCGTTCGCCCGCTTGGTACATGGGGCCCGATGGGTCTTCTGCCGCGCGCAGCACCGACGCGGGGCCGCCGCGTTGAAGCTGCGTCGGTTGATCACAGCCGTCGTTATTGCCGTCATGGTTACTTTTGGGGCCGCCGTCGTTGCTGTCGTTTGGACCGCTGTTGAGGGCCGCGATAGCGGCGAGCAGCTTTTTGCGGTGGCCGAGAGAACGAACGCCGAGGATCTTGAGATCGCCGTCATCGAGCAGGCGTAGGGCAGATGCATCAATGTCATTGTCAAAGAACGCCTGGGCATAGCGCTCTAGACCCAAAGTTTGTAGCCAATCTCGGATATCTCGGTCTGACATGACAGTCTGCTAGAAGCGGCTCCCTATGTAGCACTATTGCGCTTAATGTGCGAGATGCTCTTGACCCGCCCATAGATTCAATCATAGGGGTCTCGGTCTTCTAGTGCCAGATCGCTTTGCCGTCGTTGGTCGCGCAATTGGCGCACGTAGTCGAGCAGGGCATCGACGTAGGTGTCAAAAGAGGGGCAGTGAATGCCGGCAGTGGCCAGAAGCGCGTGGGCCTTGCGGCTGTTGTAAAAGACTTGATGATCAAAGGCGTCGATAAAAGCGCGGGGCGCGCGCGCCAAGCGCTCGAGACCAGGGGCGCGCAGGAGGGTGCGTGCCACCGAACCCAGGACAAAGCCGCGCGGCAGGGCGGTGTGGGCCCGTTCGGCCACCAGTTCGTAGACGCGTCGGGCCGACAGGGGATTGGGGTCGCATAGGTGAAAGGTGCCGCCCTTGGCCGCGGGGAGGTGAGCCAGGGCGTGTGCGGCCCGAATCACGAAATCGACGGGCACCAAGTGCAAAGGGGCGTCACCTCGGCCGGGCAGGGGCACATGTACGTGCGTGACATTATTGGCGATGAGCAGCATGAGGTAGTAGGGGCCATCGAGGCGGTCGATTTCGCCGGTCTGGCTATCGCCGACGATGACGGTCGGTCTGAGCACGGTGAGGGGCAATCGGCCCTTGGCCTCCTCGGCCAATACTTCGGCCTCGTAGCGGGTCTGCTCGTAAGGGCTGTGAAAACTCTGCCCCGCGCGCAGCTCGTCTTCGAGCACCACGCCTTTGCGGCGGCCGGCGACCTGGGCCGTGGACCAATGGCATATGCGGGCAAGGCGCTGACAGCCGCTGGCGAAATCCATGAGATTGCGCGTGCCCTCGACGTTGATCTGCCGCGCCTTGGTTGCATCGACATCGACATCTTGCAGCCCGGCGAGGTGATGGATACACGTGGTCTCTTGCGCGGCGTGGCGAAAGTCACTGCCGCTCATACCCAGGTCGATAGCGCGGATATCACCGAGAATCGCGGTGATGCGGCGCTGTTGTGACGGAGGTTGTGATTGGACAAACGCGCGCGCGGCCACGGCGTCAGCGTCGTGGACCAGCATGCGCACTTCTGTTTCTGCTTCGCTGTGCAGATAGAACGCCGCCAAGCGCTGAGCGACGAAGCCGGGAAAGCCGGTGATGAACACCGCAGCTTGTGGGGAGGTCATGCGGGGGTGCCTTTTCGCAATTGGGCCCATAGCTGCTCGACTTGGGCGCGGGTTTCTTCGACGCCATGGCCGTTATCGATGACGAAATCGGCGATGGCGATTTTGTCTTGCTGGGGCAATTGGGATTGGATGCGGTCGCGGGCTTGGGCCTCGGTGAGGCTCTCGCGATCGAGCAGGCGGGCCAGCTGGACCTCGGGGGGGACGTTCACGACGATGACGGCGTCCATCCAGGTGTAGAGTTTGTTCTCCGCGATGAGGGCGGCTTCGTAGATGATGGGGTCTGCGCCACTGGCGGCGAGGCGGGCGATTTCGCTCTGGCTGGCCTGGGCGATGCGCGGGTGGATGATGGCGTTGAGGGCGCGGCGGGCCTCCTCGTCGGCGAATACCTGCGCGCCCAATTTCCCCCGGTCCAGGCTGCCGTCGGCGTGGAGGATGTCTGTACCAAAATGGGCCGCGATCTCGGCCAGGGCTGGTGTTCCCGGGGCGACGACCTGCCGAGCGAGGAGATCGGCATCAATGACGTGGGCGCCACGGGTGCGCAACATGTTGGCAACAGTGCTTTTGCCGCAAGCAATGCCGCCAGTGAGGCCGATGATGCGAGCCATGATTGCTACGTATCACGGGTCGGCGAGATGCCCAAGCCGGGAATGTACTGTTCAGGAAGGAAGTATGAGGCGGCGTGAGGGGGAGAGCTTGCCTGGCGTGTGAGGAGAGTGATGGGGTAGAGCGCGTGATCCGTTCTACGACAGCGGCAGGGTGATTTGCACAGATCGCGGTCCATCCATGTCCATGTCGGCGTCGCGTCCCGCGCTGTCGGGGCTAGGTTCCGCGAGCTCGCTCTTTGGCGGGGTGGTCTTGACTGGGGCGTGATAGCGCAACGCGCCGTCCACGTGGGCCCCCGGTTCCAGACCTTGGCGTTCGATGATGGTGCCCGCCTCCAGCGATGCGATGGGGACGCCATGGCGATACAGGACCGCATTGCCGATGAGGGCCGGGACTTTGGGGCCCGGTGAAGTGATGCCCACGAGGTTGAGTGGGTCGGTGGCGGCGATTCGCACGCATTCACTCACCTCCCCCGGCATGCTCCGCATCATGTCCACGGCTTCCGGCAGGGCATATTGCTCGCCGATAAAGCCCGAGACAAATCGGCCACCGCGGACCTCGCCCCGGGCTTCCAGACGGCGCAGTTCGACGAGAATCGACCGCCACGGCGGCAAGTTGGTTTCCCGCGCCAGGAGATCGCGAAATACAATGCCATAGCGGCTGAGCAGCTGGCGGGCACATAACTCTGGCGAAACCGCATCGGCGTTGGGGGCGCCGAGCAGGGACCAGCGGCCGGCGGCTGCGGGCAGACTGTGCAGGGCGTGCACCGGGCGTCGGCGCTCGCGGCGCCGCGACTTGTTGATGGCCGATTGCCACGCCGTCGATGTGGTGGCATCCGCGCTTGCCTTGCCCATGCCGGGGTGGGGGCGCCGATCTCGCTGTCGGGCCCGCGCGGTGCCAACCGTGTCAAATAGGCTGCGGGTTTGGCCGCGCTCGCGATCGACGAGCACCCGCAGCCCGGCAAAGCCATCGCAGGTGGCGAGGCCGCTGGCGACGAGTTCCCATAGGCAGTCTGCGACCTGGTCGGGGGCCAGCTCGGTGACGCGGACAATTTCTGCGAGAAAGGAGGCCCCCGCCCGGCGCAGATGGGCGTGAACGGCGCGCGTGGGCGGGGCAAAACCTGTGCTGCCGATGTCGCCGTCGCCGTTCCCGTCGCCGTCACCCTTTGGGCCGCTATCGCCATGGTTGCCGCCATTGTCGCGCGTCTCTTCGGCGTTTAGATACGCGGGGTATCGCTCGCTCGCGGCCGGTGCGCGCAGCCAATCCATGTCGCGGCGCAGAAGCAGGGCCAGTGGTGCCGCGCGCGTCGGTGCATAACGGGCCGTGCGTCGCCGGGGCTGGTGCGCGCTGGCGTGGCTGTCGCCATCGTCGTATGCGTCGGCATGGCTGGCGCCATCGTTTTGTGTGTCGTCATTGTCGGCGTCATCATTGCCAGCATCATTATGGCCGGCGTTGTGAATCACTCTGTCGTCGGCGGCGTCAGCGGTCTCGGTGGCCTCGGCGGGGGTATCGACGTCGGCGGCCTCGGCCGCGCTCGGGCGGCGGCGGGCGCTGATGCGGCACCAGGCGACTTCGCCCGATAGACACAGGGCATCGAGCCAGGCAGGGTCGTAGTCGTGCAGGCGCGCGGGCAAGATCTCGCGTTCCCAGGCTCCTGCTGCCGATTCAAAACCCTGTAGCTGGGTGATAACGGTGGCCAAGCCGTCGGTGCCGATGAGGCGACATTCTCCGCCGACACGCTGCCAACGGAATAAGAAGCGCATGAGGGTGGCTGCGTCCACGGGCCGAATTTGTCGGCGCAGTCGATCGCGGGTCAGTCGATGGATGCGGGCCAGGATGCGGCGGTTGCACCACTCGATGGCGAGTTCGTCGTCGGGCCCACCTGACGAAGCCGCCAATGTCGCCGATGTCGCCGATGTCGCCGATACCGCCGATACCGCCGATACCGCCGATACCGCCGATACCGCCGATGTCGCCGATACCGCCAATGCCGAGGCTGGCCCGTCGCCGCTGTCGCCGCCGATGGCGGCAAATGCTTGGGCCCGCGCGCTGAACTGGCCGCGCAAAATGGCACCGTCATTCTCAAGCGCGTACAGGGCCGCGAGCACCCGGGCACCGGGCAGGCCCAGCTGCGCGGCGAGTTGGCGACCCGAGCGCGGTCCGCTTGCATCCAGTTGGGCGTCGATGATGCGCACATCGGCGGCTTCCGGTTCGGGAACTTCGACGGCAAAGCGCAGCGGCGGCAGCGCGGGCGCGCAGACGGCATTGGCAATGGCGACGCGCACAATCGGCAGGCGCTCGGCCGCGACCCAGGCCCGGTGTTCCCGGCCGGTAGAGGCATAGGTGATGCGCGTGGCCCGCTCGGCCTCGACCAGTTCGGCGACAAACGGCCACCACGCCTTGGCCACGGCGGTCTCGGGCAAGAGATACAGCGACATGAGAGCGTCGTGGAGCTCGTCGGCATCGCGAACCACGGGGCATGCCTCTTCTGCAGCCTGTTCCATGGCGGCGGGGTCGAGGACGCCGCCGCCCGCTTCGGCCGAGCCGATGGCGGTGCCGCGCAAGTTTACCGCCCGGGTGCGGCGATCTTCGAGGCCGGCATCGTCGAGAAACGCGTATGGATTGGCGTTGATGAGCTCGTGGCATAGGGGCGAGGGGGTCACGCTATCGCAGCCGAGGACCCGGATCTCGCCGGCCTCAATATCGGCGATGACCTGGCGCAAGCGCTCGATGTCCATGGCCTCGGTGAGGCAGTCGCGCACGGTTTCGCTCACCAGGGGATGGTCGGGGAGTTCGCGATCGCCGGCAATGTTCTCCAGGCACGCCTGCTGTTGGGGAAAGACCACGCTCAGGAGATCGTTGGCCCGCATGCGCAAAAGGTGCGGGGCCACTTTTTTGCCGCCGCGACGGCGCAGAACCGCCAGGGATCGGGTCACGTTCCAGCGCCAGCGGATCTCGAACATCGGCGCATCCAAGAGGGCCTGAATCAGTACTTCTTCGACGTTCTTCGGCGATAGAAAGCGAAACACTGATTCCAGCGGGAAGCTATGGGGCTGGCCCAAGGAGATGACGATGCCGTCGTCGGTGGCCGCGGCCTGCAATTCGAAGTCGAATGAGCGGCAAAACCGCTTGCGCAGGGCCAGGCCCCATCCGCGATTGATGCGTCCGCCGAGGGGCGCGTGGATGACCAGCTGCATGCCGCCGCCCTCGTCGAAGAAGCGTTCGGCGATAAAGGTCTTGGTGGTCGGCAGGGCCCCGAGCGCCTCCAGGCCGGCACACAGGTAGGCGACCAACTGCTGAGCCGCATGCGGCGGCATGGGGGCTTCGCGTTCGATGCAATCGGCCATGTGGTCCTGGCTGTGGCCGATCTGAGCCATGTCGGCGATGCGCTGGCGCAGGGCGCCGATCTCCTCGCTGAGCTCGATGGTGCGGCCCGGGGCTTCGCCAAACCAAAAGGGCACCGTGGGCGGCAGGCCCTTGGCGTCCTCGACGAGCACCCGACCCATCTCGACCCGGCGAATGCGCCAGGGGCTATTGCCGAGTAAGAAAATGTCGCCGATCGAGCTGTCGATGGCAAAATCCTCGTCCACTTCGCCGATGCGTACCTCTTCGGGAAATAGCACCACTTGGTAGTTGGCGTTGTCGGGAATAGCCCCGCCCGAGGTCACGGCCGCCAAGCGGGCACCGCGCCTGGCCCGGATGCGGGCGCCAATGCGGTCCCAATGAATGTGGGCCGTGCTGCGTCCGCGGCGATCGGACACGCCTTCGCTGAGCATGGTGAGTACGTTGGCAAAATCATCCCGCTTGAGTTCGCGGTAGTGAAAGGAGCCGCGCACCAGGTGCCATAGATCGTCTTCGTCGAATTCTTCGCACGCGGCCATGGCGGCGATGTGTTGGGCCAGGATATCCAGGGGCGCCATGGTCGGTTCTACCGCATCGAGCACCCGGGCCCGCAGGGCTAAGATGAGGGCGGCGCATTCGACGAGCTGGTCGCGGGTGGCCGCAAATAGGCGGCCCTTGGGCATGGCCCGCAGGGAATGGCCCGAGCGGCCGATGCGCTGCAGCAGGGTGGCGATGGAGCGCGGCGACCCCACTTGCACCACGAGGTCGATATCGCCGACATCAATGCCGAGCTCCAGGGATGCCGTGGCCACAGCGCAGCGCACGGCGCCGAATTTGAGCTTTTCTTCCGCCGCCAGACGCAGCTTGCGCGACATGCTGCCGTGGTGGGCGACCACTTGTTCTTCGCCCAAGCGCTGCTCAAGTGCATGCGATACCCGCTCGACCATGCGGCGGGTGTTGACAAAGACCAGCGTACTCTTGTGCTCGTTCACCAGTGCGGCAATGCGGTCGTATACCCGCCCCATCTGCTCGTTGCTGGCCACAGCCCCGAGCTCGTCGTCGGTGATTTCAATGGCGATATCGAGCTCGCGTGCGTGGCCGCCATCGATGATGACGGGGGCGGGGCGGTGATGGCCCGTGAGCATCTGGCCGATGAGTTCGATGGGGCGCTGGGTTGCCGACAGGCCCACGCGCACGGGCGGACGGCGAGGGCTCAGGGCCTCGGCGGCCCATATAGTGAGTGGTGCGCCGGTGAGCGGTGCGCTGGCGAGCGGCGCGCTGGCGTCGCCCTGGTCCTCCATCACCAGTCGATCGAGGCGTTCGAGCGAGAGGCTGAGATGGGCGCCGCGTTTGCTGCCGGCCATGACGTGAATCTCGTCGATGATGACGGTCTCGACCATCGATAGGGCTTTGCGACCGCGTACGGTCGTCAGCAAGATGAACAGGGATTCTGGCGTCGTAATGAGAATATGCGGCGGTCGCTTGGCCATTTTTTCTCGCTCGGCCGTCGGGGTATCCCCGGTGCGAACGGCCGTGCGAATCGTCGGCATGCTGATCCCTTCGCTGGCAAACGCGGCTTCAATGCCGGCAAGGGGATGGGCGAGGTTGCGGTGTACGTCGTTGCTGAGGGCTTTGAGCGGAGATACGTACAGCAGATGAATGCGGTCGGGCAGAGGTTGGTGCAGGCTGCGGCGGATCAGGTTATCGAGACAGGCCAAAAATGCGGCCAGGGTTTTGCCGGACCCGGTGGGGGCCGCGATCAGGGTATCGCGGCCGGACGCGATGTGGGGCCAGCCGCGGGATTGCGGCTCGGTGGGATGGCCAAAGGTGCTGCGAAACCAGTTGGCGATCGTGGGATGAAAGCGATCGAGGACCTGGTCGCGGTCGCGGTCGCGGTCGCTATCGTTGTCGTTGTCGCTGTGGATGTCACGATCGCTGGCCGCACCAGGTATCGCCGCAGGGGCCGATTGCGCGCCATTCCCCGCGCAGGGCGCTGTTTGCGCCTCATCGGCGGCGGACGAGCTCTTGGGAGTTGCGGCCAAATCTGAGATGCGTGGCGATGCCATGGGATGAGAGTAGCGTACATCGTTACTCTAGAGGAGCCCCTCATAGGGTGGGGGGCCGCAGATAGACATTTCAGCGTTTTGTTCGGCGCCATTCTCTGCGTGAGACGGGCAGGCGACGGTGCGAGTGACCCCGGCGCCCGCGTGCGTCATCACCGCATGAGGGGTCGCCGACGTCGGGCCCGAGGTGATCGGTAATGGGCGATCCACGACAGTCCATTGCAGTAAAAACTCTGGCCGCCGCGGGCACGTGGATATGTACGGCATAGATTTGCGGTGTTAGACTTTTCTGCGAGCGCAATCTATGCGCCTTGATGTCGATTATGATGCATGCGTGTGGTGATTATGAGTTGTTGAGCCGGTTGGCAGTGGGAGGTATGGCAGAGCTGTACTTGGCCCGGCATCGCGAACACGATGTCGATGCGCCCATGGTGGTGGTCAAGCGCCTACTTCCGCATCTCGCTCAGCAAGAAGACTTCCTCACCATGTTCGCCGACGAGGCCCGGCTCACGCTGCGGCTGCGTCATCCCAAAATCGCCGAAACCTACGAATTTGGCACGCACAAGGGCCAGCCCTTTATCGCCATGGAGTACGTCGACGGTATCGACGTGCTCACCCTGCTCCGCGAATGCGCCCGCCACCGTCGCCGCTTGGCCTCCGATGTCGGTGTAAACATCACAGCAGAGGTGCTGGATGCACTCGAATTTGCACATACATTGACCGACGAAGTGGGCGACCCATTGCAGATCGTCCACCGCGATGTCTCGCCCTCCAACGTGCTGATGGCCCTCGATGGCTCGATCAAGTTGGTGGATTTTGGTATCGCGCGGGCCGAACAGTCGATGCATAAGACCCGGGCGGGCATTCTCAAGGGCAAGGCCCATTATATGTCTCCTGAGCAGATTCGCGCGCAGACGGTAGACGCCCGCTCCGACGTGTTTGCCAGCGGGA
>JAAUYH010015226.1_pt1 | contig 13893 bp, 10 predicted proteins | sample 7278061 | NCBI WGS metagenome assembly JAAUYH01 (sample SAMN14350203, study PRJNA611818) | marine sediment metagenome | isolation source: surface marine sediment (0.6m) | place: French Polynesia: Moorea | collected 2018-08
CCAATTCGCTCCATTTCGGCGCGATGCACGAGATACGGCCAGACGGCTCAGTGCGCTGGCACACGGGACGGCACGGTCTATCCATCTATGGACGCCTTCTATGGACATCGTTTGTGGACGCCGATGTCGTTATCACACGGCAATCGATCGAGACGCAATCGGTGCCGGTTGCGATTCCGATCTCGCTGGCGCATGCTAGGGGCCATGAACCCCGCCATTGCAGCAGTGGATCCCGATATTGCGCGGCTCATCGAACAAGAAGAGGACCGCCAACGCGATGCGTTACGCCTCATTCCGTCGGAAAACTACGCATCTTCCGCGGTACTGGCGGCAACCGGCTCCGTCCTGACCAATAAGTACTCCGAGGGCTATCCCCGCAAGCGCTACTACGAGGGCCAGCGCTGCATCGATCAGATCGAGCAGCTCGCCATCGATCGCGCCAAGGCCCTCTTTGGCGCCGACCACGTCAACGTGCAGCCGTATTCGGGCTCGCCGGCCAACCTCGGCGTGTACTTGGCCTTTGCCAAACCCGGCGACACCATCATGGGCATGGGCTTGGCGGCTGGCGGCCATTTGACCCACGGCCATAATGTATCCATCTCGGGCAAGTTTTTCCGCGCGGTGCCCTACGGCGTGCGCCGCGACACTGGACGCATCGATATGGACGAAGTGCGAGATCTGGCCCGCAAAGAGCGCCCCCGCATCCTCTGGGCCGGCGGCACCGCGGTCCCCCGCATCATCGACTTCAACGCCTTCGCCGAGATCGCCCGCGAGGTCGGCGCCATCTTTGTCGCCGACATTGCCCACATCTCGGGACTTGTGGCAGGCGGCGCTCATCCCTCCCCTGTGCCAGTAGCTGATGTAGTTTCATCGACTACGCATAAGACCCTGCGCGGGCCGCGCGGTGGCATGCTCATGTGCAAAGAGAGCCATCAGAAGGCCATCGACCGCGCGATCTTTCCCGGCTTGCAAGGTGGGCCTCATAACCACACCACCGCAGCACTGGCAGTTGCCTTTACCGAGGCAGCGCAACCGGAATTCAAAGAGTATGCGGCCCAGATCGTCAAGAATTCGCGCGCCCTGGCCAAGTCTCTGTTGGAGCGAGGTTTCGAGTTGATTTCAGGCGGTTCGGACAATCACCTCATCCTCATCGACCTCACCAACAAGGGCATTCCGGGACGCAAGGCCGCCAAGGCCCTCGATAGCGCAGGGATCGTCCTCAATTGCAACTCCATTCCCTTTGATCCACGCAAACCGTTCGATCCCTCGGGCATCCGACTGGGCACCCCCGCCATCACCTCGCGCGGCATGCAAGAGGCGCAGATGGACACCATCGCGGGCTGGATGGACGAGGTGATTTCGGCGCCCGAAGATGAGGGACAGCTCGCGCGCATTGCCGGCGAAGTCAAGGAATTCTGCAAGGACTTCCCGGCCCCGGGACTAGCAATTTCCTAACATGTTCCGAATGTTTGCGAAATTTTAGGACTAGCGCATTACGGGATTTGGATATCGCGGTTCACGCGTTTGCTGTAGGGCACCAGCATGGGCGTCTCCTTGCGGTATTTTTGATAATCCTCGCCAAATTCCTCGACCAAATCGCGCTCCTCATAATGGATGCCGATAAAGATGTAGGCGGTCATGGCCACGGAAAAGAGCAGACGACCGACGCTCATATGAGGCGTGCACCAGAACCCGATCATAAAGCCCAGCATCAAGGGATGGCGAATGAGCCGGTACAAGAACGGCAGGCGAAACTTCGGCGAGCGGCGCGGACGACCGCGCCAATGGAGAAATACTTGCTGTAGGCCAAAGAGCTCAAAATGGTTGATGAGAAACGATGACAGCAGCACCAGCCCCCAACCGAGGACCTGTATCGTGTACAGCCCGTAGACAATGACGGGCGTCTCTACCGACCACGCGGCAGACGTTATGGGCTGCCAGGCCACGTAGAGGACTGTCAGAATGATACTCGTAAACAGCACGTAGGTACTGCGCTCAATGGGCTTGGGCACCATGCGCGTCCACCAAGCCTTAAATCCGGGGCGCGCCATCAGAGAGTGCTGCAAGCCAAATAACCCCACCAAGCCAATGTTGATGAGTAAGGCGGTGGTAATCGAGCTGGCTTCACCGCTGTCGATGCCCTTGGGCACTGCGAAGTTATTGACGAATCCAGCTAAGTAGGCGAGCGCACCGAGAAAATACACGTAGCACGCGCTCCCGTATAACAGGACAACATATCTTTTCATGTCATACTCCCAATCTGGGGGATCACTCGAGAGAACCGGTAAGAGGAAACAGGTTTGGGACCGAGTCGCGGACTCGGTCGGCAATGAGAAACTCTTGTAGGCCAGGCTTTATCTCAATGACAGCGCCGCAATCTGCATTCGTATTGAGGATCCACAAAAAGCGATTGGCAATCGCTCGCGCCGCACGGCCGGCTGCAGAGGCACTGTTGCAACTGAGGTCACGTTAGCACAGTTAATGAGCCGCAACTACGCCTTTGTTTCCCGCGACATGAGAACGTCGGACAAGAGAAGATAATACAGTTTTGTCCATTACCGACTCTTTCTCTCGGCAAACGCAACCTGGGTATTTCCTTATATAAGGGGTTATGTACAGCCGACTACGAGCATCGTTCACGCGGTTTTCCGTGATAGAGCGCACGTCGGGCAAGCGCCGATTGCATGACGAGACAATTGCACTCGAACCCATTTCCCAGTAATAGTAGCTACACATTGTGCAAAATGCGAAAAACCCTTACGCATTCACCATAGATAGTCGCGACATCGGGCAAGAAACATATGGATACAAACCGTCGTTTAGATAATCGCGCTTACTATGACGACTTTGCCGCATGGTACGAACGCCATCGCGGTCATGGTTATCATCAAATGGTCGACGACCTCGAAGTCTCCCTGGCCGAGCGCTACAGCCGTGGCAAACGGGTTCTTGAGGTCGGCTGCGGAACCGGGCTCATCCTCACTCGTCTGCGCGCATCGGCGGCCTCGGCCGTGGGGATTGATCTATCGGCCGGCATGCTGGCCAAAGCGCGCGAACGCGATCTAGCTGTGGTACAGGCCAGCGCGACCGATTTGCCTTTTGCTGACGCACAATTCGACACTGTTTGCTCATTCAAGGTTTTGCCGCATATAGCCGATATTCGCAAGGCCCTGGCCGAGATGGCACGTGTGACCCGGCCTGGTGGCTACGTGGTGGCAGAATTCTACAACCCGCGCTCGCTCCGCTATCTGATCAAGGTCCTCAAACCGCCCAGTGCCGTATCGAAGGCCGCAACTGACGAGGCCGTCTTTACCCGTTACGACACCTTGGAACGCATTAAAGGCTACCTCCCCTCAGACCTACAATATCTCACTACACGAGGCATCCGCATTATCACGCCCATTGCGTACGTGCATCGAGTGCCCATCCTCGGCCGGGTCATCCGCCATGTCGAAACCCGACTTGCCGACCTGCCCGGCGCCCGCAACCTCGGCGGATTCTCAATCATCGTCGCACGCAAACAATAACCTACTTCAACTCACGAATACCGACAATGCCCGACTCGTGCCCGGCGACTCATGCCCGGCGACAGGGGGTTTCCCAGGCTGGCGACGGCCGACCGGTTCCTCAAGCGATGGTTCTCGTTTATTGTTGCATGACACAACGGTTGTGGTAAACAACCGATTCATGACAACCTCCGCATCACGTCCCGCAACACGCGCCGCATCATGCGCCGCATCACGCGCCGCATCGGCCGCGAGGTCGGGCACGAACGCGTCTCCGTCTGAGCAGCCCCTCGCCGAGCAAGTATCTCACTTGCGCCACAGCGCGCGCATGCTGGTACGCGAATTGGGATTACTCTCCGAGGTTCATCGGGTGGCGCATATGACGGCGGCGCAGGCCCACCTCCTCATCGAAGTCGAGCGACGCGGCGGATACGCCAGCGTGTCCGAGTTGGCTTCGGCCCTACTCCTAGACAAATCGACCGTGAGCCGCGCAGTGCAAACCCTGCGCGACCGCGACTGGCTGAGCATGCGCGAAGATCCCGGCGATCGGCGGCGTAAGCTGGTCGAACTCACCGACGCCGGGCACGAGGCCCTCGAACGCTGCCACAGCACCGCGGACGGACAAGTGGTCGCCGCATTGAGCCAACTCACGCCCGCGCAACGCCACCAGGTGACCCAAGGCATGGAGCTATACAGTGCAGCCCTGCGTCGCGTCCGCACCCAGCGCGACTATCTGATCCGGCCTATCGCGCCAGCCGACAATCGCGACATCGCCGCCCTTATGCGCCGGGTGCGCAGCGAATTTGCCGCGCCGGTAGAACACGACGCCATAGACGAGTACGAGCTCAAAGACCTCGCCGCCAGTTACAGCGGCGGCGCGCGACAGTACTTTGTCGTGGAAAAGCAGCAGCGAGTGGTCGGCGGGGGTGGCTTTGCCCCACTGCGCGGCGGGTCAGAATCGACGTGCGAGCTGTGCAAGATGTATCTCGCCCCAGAAGTCCGCGGACAAGGACTGGGCCGGGCACTCCTCGAACATTGCCTCACCCAGGCCAAAGCCCATGGATTTACCCGCTGTTACCTTGAGACCCTACCGCGCATGCGGGCGGCCTGTACTCTATATGAAGCGTATGGCTTCGTCGCTCTCGAGCAGCGCATGGGCAATACCGGCCACGATCAGTGCGAGACCCAGTACGTCAAAGATCTATGAGCTCCGGCCCGCCGTGGACGACCCGCTCGCCGCAAACTCGCCAGGCGGCGCAGTAGGACTAGGCCTCGCCCTCAATCGTTCGTTTGAGCGAATCGCGAATCAGATCGAATCCAGGGGTCAATTTGTCGAATACCCCGTCCTCGATCACCAGCATCACTTCGAATGGGCGCAAATCTTCTGTAGAGCAGAAGATCAGCAGCTGATACGCGCGATCATCGACTGTCAAACTGCCGCGGTAACCCGCCCCGGCAAAGGTCCCCCAGCGATCGATGGCGGCCATATCTCCGGTCCCGGACAGCGTGCTCGCAGTTTGCTCAACGCACGCTTGGGCCTGCACGGGCTCCGCATGCAGGCGCAGCGAAATACCGGCATCGGCGCGCTTGGGGCCGATGTAGAAATCGCCATCGGGTGCATCTTCGCCGACCTTGAGCTGCCAATTACCGGGATATTTTAGCGCGAGCCCCTCGCGCTCGAACGCTTTCGGCTCAGCCAAATCCGGTGCCGGCTCAAAGGCCCCGGTGCCGATAGACCAATTGTAAATCCAGGCACCAATGCCGGCGATCATCGCGGCGCATGCGGCCCCAACGAGCAAAACCTGCCAGGGCCGCTCGCGCGGTCGCACGGAATCGGGACCCAACGCAGAGCCGGGTCGCCCATCTCGATTCTGGTGCGAGTGTTGATCCATATAACGTTCTCCCATCTAATCACAACCTTCGACCATCGTCCATCTTCCGCACATGTAAACGAATACCTCACCAATTGGCGAGCTCAAAGGATCGGACAAGCCGGCCGCCCCCCTGAGCCCAGAACCAATAGCATCGATTTACGCCCCGCGCAGATCCGCGACAACTGGCCCGAAACGTACACCATCTTACTCACACTATCCCACTCCGGCCAGTAAGACCACATAGCAGACCACGTAGCATATGCGGGCTGGGGTCATCTCACCCGGGGAAAAAATCATCTCAATGTGTGATCGGGGCCTTGCTACCCCGCCTGTGCCGGCGTCGTGTTCACGGGTCGATTTGCGAGAATCTCGCTCGCATTTCAGACGGTTACATCGCCCTCCGCCCCTGCGAACGCCTTGGTATGGCGTTTGCCTACTCCTAAACACATCTAAGCAACACGCCCGATGACGCTACCATATGCGGCCGCAGGCGTGCGCCCCCACCTATTGCAGGCCCTTGCCGTCACCAGACGATCGAGGACCGCCGTGCACTCGCCGTGCACCTATTTGAGGAACATATGAATCCATTTATATGCCCAACCATGAAAACTCCCCAAGATCTCCAGCACGGGGCTCACCATGGGCCAAGCCTTGTCGGACCGACGGGCGTCGGCGGCACGCTGATTCGCATATCGGCGGCGCTCGCCCTACTCAGTGCGGCCGTCCTGGGCGCGGGATGTACAGCAGAAGGCGAGCTCGTCAACAGCACTGACGATAAGAGCACGCAACCCTTTGCCGAATCAGAACAATGCACCGCGGTCTCTACCGACGATATCGACGTGCGGCGCTCCCTCGCCATCACCGACGAGGCTGTACTCGGCGGCTTTTCACTCGAACGAACCCTCGCGCAACTCGTCACCATTGGCGAGGTTACCGCGAGCGCAGAAGACCTCTTCATCGAGCTATGGGACACGCAAAACGATGGACGCAACGCCGTTGGCAATGGCGCCCATTGCGATGACGAAACCCTCGCCGACGGCACACCGGCCTTCAATGGATTTCCGTGGCAATGCCCTCGCCACGAGGGCGATCTCGTCGATGCCGATCCATTTTCCCCCGCCAGCGAGGATCACTTTTTTCCCATCGGCCTATTTGCGCGCTTCGACCTAGCGCCCGCGAGTGGCGAGCAATGCGGCGAATTCCGCATTATCTACGGCAAGCGCGACAGCACCCCATTGCTCATACAACTCGACGGACGCGCCCTCATCATATTCGAAGCCGCGTTGCCCAATCCCAACCCCGCACTCGGCCTCGACGGCTGCCGGCCGGTGGCCGAACTGTGGGCCAACCTGAGCGATCCCCAAGTCAGCAGTGAGCGTGCACGCGAAGCCCTGGAGGCATTTTATTACGACGGCCTCCCCGGCTTTGCCCCGGTCGTGCATCCCAATCACTTCGGCGCCATCGGCGGACAAATTCGCACCAACCAATTTCTCGAAAACCGCAATCCACTGGGACAGTTGCTCGATCCCACGGCCACCCGCTGGCAGTTGCGCGAATTCAAACTGGCACGCACCTGTGACGGACAAGGCTCCTGCGACATGAGCGTGGTCCCGGTGACAGTAAAGAACAACCCCTGGCCGGGGCTATTTAGCGAACCCACGCTGGAGTTTGCCGAATACATCGTCGAGCAGCTCCCCACTCTGGTCTCCGACGACCTCAACGCCATTTCCATGGCTGACGACGATCGCTTTAACGCCGGGCAAAGCGACTCGCAAATCATTCTGATTAACGGACCGCTCCTCGGCGATGAGACCCGCCTATCCAACGATTACGACATATTCCTCAACCAAAACGGCGATTTTGCCGACATCATTAACAACGCTCTCAGCGACCTGCCAGAAGCGAGCGGCCTCGATGCCGAAGACATCGCCGAGCGAGCATCGGCCATATCTTGCGGCGGATGCCACCAACACTCCAACAATAGCAATCTGGGCCAAGGACTATCCTGGCCACCATCTCTCGGCTTTGTCCATGTCTCCGAGGTCGATGGCGACCAAATCGCTGGTGCCTTTGACTCAAGCGATCGCGCATGGGGCATCTCCGAAGCGCTGAGCGATGTATTTTTGCCATTCCGAGCTAAAGTCCTCGCCGACCTACTCAACAATACCACGTGCGACGCCGAGGCCGGCGCCACACAAGCACGCAGCCAAGGCAAGCCAGCACCGCTGCTCTCGTTCCCGGCCACCGTCGATCGCACGAGCTTTCCCACGCTCACAGGCCCGCGCCTGGGCGGCAATCGCGGCGTTCACTGATTGATTTCGGGCCTCGACTACCGACCGCCTTACTGGCCGCCATCAACCACCATCGACCAGGCACCGTCCCGCCTCCCGCAGGCGAGACGGCTCCCATGCAACAGTCGTGGCGGGCTCGTCCTGCTGCTCCGAAGTTCGTCGGAGGAAGTAGCAGTAGGACTAGCCAAAGCCGAGACGTTCTCGGTTCGTGATGTGGAACCGCTCGTCTAAATAGTAGGCGACAGCATCGCCAAGGATCTCCTCTGCAGTATTGTCATCATACTTGAGAGTAGCCGTCAGTTGGCCACCCACCTCACGCAGGGCGGTTTCGATATCTCGCCTGGCGTTGTCGTAGAAGGCGCTGGCCCGGCTTGGACTGTTGGTGGAAATTCGGCTCAGGCAGTGGGCTACGCGCGGAATCGCGGCGAAACCGAATTCCTCAAGCATAAGCACCAGCATCGAGTTGAAGTACCCGTCACCGTAGCGAACCTCGACGGGCTCAAGCTTGAACTTGAGCGCATACCCGAGCCGCTCCACCTCGTTGCTGACAGAGGTCGCCCGAGCACCAATTGCGATGAGGTCCTCGTTGACCTCTTGGTCCCAGGGCTCGGGGGCACATTCCACCCGTTTGCCGTTACCATCCACGACATAGACGATGAGGTGCGCCGGCTGGAATGATATTCCGTCGCGCTTGCGTTCGAAGTCTACCTCAACTCGCCCACCGAGACTCTGAGCCTTCTGATGCCAGAACTCGACGCTTCCGTGGAGTGGACGGGATTCCAGGGGCTTGACAAGTTGATGCAGACTCATACTGTCCTCATACTACAGCGTATGGGCCAACGCTCCCAGCACGAATCGCGCGGCTGCCATACAGGCGGGTCCACGCGATTCATCAATGATCTGGTCTCGGTTCTCGTCGCCGAAATCCGAGATTCCCTTGACCACTAGCCAATTGGGGTCGGTCGGATCGGACGCCGCCAATAGGCCCACCCCCTCCATCTCACCGCCAACAATTGGCTCACCTTTCTGCGGCACTCGGGCGCAAAGCTGGTCGCGAAAGGCTGCGCAGTGAATCCGAGCAGCCCCCGAGAGGAGTGCACCGAAGTGTGCTGTTGAAGTGCCCTCGCGTCTGGCGTGGTTCTCCATGATGCGGATGAGAGAACGCTTTGCCCGCCGTCGCTTCACCCGCTCGTAGGTTGTGACGATATTCCCGTTGGAGAAACGGATGTCCCGATTGTCGTAGGGTACAAGCTGGGTTCCCACCAATACGTCGCCGAGCGCCTGATTGTCTGGGTCGCAGCCAAATGCCATGCCTATGGAAATCACCCCAGTTGCTTGCGTAGCTTCGACGTAGTGAACGGCTCGGGAACCAGAGCCTCGGAAGTCCAATGCCCCCATTGATGTCTTTGCGGCGAGAATTCGAGTATGACCAACCGTCCCTAACCATCGATACTTACCTAGAGGGCCTTCCCGAACACTATTAGGGATTTGCAACTCTGCACTGACTGCATCGAGCGCCTCGATTTCGGAGGCGGTGGCCACGAATAGCAGAATATCGCAGGTTTCGATCTTGCCCATTACCGAGTTTCACCGATCTAGAACTGATCAAAATAGACCACAGAGGGGGATGAGGCGAAAGCTGTAAGTGGTGTAGCAAGTCAGGGGCGCTTGATATTTTGGTCATGGTACGCAGCAGAGAATTTGGCCAGCACCTCTCCACAGCGTCGACAAAGCGGTCGGCGCTGCGGTATGACAATGCCCATGTCCGGCGAAACGCAACACCCGCCTGCATCGGATGACGGCATCATCTATTTGCGCGGCGATGCCACCGACCCGCAGACCCAAGGCGCCAAGCTCATCGTGCACATCTGCAATGACATCGGCGGCTGGGGCAAGGGCTTTGTGCTCGCCATCTCCAAGCGATGGCCCGAGCCCGAGTACGCGTATCGTCAATGGTATCGCGAGCGCGCCGACAACGACTTTGCGCTGGGGGCCGTGCAATTCGTATCCGCAACGCGCGAGATCACGGTTGCCAACATGGTCGCGCAGCGGGATATCCACCCCAGCAGCGAAGGGCCCCCCGTCCGTTACCAGGCAGTGGCAGACGGTCTGGCAAAGATCGCCGATTGGGCCGTCGCGCATGATGCCTCAGTGCATATGCCCCGCATCGGATGTGGCCTCGCTGGCGGCAAATGGTCGGAGATTGGCCCTCTGATCACCAAACACCTTATCAGTCGGGGCGTGTCGGTCTTCGTCTACGACTTCGCCCCTTCGTAAGCAATCGGGCTCGAATCAGCAGATGACTACCGAAGATTATTACCGGCCGCGATCGCCGTTGGCCATGGCGATGAAGTCGTAGGGATAGGGCGCGTCAATGGCGCTGGCCTCGTCGATGCGCTGGTGCAGTTCTTCGGGCAATACCCATCCAGTAGCGCCCAGGTTATCGTCGAGATGGCGCATAGTGCGCACGCCGATCACGGGAGCGGTGACGGCCGGGTTGCACAGGACCCAGTTGAGGGCGATTTGTGCCGCACTCTTACCACATGCCTCAGAGACCTCGTGCAGGGCATCGAGGACCTTCCAGGTGTGCTCGTTGGCGTAGGCGCTCCAGCGCTCGCTCCAGCCCATTTTCTCGGCTGTGGCAATGCGGCTGTCCTCGGGCGGGGCCTCCATGCCGCGGCGTACGCGGCCCGCGAGCCAGCCGCCGCGCAGGGGGCTCCACGGAATGACGCCCAGGCCCTCTTGCTGGCAGATGGGCAAGAGATCCCATTCAGTGGAACGGCACAGAAGATTGTACTGCGGCTGCAGTGAGCTAAAGACCTGCCATCGATTGTGCCGGGCGAGGTCAATGGCCTTTTGCAGCTGCCAACCGGCAAAATTGCTCACGCCCACGTAGCGCACCCAACCCCGCTGCACCAGATGCTCCAGGGCCGATAGCGATTCTTCCAGCGGGGTCCCTGGATCCCAGCAGTGGAGCTGGTAGAGATCGAGATGGTCGGTGTTGAGACGGCGCAGGGTGGCCTCAGCAGCGGCAAAGATATGCTTGCGGCTCAGGCCGACATCGTTGGGGCCTGCGCCCATGGGAAAGCGCACCTTGCTGGCAATGACGAGTTCATGGCGCGATTTGTCGCGCAACCAGCGGCCCACGATGGCCTCGGAAGCGCCTTGGCTGTAAACGTTGGCGGTGTCGATAAAGTTGCCACCTTCGCTGACAAAGCGGTCGAGGATGGCAACGCTCTCGCTTTCGTCGGTTTCGCGACCAAAGGTCATGGCACCGAGACATAGTTCACTCACTTTGAGGCCGGTATTGCCGAGATAGCGGTACTGCATGGGTCTCCTTGCGACGTGGGTCGGGGGCTATTGTATCACCTGATCTTTGCCACGCAGCAGTGCGTCTAGAGTTTATATTCACCAGCATCGATCTGGCGGCATATGTCGCTGCTCAGGCGTCGGTAGCCGACTCCTGAGCCGGCACTATCGATGGCACCGGGCCAGAATAAGACAAAGAGCGGATCATCCATGGCATCGAGCGAGTATCCCTCTTGGCGGAATTTGGTTTTGCGGTGTTTGAAGGTGCCAGTAAACTCAAGAGACGGGACCACGCGAATAAACACCGGCACCGCATAAGCGGGGAGCTCGGCAGCGAGAAGGCGAGCGAGCTGGTCCATGGTCTCCTCCAGCGTCTGGTCCGCGCGCTCAGAGCCTTCGGCACCAGCGGCCAGAGTCACCGCCGCCATACCGGCGCGTCCAGGCATGTTGGCAACCTCGACCCCGTAGACGGTACAATCGTCGATGAGGGGCGACTGTCTGAGCACGTGCTCGACCTCGCCCGTGGCCACGTTTTCGCTCTTCCAGCGAAAGGTATCGCCCACGCGGTCGATAAACTGCAGATGTCCAAAGCCGATATTGCGCATGATGTCGCCGGAATGGACCCAGACGTCGCCGCGGCGAAAGGCGTCGCGCAGCAGTTTCTTCTCGTTGGCCTCGGCGTCGGTATAGCCGTCAAAGCGAAAGCGGTCGCTCACTTTGGTCACCAGCAGTCCGGGCTCCCCTTTGGCCACTTGGGTAAGCCGGCCTTTGCCATTGCGCACGGGCGCACCCGTGTCGACGTCGTAGGCCACCAGGCGCCAGGTCGCGGGGCAAAAGCCCACCGTACGATCGAGGTTCATGGCGTTGAGAAAGGATACGTTGAGTTCGCTGGCGGCATAGATTTCGTACACCTCGTCGATGGCAAAGCGCTGCTTGAATTCATGCCAAATCTCGGGTCGCAGGCCGATGCCGACGGCCTTTCTCACCCGATGCTGGCGCTCGTCGCTCCCCGGCACGCGGTTGACCAGGTAGCGGGGAATCTCGCCGATATAGGTGATGGCGTTGGCCTCGTAGTCGCGACAATCGGACCAAAAGGCCGAGGCACTGAATTTGCGCCGAATCGCCAGCGCCGCCCCAGTACACAGTGCACTCGACCACGCCACGGTGAGGGCCATGTTGTGATACAGCGGCAGCGGCGCATACAGGGTGTCTCCCGGACGCAAGCCGAGGCATAGATCGCCAAACCCGGCACCGGCTTTGATAAAGCGGTCGTGGGATAAGATCGACGCTTTGGGTAATCCAGTCGTTCCCGAGGTGAGGACGTAGAAACAGGCGTCGGACAGCCGAATATCGCCACTATCAGTGATTGGGGCCGGCGATTGCGACGACAGTGCCGCGGAAAACTCGGTATGGGGCAGCGCAGGCGTACTCTCGCCGCGATCGGGCACGTACACGAGCTCAAGCGCTGCTGGCTCGGCTGTTTGCGCCTCTCTTTGCTCACCGCTTTGCTCCTTTGTTTGTCCCTCTGGCTGCTCCTTTGGCAATGCAACGGCCTCGGCAAAGGCGTCCATGCACTCCTCGCCGATGATGTGACACTTGGCAGAAAAACGGCTCAGGCTGTGGACCAGCACGTGGCGGCGCTGCTGGGTATTGAGCATGGCGGCCACTGCGCCCAACTTGCTCAGCGCAGCTGCCGCGATCAGGAGCTCGGGGCGGTTTTCCAACATGATGGCCACGGCATCGCCGCGACCGATGCCGCGAGAGCGCAGATAGTGGGCCAGGCGATTGCTCATCTCGTCGAATTCGCGGTAAGTGAGCTGGCCGCGCTCGTTCCCGTGCTCATACTTGAGGCAAACCGCATCTGGATAACGGGCCACGGTGCGCGCAAGCACGCTCGCCAACGAGAGTCGGGTGTCTGGACGCATGCGGGCCAGCAGCATGAGTGTACGTATCCCCGGTCGGGCTTTTTTTACTAGGACGCCCAGACCTCGTCTCAAATCGGCCCAATCCAGCATGTCATGCTCATTCATCGTCTCACCCTACCTCCGGCGCTTGGGGATCATATCCGGGATTGTGGATATGGAGATTTTGTAAATTAAATCAAGCGGTTGACAGATCGCTCGGGCTGTAGTTATCTGAACATGTGCTCAGAAAGGAGGCCCATGGCCGAGCAAGTAGATAAACTGCGCGAGCTTCTGAAGATGCCGATGATACGACGCGCGGACAGTGGGGACAATGGACGGGATGGCAGGCGCTCGCATATCGCTGGCCAGGGCAATAATAGTTGCGCCGCCGACGGCAGCCAGGCACCCACCATGTGGTGTCGCGATCGTCTGGCTGGACGCTTGGTGGAATTGTCGGGCAATGGGGCTGTCGCATCGCTCACCGCCGCCATGGGGTTGGTGTTGGATGCGCAGCGGCAATCTGAGCCGGCGGCCTGGATCCACGGCCTGAACTCAGATGAAGACCGCCCTAGCCGACGCTTCAGACCCAAGGGCGGGCCCAAGCGCGGCCACGGCAGCACCCAAGCTCGCCGCCATCGGCCAAGCGGCACGGATGATATGGCCACATTCTACCCACCCGATGCAGCCGCCTGCGGGATCGATTTGGAGGCCCTCGTGATCGTAGATGCCGGCACGAGCGCCAATGCCGCGCGCGCAGCCGAGCGACTCTTGCGTTCGGGCGCCTTTGGCTTGGTGGTGCTCGATCTGGGCAAACATCCCAACATTTCACCAGCCCTCTCAGGGCGGCTGGCAGCCCTGGCCAAACGCCACGACGCCGCCGTGCTGTGCCTCACCCGCAAGTCTCGTGAATCCACATCAATCGGGCCGCTGGTGTCCCTGCGCGCCGAAGCTGTGCGCGTCGAAAACGAGCGCGGCACATTTTTATGCAAAATCGACGTCATCAAGGATA
>JAAUYH010024490.1_pt1 | contig 13891 bp, 11 predicted proteins | sample 7278061 | NCBI WGS metagenome assembly JAAUYH01 (sample SAMN14350203, study PRJNA611818) | marine sediment metagenome | isolation source: surface marine sediment (0.6m) | place: French Polynesia: Moorea | collected 2018-08
GACATAGAGTGCATAGACCGTACCAATCAGTGCGATCGTGCCGGCGGCCATTGAACTACGGATCGGCAGCAGCAGCAACGCGTTCAGCGCGATGAAGTGCAGCGACAAGGCCTTTGCCGAGTGCCTTGCCATGATGGCAAAGCAGAACAGCGTGACCGGCACCAGCACGAGCATTGCGCCGCCCATGGTAATACCGATGTTGGCAACGTCCTCGATGCGCCATTCGGCGTAGCCGGGATAGGTCGTCAGCCCGCCGTCCCACTGGAATACCGAGTACAGCAACGCACCCAGGATCGTGAAGTTGGCAGGCACCGAGACGAGCGCGAGACCGAAAAAGATGCGCGCGCCGCGCGATTCCTTGAGGCCGTGGCTGAGCGCAAATCCGCCCGCCGCGAGCAGTCCTGTCTGCGCCAGCAACAACAGGTAGCGATTGATGTCGTTACCGTCGTTCCAGCCTTGCAACAGGAACAGGGACATCGACGCCAGTAATACCGTGGCGCCGAGAATGCGCAGCGCTTCCGACAGCGTCGCGAAGTTTCGGATCGACTCCATGACGCCCTCGACGCTGAGTCGCTCGTCGCGATGTTGGAATTCGACCTGGGTATTCATGACGAATCCTCCCTGTCTTCATTCAACAGCGCGTGCAGCTCGGTGCGGAGCTCCTCCGCGTCCTCTTCGGCGAGAAACTCGGTGTCGAGCGGGTCGGATACCGCGTTCGCGCCGAGCATGATCTCCGTTTCGCCGAGGTTGATTTCCCAGCGATCGAACGTGTCCTCGATCTCGCCGTAGGAGACGCCTTCGATCTTGTTGATCGTGCGCATGGCATCGGCCACGGATTGTCGCGAGCGCATCATGTTGCGCTGGTGCGATACCTCGCCGATGCGAGCCTCAATCTTCTGGACCTGCTCGGCAATACGCGACTCGAGCTCGTCGTGCTTCGCGATCGACTCGCGCAGGTTCTCGACCTGCTTCTGGCACTCGCGCCGGCGACGGAGGCATTCGAGTGCTTTCTTCTCGTCATCCTTCGCCACCAACCTGGCACGGTCACCCCAGCGCGTCACGTTGAGCTGAAGATCCTTGTAACGCGTCTTCAGGCTGTTGCCATCCTTGCGGACACGCTCGAGGCGCACTCGAGAGCGAGCAGCGGCCTGTCGCGTGTCCCGCAAGGCGGCATTCACGATGGCGTCGTGGTTCTCGACCTTGCTCACGGCACGGTCGACCGTCGACGTAATGCTTGTAGATATTCTGCGTATGAAACTCATGACAACTCCTTTGCGAACAGTCAGTGCACGATCCAGACTAGTATCAGTACGAAACTTTGCAACTACTTTCGAAATAGTCAGCCATCACGGACCAACGGTATTAAAAGATGATACTATTTGGGTCATTATGACAACCTCGACACGCATCATCGACACCGTGAAGCGCGAGCTGAAAGCGCGTGGACTCACCTATCGCGAACTCGCCGGCAGCCTCGACCTGTCGGAATCCGCGGTAAAGCACATGTTCTCGACGGGCAATTTCTCGCTGCGGCGCCTGGACGAGATCTGCGACGTGCTGGAGCTCGGCATTGCGGATCTCGTCAGCATCAGCGAGGCGCAGGAACCGAAAATCGAGCAACTGTCCGTCGAGCACGAGGAGGAAATCGTCTCCGACCCACGCCTGCTGCTGCTTGCCTATTGCCTGGTCAACTACTGGACCTTCGACGAGATCGTGGCCCGTTACGACATATCGCCGAAGCAGGGGCTTCGTTACCTGCGGCGCCTCGATCGCATGAAGGTCATCGAGCTGCTGCCGGGCGATCGCGTTCGCCTGCTGGTTGCCAACAACTTCACGTGGCGCAAGAACGGCGCGATCGAACGCTTCTTTCGCCGCAACGTGCAGAACGAGTTCTTCAGTCACGACTTCAGCGACGAGAACTCTATCCGCATCGTCAAGAACGGTATGCTCACGCGCAAGAACCAGATGCAGCTCATGGAGCGCCTGAAGTCGATCGGTGAGCTGTTCGACGATGCCACCTGGGACGACCGCAAGGTTCCGGCCGAGGAACGCCTGGGAACGACGATGGTCCTCGCGATACGACACTGGTTCTTCGAGGGCTTTCGCGACCTCGAGCGCTAGCCCCTACTCGCGGATGGCCTGCTCGATGTGTGCCGCGATATCCCGACTGAAGTCGGCAATCACGCCGTTGAGTGCGACGACGACGGAACCCGTATCGCCCGGAATGCTTGCCTGCGCAACGTATCGTGCCCGCTGCGGCGGCGTGACCACAGTGCGATCTGCAGCAGCGATACCCCACTGCACGACGAGTACCGCCTCGCCCGTTGTGTCGGCGTCGAACCGGACGACGTCTCCGTATACGCGAAACTCGGGCTGCGCCATCGTGTGATACGGGTAGGAGACCACGGTCACGTCCTCGACCAGGCTCTCGACGTTGGCGGCAACGATACGGTGAATCGATTCGTCGACGGGTTCCGCCCAGCGACGAAAATCGTCGATGACGATCTCGGCGTTCGTGCCTCGGGTGACGATTTGCGGGCGTGCCAGGTAGCCTGGCAGGTCGAGTGGCCCCAGCCCAACGATGTGACGCTGCTCGGCGCTGCTGGTCGATCCGTAATCGATCGGCTCGAGGTTGAAATACCGGACGGGCGCCGAGGTGCCGCAGGCCGAGAGCGACAAAAGTACGGCGATTACGGCGGCGTAGCGAAGGATTCCTGGCATCGTCATTCCTGTCTGCCCCGGAGCAGCGATTCGGGATTGCGCTCGATGAAGTCGAAGAAGTTGTTGATGGCGCGCGCGGCGCGCTCGATCTCTTCGAGCGTCGTTATGAGCTGATTGGCCTGCGCCGAATCGCCGCGCAGCTGCAGCTTGGCCGCCTGCAGTGCCTCTTCGGCTTCGCCAAGGGCGCTGTTCAGTTTCGCTACGGCCGGCCGTATATCGGCGCGAATCGAGCCGACCTCGCCTTCTGCCGCCTGGAACAGGCTGCTGGCGTCGTCGATCGCGCCGCGCAGATCGGCGAGCGTGCGCTGCAGGTCAACCGCGAGGTTTTGCGTGTCGGAGCTGTTGACGAAGCGGTTGACGCCCGAGAGCGATTCGCGGATGTCCGGCGAGTTCACGAGTTCATCCATGCCGGTCAGGATGTTTTCGAGGCTGCCGCCAATGACACTAAGGTCGAAATCGGTGCGCACTTCCGAGAGCCAGCCCTGGATGTTCGCCAGCAACTGCGCCACGCTCGACGGAATCGTCGGAATCTCGGGGTGCGGTGGGTCGACCCCGCGCAGGACCGCCTCGGTATCGGGACGCATGGACAGGTTCACCAGCAGCTGCCCCGTCACGATCGCTTCGATCTCGAGCTGGGCGCGCAGTCCTGCCTCATGGACGAGCGTGTCGTTGTCGATGGCCTGTGCCATCCCCGCCGCGAGCACGCTGCCCTCGCGTGTAATGATGAAGTTGTCGGGGAGAATCTCCAGCGTGACTCGCGTCGTCGAATCGTAATCGGTTTCGTCGACGAGCAATGCTATCTCGGACACGTAGCCGATGCGCACTCCGTTCATCAACACGTTGCTGCCAACGCGAAGCCCCTTGGTCGACTCCTGGAAGTACGCCACGTACACGTTACGTTCGACGAACAGCTCGGTGCCGCCGAAGATGGCAACGGCGCCCGACAGCAGCACTGCGGCGCCGACGACGAAAGCGCCGATTATCGTCGGATTGGCTTTGCTGCTCACGCGGCAACTCCGGTCGTATCTCCGCGCAACAGGAAGTTGCGGACGCGAACGTCCGGGTGATGGTCACGCAACTCCCTCGGGTTACCTGTCGCAAGCTGGGTCTTGCTGTCCGCGTCGAGAAATATCGAGTTGTTGCCGATAGCGAAGATGCTGGCCAGCTCGTGCGTGACGACGACCACGGTCGTGCCGAGACTGTCGCGCAGTTCGAGTATGAGTTCGTCGAGCAGCTTCGCGGAGATCGGGTCGAGCCCGGCCGAGGGTTCGTCGAAGAACAGGATCTCCGGATCGAGCGCCATCGCTCGAGCCAGCCCTGCCCGCTTCTTCATGCCCCCCGAGATCTCGTTCGGGTAGTAGTCGCCGAAGCCTGCCAGACCGACGAGCATGAGCTTGTACTCGGCGACCTCGCGGATCTCGCGTTTGCCGAGGTCCGTGTATTGCTGCAGCGCAAGCCCGATGTTCTCGGCGAGCGTCATGGAGCTCCACAGCGCACCCGACTGGAACAACGTGCCAAACGTGCGCTTGGTGGCTTCCTGGTCCCGCTTGTCTGAGGCCCAGAACGGCTTGCCGCCGTAGAACACGTCGCCGGTTGCCGGCGCTTTCAGGCCGATCATGGTCTTGAGCAGCGTGCTCTTGCCGCACCCGGAGCCGCCCATGATGATGAACACATCACCGGCATTGACGTCGAAAGAGAGATCGCGTTGCACGACGAAATCGCCGTACGCGAGCGTGATCTCGCGACCGACAATTTTTGCCTGAGTGTCCTCCATGTCAGATCCCGAGGTTGATGTAGATCACCGTGAGCACCGATGCACTCACGACGATCAGTACAATGCCGGCAACGACGGCTTTGGTCGTGCTCTGGCCGACGGCCATCGCGCTGTTGCCGCAGGACATGCCCTGTTTGCAGCCGGCCAGAGCGACGAGGCTGCCATAGACCAGGCTTTTGAACAAACCGCCCAGCAGATCGCTCAGGTCCACCGACTCGATCGTCTGCGCGACATATTGCACCAGGCTGATGTCCAGCATGACGACACCGACGGCCGCGCCGCCGATGATGCCCATCAGGCTGGCGTAGGCCACGAGTAGCGGCATCATGACCACCAGTGCAATGACCCGTGGCGTTACGAGGAAATCGATCGGGTTGATACCCAGCGTTGTCAGCGCATCGACTTCTTCGTTCACTTTCATCGTGCCGATCTCCGCCGCGTAGGCGGCGCCGGTTCGGCCGGCGAGGATGATCGCGGTCATGATCGGCGCCATTTCCCGCACCATCGCGACGGCGACGAGATTCGCCGTGTAGATGCCCGCGCCAAAGGCCTCGAGCTGCATGACGCCGACAAACGCAAAGATCATACCGATGAGCAGGCTGATCAGGCTCACGATCGGAAGTGCCGACGCGCCCGCCGCCTGGATGTACTTCGTCAGGTCCGAGCCGAGGTATGACGCCCGGCCTGTCGCAAATCGCAGGAACGAGAGCGTTACGTTGCCGGCAAACGTCAATAGCTGGCGCGTGCCTGCGGCGATCTCCAGCACATCGTCGCCGACCTCCTCGAGAAACGGTTTGTGCGACGGACCGCGTCGTGCACCCTCCCGTTCCTTGACGGCGAACGCCAGCTCGATGAGCTTGCGAACGCCTTCCGGCAAGCCGCTGTCGTCGACGTCGATACCGGCGCTCTGGGCCTCGCGGTGAATGGCGACCAGCGCCTTGACGAGGCCGGTATCCCAGTCGCCGAGGTCTCGCGTGTCGAATTCGAGTGTGCGCAGACCGTTGTCGCCCTCGAGATGCGATGAGACGCTCACCGGCGACGGTAAATCGGCGCCGAGCAGCCAATCGCCCGACATCGAAACGAGCACGCGCTGCTCCCCGGCTCGATCGATACTCAGCGCCGCATCGCTCATGATCGCTATTCGTCGCCCAGCTGGTCCCAGAGGTAGCTGTAGATCAGGGCCTGCAGTTTCGCCGTCTGCTCGTTGTCCGTTGCTCCCGCGTGGCCGCCGACCGTATTCTCGTAGTACAGGTTGTCGAGGCCCATTTCGTTCATGCGCGCGACCATTTTTCGAGCATGCCCGGGGTGTACGCGATCGTCGCGCGTCGACGTAGTAATGAGCGGTCGTGGATACGCTACGTCGGGATCGAGATTGTGATACGGCGAGTACTCCCTGATGTACTTCCAGTCATCCGTATCCGGATCGCCGTATTCCGCAATCCAGGAGGCTCCGGCCAGCATCTTGTTGTAGCGTTTCATGTCGAGCAGGGGCACCGAGATGACCGTTGCACCCCACAGGTCCGGACGCTGGGTCAGCATGACGCCCGTCAGCAGTCCGCCGTTGGAGGCACCCTTGATTCCGAGTCGATCCGGGCTCGTAATCTTGCGTGCAACCAGGTCCTCCGCGACGGCGATGAAGTCATCATAGGCACGTTGCCGGTTCTCCTTGAGCGCGGCCTGGTGCCAGGCCGGGCCGTATTCTCCGCCGCCGCGGATGTTCGCGACCACGTATGCGCCTCCCCGTTCGAGCCAGCTATGGCCGACGGTGGCGCTGTAAACGGGTTTGCGACTGACCTCGAAGCCCCCGTAGCCGTATATCAGCACGGGCGTATTGCCGTCGGCCTCGAAGCCCGGCGGCGTGACGAGGAAGTAAGGAACCCGAGTGCCGTCGATGCTGCTCGCGAAGTGCTGCTCGACTGACATGCCGTTCGTATCGAAATACGCTGGCAGCGACCGGACCGGCTCGACGGTGTCCCCGCCGTTATCGGCGGCGTAGAGGGTGTCGGGTGTCAGAAAGCCCTCATAGGTGAAGAAGAAGATGTTCGAGTCATCGCTGGCCGACGCCACCGCGATCGTTCCGGGGCCGTCTGTTTCTATGCGCTCTCCGACCCACTCGCCGTCCACCCTCGAATACCGCATCAATCGCGACACGACGTCGTCTATCAGGTTGACGATCACGTAGTCCCGCGTCGTGACGATTCCACCGCGCGGTATGGCGCTGTTCTGCAGAGGTGCGACGACAACGTCGAAATCGCGCGCGCCCAGCATGAACTCTGCGAAATCGATCGCGATCAGTGCGCCCTGCGGCAGCAGTCGATCGCCCGGCAGCCAGTCGCTCTTGAGCTGCACCAGCATCTGGCCATTGGTGATGCCGATCAGGAGGGCGTCGTCGGGAATTCCGATCCTGACGAGTTCGTTGCCGCGCGTCAGCAAGGCGTAGTGGTACGTGAAAAAAGCGGGCACGGCGATCGCGAGATCGTACGGCGTGTCGCCATCCCAGCTTCGGTAGACGCTGACGGCGACGTCCGTCTGCTTGCCCGCGAACACCTCGGTGGCCTCCTCGATCGGCTCGCCGCGCTGCCAGATTCGCGACGTACGCGGGTACCCGGAGTCCGTCAGGCTTCCGTCGCCGAAATCGCTGCCGACGAACAGGCGATCCTCGTCGATCCAGCTGACCGCCTGTTTTGCCTCCGCGACGATAAATCCGTCCTGCACGAAGTCGCGATCCATGACGCTGAACTCGCGCACCACGACGGCGTCGGTCCCGCCTCGCGACAGGTTCAGCAGGCAGCGATCGTAATCGGGGCGAAGGCACTTGGCGCCTTTCCAGACCCAGTCTTCGGCTTCCGCTGCCGACAGTCTGTCCAGGTCGAGGAGCACCTCCCAGTTCCCGCCGCCGGCGACAAAATCCGCCAATGGCATACGACGCCAGCGGCCGCGAACGTTGTTTGCGTCCTTCCAGAAGTTGAAGACGTGCTCGCCGCGCAAGGTCGGCTTGGCGATGCGCTCCTCGGAGTCGTAGATCTCCAGGTTGCGCGCTCGCAGCTCTTCGAACCACGGCAGCGACTCGAGGTAACCCAGGGATTTGCGGTTCTGCTCTTCGACCCAGGCAAGCGCGTCAGCGCCTTCGATGTCCTCGAGCCACAGGTGTGGATCGTCGACGGGTACTTCTCGGCTGCAGCCGAGCGCCAGCAGCGCGGCTGCAGCGAGGGTGGCTTTTTTCATACTCAGGCGATGTATTCGATCGTGCAGTCGCCGAATGTTACGACATCGCCGTCCTCAAGTGTGTAGTCGCGGAACGGCTGGCCGTTGACGAAGGAGCCGTTGCGGCTGCCGAGGTCGAGAATCTTGAGCCCGTATGACGACTGGACGACCAGCGCCTGGTGCCGGCTGACGAATCGGCTTGGCAGGCGAATGTCACAAAGCTTGTCGCGGCCGATGAGTATGCGGCCGCGGTCCAGCGCGCGCTTCAGTATCAGCTCGCCGTTCACGCGTGCTACGAGATGCTCGCCGACGACGGTTTCATCGGCGCCGTTGTCCGGATCCCTGAGCAACTGGTCGGCGTGTTCGACCATCTCGATCGTTATCGTGTCGGCATGATCGTCGCCGACCATCTCCATGCATTTGGTGCAGAGTGTGTCGATCGCGTCCGGCACGCCCTGGCTGAGTTCGTGCACGCGCGCCAGCGCCTCGAAATCGAACACTTCGCCGATCTCGAACTCGCCCGTGGATTCCACTTGCCGCCGCACGTACTCGCGGGTTTCCGCTTCGCTGAGAGCCGCAACCGTAACGCGCGTACGCGTGAGTGAGTCCAGGGCATTCAGCGGTGGCTTTTCGAACAGCTCGTGCAGGCTCTTGCGGCCGCCCAGGATGATCATGAGGCCGCTGTTCACGGAAAGCTCGAGATCCACGATGCGTCTGATGTTGTCGAGGACCCACCAGCCGTTGTCCTGCGTCTCCTCGTACGCAATGATCGTCCGCCGGCCGTTGCGCTTCTGGAACGACAGGAACATCGAAAGGATGTTCTCGAGGTCGGACAGCGTCATGTCCTTGGGTTTGAAGCCGATGCCGTCGACGATTTCGCGCATGTTCGCGATCGCATCGAGGCACGGTTCCATGATCTGCACGCTGTCGGCTGCATCGTCGAGCCCGTCGATGAACTGGCCGATCACGTGACCGATGTCGGATTTGCTGTCACTGGTCAGAATGACCACCGGTTCGCGGCGTTCGAACGCGCGGTTCAGACGCGTGATCGTCGGTTTGAGGCGCTCGCCTAGCGAGAGCCGGGACGGCTCGTCTTCGACCCAGGTCTCGGGCCCGGTGCGGGTTGCGGTCTGATGACTCATCATTGTCACCTCGATGGCCTTTTGCTGCTGCGATCAGTAAAGGCTCTTGTTCTCGCGATATCGCTTGACGCCAGTGTATGTGAGAAATCGCACGATGTGAAGTACTACCAGAGGAAGGAATCCTAAATTATTGATTCACAGCCGGATTACGGTATACCAGAGGCCTCGAGAGCGGCTTGCAGCTGCTCCCAGCGTTGTTCGAGTGTGCCGGTGTAACCGATCGAGACCCGGACCAGGCCCGCAGAGATACCGGCGGCCTGCTTGTCGTCATCCGTCATCTCGCTGGACGTGCTCGACCCCGAGCATGACATCAGCGTGTCGAAGTAGCCGAGACTGACGGCCATATAGCCGAACCGCTGCTCGTTCTGCAGGTTGTCCATCAGGGTATTGGCGGACTGTTCGTCACCGAGGTCGATCGTGAACACGCCGCCGTAGCCGTATTCGGAGCAGTGCAGTTCGGTAAACAGCTCGTGATCCGGGTGGTTCGGCAACCCGGGGTAGCAGACGTCGAGGCCACGCCTGGCCAGTCGGCCTGCCAGCGCCAGTGCGCGCTCGCCGTGAGCCGTCATTCGCAACGGCAGGTGCGGCAGGCGCAAGCTGATCGCCGCGGCGACGTTCGGGTCCATCGTCGGCCCCAACAGCATCAGCGGACCGGTATGGAGATCCATCAGCGATTCGACAAACTCGGTGGTGCCGCAAATCGCGCCCGCAATGATGTCCGATGCCCCGCTGATGAACTTGGTGATGCTGTGGACCACGACGTCGGCCCCCAGTGCCGCCGGGCTCAAAATCAGCGGCGCAAAGGTATTGTCGACGACGAGTTGTACACCCTTCCGGTGCGCGACGGCTGCGAGCTCGGGGATGTTGGCGAGGCGCAGCGTCGGGTTCGCAACGCTCTCGGTAAATACGAAACGCGTCTTCCCGGTTATCGCGGCGGCGACCGCCCCCGGATCGGTAATGTCGACGAACCGCGTGCGGATACCGCACTTGTTCGGCAGGAAATCGTGAAACAACGCGTATGTACCGCCGTAGACCGTGTTGGACGCGACGATCTCGTCGCCCGCGTCGCACAGGCAGAGCGCCACGGCAGAAATCGCGCCCATGCCACTGGCGGCACAATAGGCTGCCTCGGTTCCTGCGAGCGCGGCCATTTGTCGGCCCAGGTTGTAGACGGTCGGGTTGAAGTGCCGCCCGTAGAGATAGCAGCCCTTGTCCGGGACGGCACGACCCAGGAACAGGTCGGGCATGGTTGCGGGGTCCAGCACCGTGAACGTCGTGCTGGCCTCGATGGACATGTTGACGCCGCCGTGTTCACCAAACTCGTGGCGCAGATGCGCAAGATCCTTGATCGGGTCGCGACCGCTCATGAATTCGCCTCCTTTGGCACCGCGACAGGCGGCACCAACCCCATTTTCCGGAATGACAAAAGGCTCCGCCATAGGCAAAATCCGATGCCTTCGATACGAGGAATCACAGCCATGACTCGCACCAGATTCATTGCAGCCGCGGCGCTGTTTACCGCGCTCGCCGCCTGCGGCGGCGGCGCAGGACCGGAGACGGCCGCAGAGGCGGAAGAGGACGCGCTCCCCGACATCGTCGTCAGCGACGCCGAGCTCGCCGGCAACCCGTTTCTCGAGGAGTGGGATACGCCGTTCGGCGTACCGCCGTTCGCCGAGATCCGGGACGAGCACTACATGCCGGCCGTCAGGAAAGGCATCCTCGAGCAGCGCGCCGACATCGCGGCAATCGTCAACAACCCGGACGAGCCGACGTTCGTCAATACGATCCTCGCACTGGAAACCGCTGCCCCGCTGTTGACTAAAGTAATTCGCGTGTTTTCGCCGCTGACCGGAACCGAGCTCAACGACAACCTGAAGCAGCTGCAGACCGAGATCTGGCCAATGGTCTCTCGCGAAAACGACGCGATCACGCTCAACGACGCGCTGTTCCAGCGCGTCCTGGCCGTCTACCGCAAGCGCGACGCGCTCGGTCTCGACGAGCAGGAGGCACGCCTGCTCGAGTTGACGCATCGCAATTTCGTCCGTTCGGGCGCCGCGCTCGACCCGGACTCCAAGGCGCAGGTCGCCGAAATCAACGCCGAGCTCGCCGAGCTGCAGACCCGCTTCGGGCAGAATCTGCTGGCCGAGACCAAGGCATTCACCATTGAGATTACCGACGAGGCGGATCTCGCGGGACTCGCCGAGGAATTCCGAACCACCATATGGGACGAGGACAAGGGTGCCTGGGTCGTCGGGCTCAACCGTTCCGTCTTTGAGACGTTCATGACCCAGTCCGGGAATCGTGAGCTCCGGGAGAAGCTGTTCGACGGTTACCGGCTGCGTGCGTCACAAGGCGAACACGACAACGGCCCCGTCCTGATTCGCACCGCCCAGCTGCGTGCGAAACGTGCCGAGCTCATGGGCTACGATTCGCATGCGCACTACCAGCTCGAGACCCGCATGGCGAAGACGCCGCTCGCAGCAGAGGAGTTCCTGCTGAAAGTCTGGCGTCCCGGGCTCGCGCGCGCCAAGGAAGAGCGCGCCGAGATGCAGGCGCTGATCGGCGACGAATTCGAACTCGCCGCGCACGATTGGTGGCACTACTCGGAGCAGGTTCGAAAACAGAAGTTCGCGTTGGATGAGAGCGAACTAAAACCCTATTTCGAGCTTGCCCGCGTGCGCGAGGGCGCGTTCGCGATGGCCAACAAGCTGTTTGGCACCACGTTCACGGAGATCGACGTACCGTTATGGAATGACGTTGTGCAGGCGTACGAAGTCCGGGACGCCGACGGTAGTCACCTGGGCGTCTTCATGGTGGATATGTACGCGCGCGATTCCAAGCGCGGTGGCGCCTGGATGAACAGCTACCGCATGGCATCGAACATCGAAGGCGATCGTATTCGTCCGATCGTGACCAACAACATGAACCTGTCGATGCCGCCCGAGGGAGCACCCACGTTGATGCGGTTTTCCGAGGTCGAAACCCTGTTCCACGAATTCGGCCACGGCCTGCACGGCCTGCACACGCAGATCGACTATTCGTCGTTTGCGGGCACCTCGGGCAGTCCACGCGACTACGTTGAATTCCCTGCACAGATCCTCGAGCACTGGACGTCGGAGCCGGAGATGCTGGAAATGTACGCGCGGCATTACGAGACCGGCGAGGTAATACCGGCCGAACTGGTCGAGCGCCTGCTGGCGGCGTCCAATCACAACCAGGGCTTCAAGACCACGGAGTACATCGCGGCGTCGTTGCTCGACCTGCGCTGGCACATACTGAGTTCCGCCGAGGCTGCCGAGATCACCGACGCGCACGCCTTCGAGCGCGACGTCCTGGAAGGCTACGGCATCATTGACGAGATTGAGCCGCGCTATCGCTCGCAGTACTTCAGCCACACGTTTTCCGGTGGCTACTCGGCGGGTTATTACGCTTACCTGTGGTCGGAGATTCTCGATGCGGACGGCTTCAATGCATTCAAGGAAGCCGAGAACATATTCGACCCCGAAACGGCGGCGCGGCTCAAACAGTGGGTGTATGAGTCGGGTGGCTTGCGCGAGGCGGACGAGTTGTACCGTAACTTCCGCGGTGCCGACCCCAGCATCGAGCCGCTGCTGAAGGGCCGCGGCTTCACGCCCGAATCAACCGTCAACTAGGCGCGTTACGGTCCACCACAGGCCACACGTGCCAATGAGCAACGAGGCCGGCCGCACGACGAATCGTCGATAGGTTGCCGGCCTCTTTTCTTCGTCGAGCTGCCTGCGAATCCGCACAGCAATGACGAACGCTGCTGCCACGACACCGAGCTGGCCGATCTCGACGCCGACGTTGAAGCCGATGAGCGCGCTCCAGAATTGACCGGACGGCAGGCCGAGCTCGCCAAAAAAACCGGCGAAGCCCAGGCCGTGCAGGAGGCCGAACAGGAATACGACGGCCGGGCGCCATTTCGGCATGTCGTCCAGGTAGAGGTTTTCCAGTGCGACGAACGCGATGGTCGCGGCGATCAGCGGCTCGACGATCGAGGACGACGGCGAGATCACGCCGGCCGCTGCGAGACCGAGCGTCGCCGTGTGCGCCACGGTGAACGTGGATATCTGGATGACCAGCGCTCGCAGCCGGGTTGACGACAGGAACAGTGCCAGTACGAACAGGATGTGATCGAGGCCTGCCGGCACGATGTGGCGAACGCCGATGGTGATGTAGAGCCCCACGGTCGACCAGACGCCGCGAACGTTGCCCTCGGCATCGAGGATCGGTGCAAGTTGAGCAGCGGTTGCGTCAGGGTTGTCCAGTGCTGCCAGCGCCGAGCAGAGCTCGGGGTCGAGTCCGCCCTCGCCCGGTACACAGAACTCGTCTTCCGGATGCGCGAAGACCGCCGAGGGCAGCATGCCCGCAGCGGTCATCGATATACATATCAGTGCGAGTGTTCTGAACGACAATCGGGCGAGCCAGCCGAATACCCCGCCGCTAAGCAAAGCATAAATCGGTGCGTCAAGAAACGTTTTTGGGGTCATCGACCGCGGCCGTCCGAACCGGATGCTCTCCTGGATGTACGCTGCGCCGCAGGCGATGAACGCCGCCATGCTGCGATACTCATCCTGTACCCCCTCTTTGTTTTTGCTTAATTCCGGACCAGTTTCGGTATCCTTGCCGGATGCTTATCCGCTTGCTGCCGCTGATTGCGGGTGTGCTCCCGTTCGTCGCCATCAACCTGGCGTTCTGGATCGGCGTGCAATACGGTCCGTTGCCCTCCTGTATTCCCTACCTTGACGGTTGTACCTCGATCAGCGCGACCGGCCGTTACCCGCCGGGCAGCTACCTGTTCCGCGCCGTCGAGATGCCGCAATCGGTGCTGCTGATCGTGGTCTGGTACTACACCGTCGCGTGGTTGCGTGCGCTGGACCCGGGCATGCGAGGTTCGACCGGCCGCTGGATAATGACCTGGGGAGTCCTCGGCGGGCTGGCGTTGATCATCTATGTCACGTTCCTGGGTACGAAGGAGCCGGTTTACGAGTTCATGCGTCGTTTCGGCATCTACCTCTACTTTCTCGGC
>JAAUYH010212473.1_pt1 | contig 13891 bp, 10 predicted proteins | sample 7278061 | NCBI WGS metagenome assembly JAAUYH01 (sample SAMN14350203, study PRJNA611818) | marine sediment metagenome | isolation source: surface marine sediment (0.6m) | place: French Polynesia: Moorea | collected 2018-08
CCTTGGCATTCTGGTGCCTGCGGGCGTCTATGCCATGCTGGCTTCGGTATCGGGCACAGCCGCTGACAACCCGATCCACGATGTAGCCACCGACACCGCCAACCCTCCGGCATTCTCGGCAGAAACGATGCAAGCGCGCGCTGAAGCGGAAGCGAACCCTCTGCATGACTATCAGACGCCGCTGGGCGAGCTGGAGATGTATGAGAGCGCCGCGCCGGAACTGGCGATCAAGAGCCACGCGCAGATCATCAATGACACCTACGCAACCCTTTCACCGCTCCCGCTTGGCGGAGCGAGCAAGGCTGATGCAGCAGCCGCAGTCGCAGCGGCGATGGGCAACATGGGTTTTGCAGACATCCGCAGCGACGTTGAATCAGGCCGGGTAGAAGGAGTGGCTGAGACCTTCTGGTTCGGTTTCAAGGACGATGTCGTTGCCCGCATCGGAGATGAAGAGATTGACTTCCGCTCGGTTAGCCGAGTGGGACGCAGTGACCTTGGCGCGAATGCTGCGCGGATTGCCGAATTGCGCGAGCGCACAGCCAACCAGATCGGCCAGCGCTGATACTTACTTAAACGTTGCGACCGCCAGCGCGCTGCGCTGAAAGACCGTCAGCAGGCACAATCCGGCGTATGCATATGCGATCACGCCGAACCATGCCGGAAAAAGACACATCGCGATGAACACCGCGATGGTCTCGGTCCCTTCGGCAAGGCCGGTCGAATAGAAGAAGCTCTTCTTGCCATGCGCGTCAGTCTGGTCTCCCCGCTCAGCCGCAATGACCGCGAAGGCGAGGAAGCTCACACCCGTCAGCACAAAGCTTGCGACCAACACGCAGGCAGCAAGCACATCATCCGGCTGGGCGATCCCGAATGCGAGCGGGATTGAGACGTAGAAAGCGAAGTCGGCGACAATGTCGAAATAGCCGCCCAGCGGGGTTGGTTTCGTCGCTCTTGCGACTGCGCCATCAAGCCCATCGAGCAACCGGTTCGCAATGATAAGCACGAGGCCCAACCATGGCTGGCCACAAGCAATTGCGACTGCTCCTCCCAATCCTACTGCCAGTCCGGCGAAAGTCAGCATGTTGGCCGAGATACCCGTGCGCGCGAGAACCCGTCCAGCCCGGTTGAGCGGCGGATCGATCAAGGGGCGCAGTTTCGCATCCAACATGCGCGATCACGTACCAAAGGTGACAAGGCCAATCCACGCACCTGTCATGGCGGTGGCGATATTGCCTGCGATCCAGCTTTTCATACCCAGCCCGGCTGCCTCTGCACGGCGCTCGGGGCAAAGCGTGCCGATGGTCGAGACCAGCAGACCGACGCTTGCAAGGTTGGCGACGCCGCACAGGGCGTAGGTGACAATAAGCAGGCTCCGTTCGCCGAGCGTGCCATCAGGCAGCGCAGCAAGCTCCAGATAGGCGACATATTCGTTGAGGATCGCTTTTGTACCCATGAGCCCTCCGGCAGCCTGCGCTTCGGCCCAAGGCACCCCGATCAGCCACATGAACGGTGCAAACAGCCAGCCAAACACGCGCTTCAGCGTAACTGGTTCGTCCCCCACCAGCGGCAGCAGTGCGAGTACTTGGTCTGTCAGCGAAACCAGCGCAAAGATCACGATGATGATGGCGATGACCGCAAGGAACAGCTGCATCCCGTCCATCGTGCCTTTGACCACAGCATCGATACTGTTCTCGTATTTGAGACCGGGTTCGTTTTCATCAGCCTCGGTCCCCGTTTCCTCGCCACTGCCCGGCACCATCAGCTTTGCGATCAACAGCGCGGCGGGGAGCGAGACGAGCGAGGCGGAGATCATGTGTCCCACCGCATCGGGCACAGTCTCGCGCAAGGTGGTCGCATAAAGGATCAGGATCGCCCCGCTGATTGTCGCCATCGCTAGCACCATCACCTGAAACAGCTCCGCGCGGCTCATCTTCGCGAAATAGGCGCGCACGACGAGCGGGCTTTCAACTACGCCAAGAAACATGTTTGCGCCGCCGGAAAGGCCGACCACGCCGCTCACGCCAAGCGTACGACGCAACAGGTAGGAAAGGCCGTTCACCAGCCATTTGAGCACGCCCCAATGCCACAGCAAGGCAGCAAGAGCTGAGAAGACAATCACCAACGGCAATATCTGAAAGGCGATGATGAGAGGTGCTTCAGCGCCCTCCTTCAACTCAAAGGGCAGGTCCGCGCCGCCAAGGTATCCGAACATGTAGGACGAGCCATCCAGCGTCGCGCGCTCAATCGCCGCAACCCCGTCATTAGCAAGCGTCACCACCTCCCAGACAAATGGCACGCGCACGATGAGCAGCGCGAGTATCCCTTGCAGACCAAGCGCACCGACGATCCAGCGCCAGCCGGGCCTGCCCGTGCGGTCCTCGCTCAGCCCCCAAGCGAGCGCGAGCAGCACGGCAATGCCGATAATCCCGCGAAATTGGTCGAACAGTTCCACGTTTGCGCCCTGTCCTCGTGCTTAGCCGCGCCGCCAGGTGTGGAACTTCTCGACCCATTTGAGCGCGGTTTCGGGCTTGTTCGCGCGCTTCCAGTCACCGGCCGCGAATTTGTTGGCCTCGGCCATGGTCGGATAGGAATGGATTGTGCCAAGGATCTTGTTGAGGCCGAGCTTGTATTTCATCGCGGTCACATATTCGACCAGCAACTCGCCTGCATGACTGCCCACAATGGTCGCGCCGAGGATCGTATCCTTTCCGGGAGGGGTAAGCACTTTCACAAAGCCCTTGGTCTCGCTTTCCGCGATCGCGCGGTCGAGATCGTCGAGCTCATACTTTGTGACCTCATATTCGACGCCCTGCTCTTTCGCTTCGGTCTCATTGAGCCCTACGCGGGCAAACTCGGGGTCGAGGAAAGTCACAGCCGGGATCACGCGGTAATCGGCCTTGAATTTCTTGAAGATGCCGAAGAGCGCGTTGACGCTGGCGAACCAGGCCTGGTGGCTGGCGGTGTGTGTGAATTGATAAGGCCCCGCGACATCGCCAGCGGCGAAGATATTGGGGAATTTGGTGGCGAGGAATTCGTCGGTGTTCACCGTTTTTTCGGTGTCGACACCGAGTCCCTCCAGCCCAAAGCCGGTGAGCCGCGCCTTGCGCCCGACTGCAACGATAAGTGTATCGAAGGGGATTTCGGTAGCTCCATCTGGGCCTTCAGCGGTCAACGCCCCATTCGCAACCTTCACAGCCTTATGCCCAGTGAGAACAGTAACGCCCGACTCTTCGAGCACCGCGCGCGCAAGCTCAGCAACATCCTCGTCCTCTCGGCCCAGCACGTGATCCATCATTTCGACCTGAGTCACTTTCGAGCCAAGCCGTGCAAGTGCCTGGGAAATCTCGCATCCGATGGGGCCGCCGCCGAGAACTGCCACTCGCTCAGGCGCCTGCTCCATTTCCGAAAAGGCATCCCACATGGTTTCGCTGGTGAGATAGCCGCTATCCTCGATACCTTCGATGGGCGGCACCACCGGTTCCGCGCCGCTGGCGATGACGATGCTCTTGGTGGTCAGGCGCTGCGTGCCGCCATCATTTAGCGCAATCTCGACCGTCCAGGGATCAACGATCTTGGCATAGCCCTTCACCACATCGACCCCGAGCCCGGTATAGCGCTCGACGCTGTCATGCGGTTCAATGGCCTTGATCACGTCCATGACGCGCGCGATGGTCTGTTTGAAGGGCACCTCAGGTTCGACAGGAGTGATGCCATAGCGATCAGCGTTGCGCATGGTCGCTGCAACCTTGGCACTCTTGATCAGCGCCTTGGACGGCACGCATCCGGTGTTGAGGCAATCGCCGCCCATTTCGTTGGCTTCGACGAGCGTCACCTTCGCTTTGACCGTGGCAGCGATATAGGCGCTGACCAGCCCCGCACTGCCCGCGCCAATCACGACCATGTTGCGATCAAAGCTCTTGGGCTTGGTGAAGCCCTTGTAGACCCGCCGGCGCTTGATCACGCCGACAATTCCCTTCGCGATCCAGGGCACGATGCCCAGGAAAACAAAGGCTCCGATCAGCGTCGGCGAGAGGATTTCTCCCGTATCAGCAAGCTCGGCGAGTTCCGTGCCCGCGTAGACAAAGGCAATTGTCCCAAGCAGCATCCCGATCTGGCTGACCCAGACGAAGGTCAATGCCTTGATCCGCGTCAGTCCCATGACGAGGTTGACCACGAAGAAGGGGAACAGCGGGATCATGCGGATGGTGAAGAGATAGAATGCGCCGTCGCGCTCCAATCCTTCATTGATCGCTTTCAAGCGCTCGCCAAAACGCGCCTCAATGCTGTCTCGTAGAACATAGCGTGATGACAAAAAGGCGAGAGTCGCGCCCAGGGTCGATGCAAAGGAAACGAGAATTGTGCCCGTCACCAGCCCGAAGAGGGCACCTGCGGCAATCGTCATGATTGCAGCACCGGGCAGAGATGCGGCAGTGACCCCGACATAGATCAGGAAGAACACCGCCAGCACGAGAACAGGGTTCTCGGCGTAGAAAGCGGCCGCATCATCGGCGACCTGCTTTATCCCCTCAAGCGTGAGATACGAGCCAAGGTCAAAGAAGAAATAGGCAGCAATCAGCGCCACCAGCGCAGACACGATGAGGATTTTCTTGGTCATGGATACCCCTAGTTACGCGCAGGTTCGCAGCCGACCTCTGACAGGTTACTCGCCTTGTGCAAGCTCGGCGTATTGGGAAATCCAGCGATTGTCGATCCAATGCTTGAGCCGAGAGACCCAGCCTCCCTGCGCTGCAAACGGGCCATAGCTCGCAATCGCGCGGCCATTGCCAGTCGACATCAAATAGAGGTTGTGCAGGCTCGGGTGATAGACATGGATCGCCGATCGTCCCGCCATCACTGCGCGCAGGTTGGCGGCAAGGATCGGCCCCGCATGCACCGCATGGACGCCCGAATGCGGCACCGACACATCCTGCCTCGATGCGACATCCCCCACGGCAAAGATGTGTGAATGCGAGGTCGAGCGCTGATTTCGGTCAACCGCGATGAACCCTTCCTCATCGCAAGCAAGCCCGCTTGCGCGTGGCCATGATGGAGCAGCGCTGCCCAAAGCAGCAACGACTAAGTCCACGGGCTCAAGTGATCGTTCGCCAGCCATCAGCGCGCCTGCATCCAGCCGCGCGTTGTCTTCGATTACCGCGATACCCTGTGCTTGAAGTTCCCTCATCACCCGGCTGCGCACGGCTTCGGACATTCCGGGAAGCAACCCATCGCTCCCGGTTATGAAGGTGACATGCGGGCGAGACTTCCCGGGCTCCGAGTTCCGCAATGCAAAGGCGAGTTCGGTCCCCCCTGCCCCGCCACCGATCACAGCAATCCTGCCTCGCGTTGGAAGCTGGGCAATGCGTTCAACAAAGCGATCAATCGGACGGATATCGACCAGGCGCGGGTCATCGCCCAGCACTGCTTCTGCTCGGCCCACTCCGCCTGTGTCAATCGAGGCAATCTCAAACGCGATTCCCTCGCTTGCATCGGTTCCGGCGATACGCCTATTGGGGTCAATCCCGATGCAGCGTCCCAATACCAGTTCCGCCCCCGCACGCTCAGCCAGAGCGGCGACGTCCACCGTGCCCTCATCCCGGTTGTACTGACCCGAAATCCAGCCCGGAACCATGCCTGAATAGCGCAATTTGCGCGACGGAGTGAGCAAGGTTGCGCGCTTGCAAGGCAGCCCCTTGCGGATCCAGTCCGCCAGCACGGCAACATGCGCATGGCCTCCGCCGATAAGAAGAAGATGCGATTTTGCGAGCGCCATGGGCGTCAAGCATCACCGATCAGACGGGGAATGTCGATATCACGCGATTAACCGTGTCTGCGAACGCTGCGACGAGCCGCTGGAACCCCTTCCCCGAAAAAGCGTTCCAATGGGGTGATGTAAGGGGTCTGAATTCTCTGTTTGAGCCGGAAAGGGATGCCGGCGTGGAAGTAAAACCACCGCTTCTTCATCACTGAACGAATGGACCGGCATGCATGGCAATCGATGATCCGAGCTACGGCTCGAAACTTTCCTTGGTAGAATTCTTCAGGCGTTTCTTTGAAATCCTGAAGCCTGAAAGCAGCTTTTACTGGCTGGCGATTGTCTATGGCATCGGCGTCAGCCTGCTTTCGCTCGCCACGCCGATTTCGGTTCAGATGCTGGTGAATACGGTAGCCAACACGGCGCTCACGGCTCCGCTGGTCATGCTCTCCCTCACCCTGTTCGGCCTTCTTGTGCTGTTCGGGCTTCTCTACGCCCTACGGATCCACCTGATGGAGCTGTTTGCGCGGCGGTTTTACGCGCGCATGGTGGCAGAAATCACGCTGGTATCGGTCTATGCGCAAGACCCTTTCTTCGCCGACCGCAAATCCTCCGCACTGTTCAACCGCTATTTCGATGTCGTCAACGTCCAGAAGGCGCTGCCGGTGCTCTTCATCGGCGGTTTCAGCATCGTATTGCAGGTAGCCGTCGGATTTGTGCTGGTCTCGCTTTACCATCCGCTCTTCCTGGTCTTCACGCTGGTCATGTCAGCGCTGATCTGGGTGATCTGGCTCGTCTGGGGCGCACGCGCCATCCGCACCGGGATCGACCTCAGCCATGCCAAGCACAACACTGCGAATTGGCTTGAGACAGTCGGCGGCTCCAACGGCTTCTTCAAGTCGCAACGCCGGGTCGACTACGCGCTGAGCCGCAGCAACGATTACACCGAAGAATACCTGACCGAGAGAAAGCGCCACTTCCGTCAGCATTTCTCGCAGACGATTGCGTTTCTGCTGCTCTACGCAGGGGCAAGCGCCGCGCTGCTCGGGATGGGCGGCTGGCTGGTCATTCAGGGCCAGTTGACACTCGGTCAGCTTGTCGCGGCGGAACTCGTCCTTTCGGTCGCCTTTTTTGGCGTCGCACAGTTGGGTACGTATCTTACGTATTTCTATGACTTATGCGCCGCTGTTGAGGAGATATCGCTCTTCTACGATGTCGAACAGGAAGAACCGAGCGGTGATGAACCGATCAGCCGGGATGACCACACACTGGTTTTCAACGGGGTAAAGGGCAGCGCGCGTCAGGAAGAGGCGCAGTTCGACCTCGAGATCCCTAGCGGCTCGATCGTAATGGCCGCAGCCAGTCAACACGGCGTGCAGCGCCTCTTCACCAATCTTTTGAAAGTGCATGAGCGCCCATCAACCGGCTTCATCACGATGGGCGGGATCGATCTGCAGGACATCGAATCCTACAATCTGCGCAAGGACATCCACGTCCTTGAGCGCCCATCCTTTGTCGGGATGACAATCCGCGAATACCTCGGACTTTCATGCCCCGACACTGCTGGCAAACGAATGGTCAAGGCGCTTGAGACCGTGGGCCTGATCGACACCGTCTCGAGCTTTGACAAAGGTCTCGATACGCCGATTGCATTTACCGGCTACCCGCTGTCTTCGGTAGAATTGCAGCAGCTCAAATTGGCAAACGCCTTGCTCGAACAGCCGCGCATTTTGGTCCTCAGTCGACTGTTCGACCTGATCGACGAAGATAACCTTGCCCGTGCGATCAAGGAGCTGCGCGAACAGGCATATACCACGGTGATCTATTTCTCAGGCCGCCGGATCGACCTTGGTTTTGACCGGTTCCTGTTCCTCGAAGCGCAGCAGCAGCGCTTCTTCGACAGTTTCGATGACTACTGTCTTGCAGCCAACAACAAGCCCCCGCGCAGTGGCGGTGGTCCCCGGCTGTTTCCGACCGATCCAGCCAGCGCGGTGGGAGAATAGGCGATGAGCGCGCTTGCCAAGAACATGCATCACTTCACCGCGCTCAAAAGTGTGAAGACGCCGCGAATCTTTCGGACGGTCTTTACGATTGTCCTCATCGCGTTGGTGATTGCGATCCTGTTCCTAATATTTGTCCCCTGGGTTCAGACCACGGGCGGGCGCGGGGTTGTAACCACGCTTAATCCCAATGAGCGCCAGCAGGAAATCAACGCGCTCGTCTCTGGCCGGATCGAGGAATGGTATGTCAATGATGGCGACCGGGTCGAAATGGGCCAGCCAATTGCGCGCATTGCCGATATCGACCCGCAGTTGATCGACCGCTTGCAGGCTGAGCGTGCTCAGATCGAAATCCAGCTACAGACCGCGCGCAATGCGCTTGCCACCGCGCAGATTGATGAGCGCCGAATGTCTGAGCTTTATTCTGAAGGTCTCGCTCCGCGGCGTGACTTTGAACAGGCGCAAATACGGGTCGAGGAAATGCGCGGGCGCGTGGCCGAAGCGCAGGCGAACCTGACACGCGCGGACACCAATCTTGCCCGTCAGTCCGAACAGGTCGTCGTTGCTCCGCGGGACGGCTTTATCCAGAGCATCAATGCCGGTGATGCGGCGACGCTGGTGAGTGCGGGAGAGGTGCTCGCAACCTTTGTGCCAGAGAACCAGCAGCGCGTGATCGAGGTGTTTGTCGACGGGCGCGACGTTGCCTTGGTGCAGCCCGGGGAAAGGGCGCGGATTGAATTTGAAGGATGGCCAGCAGTGCAATTCAGCGGCTGGCCTTCGGTCGCAATCGGGACCTTTCCGGGCGTCGTAAAGACCGTCGATCAGGTTGCGCAGCCCGATGGTCGCTTTCGGGTGCTGATCGCGCAGGACCCCAATGGCGACCAGTCATGGCCCGATGATCGCTATGCCCGCTTCGGGACCGTGGTCCGGGCCTGGATCCTGCTTGAATCGGTTCCGGTCGGCTACGAAATCTGGCGTCAACTCAACAACTTCCCGCCCGAATTTCCGACTTCTCCGGAGGTCCTGGGCCAAAGCTCTTCGCAGGGTAATTGATGGCATTTGTGCGCATCGCCTTTTGCGCTGCCGGAGCTCTCGCGCTTGCGGGAGCGCCTGCGGCTGCGCAGAACATCGAAGCCATCGACGAACCGCTTCAAGAAGCGCTCACCAACGGCACGCTTTCGCCGGAAGACGTGCTGCGAAGCTCTGTTCTGACCTTCCCCAGGATCCTTGAAAGCTTCCAGCGCGAAGCGGCTGCGCGGTCGGACCAACTGACCGCCGATGGCGCGTTCGACCTGATCCTCGAAGGCGAAGCCTACGACCGCGTCACCGGAACGTTTTCAGGCGGATATGCCGAAGTTGGCGCGCGCCAACCCCTCGCGCCGATGGGAGCGGAGATTTACGGAACCTACCGCCTCTCCGACGGGCGCTTTCCGATTTACGAGAACATCTACAACACAAATGAATTCGGCGAATTCAAGGTCGGCGGGCTGCTCTCGTTGCTACGCGACCGCCGGATCGACCAGCGGCGCTTCGATCTGGAAGACACCCGCCTTGCCGCCAGCCAGGCCGGGCTCGACGTGCTGCTGGTCAAGCTCAAGGTCCAGCACGAGGCCCTGGGTGCCTATTGGCGCTGGGTCGCGGCAGGCCAGGAAATCCGCGTTTACGAAGAATTGCTCGAAATCGCCGAAGCGCGCGTAATCGGCCTTTCACGGCAAGTGCGGCTCGGCGCGACCCCCCGCATCGCGCTGACTGAGAACGAACAGAACGTCATCAGGCGCAAGACTCTGCTTGCCGAAGCGCAGCGCAATTTCGCCATGGCCGCCAATTCCTTGAGCTATTATCTGCGCGGCGAGAGCGGCCAGATGATTGTGCCCACACGCGATCAGCTGCCTGACTTGGAGCAGCTCGCGGCCCTTCCCGACATGCAGGGACTGCTCGCGATTGAGCGGAGTGATATCCTGCAGAACAGGCCCGAGCTGCGAAACTTTCGCATCGCCATTGAACGCGCGGAGAACAAGATCGAACTGCGACGCAACGATCTTCAGCCAAAGCTTGATCTGACGGTCGAGCTGAGCCGCGATTTCGGGCCGATTGGCGATGGTGGACCGACATTTGATTCCACCGATACAACCGTAGGCGTCACTTTCACGGTGCCGCTGCAGCGCAGGCAGGCGCAAGGTCGGCTGTCGCGCGCAGAAGCCGAATTGCGCGAGATTGAGCTGCGCGAGCAGCGGGTCGCCGATGAAATCGCGGTCGAACTCGACAACATCCTCACCAACCTGAACGCCGCACTTGGCCTTGCTGAGCTCGCCGATGACGAGGTGGAGCAAGCTAACGCGATGGTGGCAGCCGAACGCCGCCGGTTTCAGCTTGGCGCGGGCGACTTCTTCCTCGTGAATTTGCGCGAAGAAAGCGCAGCAGATGCGCGCATTCGCCAGATCCGCGCGAACCTCAACGGCAGGCTCGCCGCCGCGAGCTACAGCGCAGCGACGATGAATTTGGAAGCGCTCGGTCTAGACTAGGTTGCGCGGCGCCCTTCGATCAGGCGGTCGACCAATGAAGGATCAGCCAGCGTCGACGTATCACCCAGCGACCCGTAATCATTCTCCGCAACCTTGCGCAGGATACGCCGCATGATCTTGCCTGAGCGCGTCTTAGGCAAGCCATCGGCAAACTGGATGTGATCGGGCGTTGCAATCGGCCCGATTTCCTTGCGTACATGCGCTTTCAATTCCTGCCGCAGATCGTCGCTGTCCGGCACGCCCGCATTCAAGGTGACGTAGCAATAGATGCCCTGCCCTTTGATATCGTGCGGAAAGCCAACCACCGCGGCTTCTGCGACGAGGTCATGCAACACAAGAGCGCTCTCCACTTCGGCGGTACCCATGCGGTGGCCTGACACGTTGATGACATCGTCGACCCGGCCCGTGATCCAGTAATATCCGTCTGCATCACGCTTGCACCCGTCGCCGGTGAAGTACTTGCCGGAATAGGTGCTGAAATAGGTCTGCACGAAGCGGTCGTGATCACCGTAGACGCTGCGCGCTTGCCCCGGCCAACTCTGAGTAATGCACAGATTGCCTTCATTTGCGCCTTCGAGAACACCGCCATCATTGTCGACCAGTTGCGGGCGAATGCCGAAGATCGGCAGACCTGCGCTGCCCGGCTTCATATCGTGCGCTCCCGGCAGCGTCGTGATCATGCAGCCGCCCGTTTCGGTCTGCCACCAAGTGTCGATGATCGGGCAGCGACCTTCGCCCACGACGTCGAAATACCAACGCCAGGCTTCGGGATTGATTGGCTCACCTACACTGCCGAGAAGACGCAGCGAGGACCGATTGCGGCTGGTCACGAAATCATCGCCTTCGCGCATGAGCGCCCGGATCGCGGTGGGCGCGGTGTAAAGGATGTTGACCTGATGCTTGTCGACCACGTCCCAGAACCGACCGAAATCGGGGTAGTTGGGCACACCTTCGAAAACGAGGCTGGTCGCGCCGTTGATCAGTGGGCCGTAGACCAGATAGCTGTGACCCGTGACCCATCCGATATCGGCGGTGCACCAATAGATTTCGCCCGGCTGGTAATCGAAGATGTAGTGAAACGTCGTCGCGGTCCAGACGCCGTATCCTCCGGTGGTATGGAGCACGCCCTTGGGCTTTCCGGTCGAGCCTGAAGTATAGAGGATGAACAGCGGGTCTTCAGCATCCATCGGCTCGCAAAGCACGTCGGCATCGGATCTGACGTCATGGAACCAGTGATCGCGTCCCTCGACCATTGGCACGTGAAGGCCGGTATGTTTGACGACCAGCACGCCATCAACGCTGACCCCGTCGCGTTCGAGCGCGGCATCGACATTGGCTTTAAGCGGCACGCTTTTGGTCCCGCGCAGCCCTTCATCAGCAGTGACAACAAAGCGGCTTTCGCAATCGGTGATGCGCCCGGCGAGCGCTTCGGGAGAAAAGCCGCCAAACACAACCGAATGGATCGCACCCAACCGCGCGCAAGCGAGCATTGCGGTAACGCCTTCGATGATATTCGGCATGTAGATCGTGACGCGCTCGCCCTTGGTGACGCCAATGGCCTTGAGCGCATTCGCCATGTGCAGCACTTCGGCGTGAAGCTCGCGATAGGTAAGGCTGCGGCCACCCGATGCAGGATCGTCAGGCTCAAAGATAATCGCTGTCTTGTCACCGCGATCCTCAAGGTGCCGGTCAACCGCGTTGTGGCACAGGTTTACTCTGCCGTCTTCGAACCACTTGATATCGACCGGGTCATACGACCAATTGCCGCCCTTCTTGGGCTCTTCATACCAGTCCAGCTGATCGGCCTGCTCAAGCCAGAACCCGTCAGGATCGGCGAGCGAGCGTTCATACATCGCGGCATATTGCACACCGCTGCAATTGCTTTCGCGATCGCTTTCGGGGCGTTTAACGAACTCACTCATCAATGATCTCCCTCTGATTAAGGGTTTAAAAGCGCCTCAGCCCGCCTGTCCATATTTTTGGAGGTCTTCGGGCGTGTCGATATCGATCAGCCAATCCGGCGGGCATGTGATCATCTGCCCCTTGGCGAGCAGGTCGCGTGCACCCTTGTCGCCAATGAGCGCCTCGAGTTCCGCAAAGTGTGCACTGCCAAACATCGCCGGAGGTAGGCGAGTTTGATCACGGGCGGAGACCAGAATGCTCTGCTCATCGCCCATGCGCGCCGCAAATGCCTGGAAATGCTCCGCCGGTACCAGCGGCATATCTGCGAGCGCGATGAGCAACGCGTCGAGGTTCGTGTCATGCGCCAATGCCGCTGCGAGAGCCACCGACGTACCCATTCCTCCTGAAGCAGAGGGATTGGTGACAATGTCGAATCCATCAGCGCGCCAGGTTTCACTGCATGGGTGACTGCCTTGCGATGTGACCACCCATGCCTGAGCAAACCGTTCGGCGGTAATCGCCTGCGTGGCGTGCTCGCCAAGTCGCTTGCCTCGAAATGGCTGCGCGAGCTTGTCTGCATCACCAAAGCGCCGCGACGATCCAGCCGCCAGCACCGCGACGCCGATGCGCAGATCAGACAAGAGCCGCCTCGAAATCGGTTTCCTCGTAGGCGCGGATCACCTCGGCCAATGTTGAAAGCGCCAAGGTCTGCGGATCGCGCGAGGAGTGGAACAGGCCGATGGGCGCGCGAATGGTGGCGATCTGCTCTTCAGAGACATCGCGAGCGCGCAGGGCCATGCTACGCTGCTCATGCGCTTTACGCCCACCCATTGCGCCGATGTAGAAATGCGGCAGCTCAAGCGCGCGGACCATCAGGTCAATCTCCCAGTCATGGTCATGGAAGAGGAAGATCGTAGCGGTCCACGCGTCTCCGGTGAGCACATCTGTCTCGCTGGTGCGGCTCAGGCGATAGGCCCAGAATTGCTTGGAATCGAGCGCGTCGATTATGCGCTGATCGGGGGAGAATACCTTGGTCCAGCAGCCATAGGCACGCGCTTGATTTGCGAGCGCTTCCACCCCCGCACCGTGACCGATGATTTGCAGGATGGGAGCAGGCCATTGGCCAAAGCGTCCCGTGGTGGATTGCGGATCGAATGTCGGCTTGCTCCAACCTGGTGCGAGCTCGACTGCGTCAGGCGTCACGACAATCGAAAACGGTTCACGCTCTGCGAGGAAATTCAGGCATTCCTCCGCCAGTTTGCTCTCGCCGAGCGGGCAGAAATGCAGGTCCAATCCCCCGCCGCAAGGAAGTTTGATGTCGAGATATTTGGAGCCCGCGCCAAAGCGCACCACGCGGGCCGCTCCCGCTTTCAGCACATCAAGCGCTTCGGCAACCACGGCATTTTCGATACACCCGCCGGAGAGTGACCCTGCAAAGCCGCCATCCTCGGCAACGCCCATGATGGTGCCGGGATTGCGCATTGAGGACCCCTCGACCGCGCAGACTGTAACCAGAACCGTTGCAGCACCGCGCGCTCGTGCTTCGCTCAGAAACTGGCAGACCTTGTGTAAATCCACGTGCGCTCGCGAGCCTTGCTCTACTGGCCCTCGCCGGTCTTGCTGGCGAGATAGGCGATGATTGCCGTGCGGGTATCCTCATCGGGAACCGCGCCCGCAAGCATATCGGTGCCGGGGACATATCCGGCTGGGTCAGC
>JAAUYH010000939.1_pt1 | contig 13890 bp, 16 predicted proteins | sample 7278061 | NCBI WGS metagenome assembly JAAUYH01 (sample SAMN14350203, study PRJNA611818) | marine sediment metagenome | isolation source: surface marine sediment (0.6m) | place: French Polynesia: Moorea | collected 2018-08
ACCGGATACGGCTCATCGGCCCACCGACGCTGATGCCGGCCGGAGCCGCAGACTGGGGCGTCGAAGTCTTCGACGACATGAAGGAAGGCCTGCGCGACGTTGACATAGTCATGATGCTGCGCCTGCAAAAAGAGCGCATGGATGGCGGCTTCATCCCGTCCGAGCGCGAGTTCTACCACAGGTTCGGGCTTGACTACGAAAAGCTGGCCTATGCCAAACCCGACGCCATCGTGATGCATCCCGCGCCCATGAACCGCGGGGTCGAGATCGACGGCACGCTCGCCGACGACATCAACCGTTCAGTGATCCAGGATCAGGTCGAGATGGGCGTCGCGGTGCGCATGGCCGCGATGGAGCTTCTGGCGCGCAACCGGCAGAGGGCCGATGCCTGAGGCCGCGCTGCAAAAGGGCGAAACGGTGATCGCCACCTGGCGCCCGAGCCTGCGGGTGTTCCTGAAAAAACTGCTCGCTGTGACGGTGGTGACCACGCTGCTCCTCAGCCCGATCGGTTATTCCTTCGACCTGCGCATTTTCCTGATCGGCATTGCCCTGACGCTGTTGGCCTACGCGCTGGTCTTCGACGATTACACCGAGTGGATGCGGCGCCGGACGGATCGGTGGCAGCTCACGAACCGACGGCTGATCCTCGCCAATGATTTCGAGGCCGACCCGCCGGTCTCGGTCCCCCTGCACCATATCAAGGGCGTGCGGCCCTGGCTCGGCTGGGCACTGCGGGTCGATCTCGCCAATGGCCAGACCACCGTGATGAGCTTTCTGCCCGGCCTCAAGCGTGTCCAGCAACAGATCCTCAGCGCCCGCGCCCCCGCGATGGAGCAGGCGGATGTCTGAGTTGATCCCCACCACGCCGCTGGGAGAAGGCGAATCCGTGCGGGCGCAGTTCCATCCGGACCGCAGCACTTATATCCGCGACCATACGTGGCTCGCCGCGCTAGCGATGGCGGCGGGCATGGGCATCCTTTGGATGATGGGCAACGCGCATGTCTGGACCGGCGCCGTGGGCGGCCTTGCCGCCATCGCGATCCGCGCCTGGTACGTCTCCTCGGACGAGCTCAATATGCGCTGGGACCTCACTGATCAGCGCCTGCTCGGCCCCCAGGCGACCGCGATCGAGCTATCACGCATCAACAAGGTCCGCACGCTCGGCAGCGCCGTGCAGGTCATCACCAATTCCGGCGAGAAATACCTTCTGAAATACCAGCCCGATGCCGCCGCCACTCGGCGCGCGCTCGAGGCCGCAAAGAACGGGGGCCAATCATGAGCACGCCCGAAGGATGGGACGGGATCCTCGACGACGGCGAAGTAATCCTCTGGCAGGGCCGCCCCGGCACCAAGGTCGTCTGGAAGATCAGCCATATCATGAGCTTCGTCTTCGGCGTCGCTTTTGCCGGCTTCGCGCTCTTCTGGATGACCATGGCCGCGCAGGCGGGCGGGTATTTCTGGACCTTTGGGCTCATTCATTTCAGCGTCGGCATCGGGCTTGCGATCGGCCCGCCCTATTGGTCGGCATGGAGGCGGCGGCACACCTGGTACACGCTCACGGACCGCCGCGCCTTCATCGCCACCGACCTGCCGCTGCAGGGGCGCAAGCTGCAGAGCTACCCGATCGCCAAGGACACCCAGCTGGAATATGACCGCGGCGAGAAGGCGACGATCCATTTCGCCCATGAATACCGCCGCACCAAGAACGGCTCGCGCCGCGTGCCCATCGGGTTCGAACGCATCACCGACGGCGAGGAAGTCTACCGGTTGATCCGCAAAATCCAGCAGGAGAGCGCATGACGACGATCCTCACGAATGCGCTTCTGATCGATCCCGAGGCGGGGACCGAAGGCTTGGGCGCGGTGACGCTGGAGGGCGGGCGGATCGGCGCGGTGCTGCGCGATGCGGCCGAGATCGCCGCCGCCGTGGCCGCCGCCCAGCGTGTCATCGACTGCGGGGGCAAGGCGCTCGCCCCCGGTATCGTCGATCTCGGCGTCAAGGTCTGCGAGCCGGGCGAGCGACACAAGGAAAGCTTCCGTTCCGCCGGTCTCGCCGCCGCCGCCGGGGGTGTGACGACGATGGTCACCCGGCCCGACACGACGCCCGCGATCGACTCGCCCGAGCAGCTTGAATTCGTCGCCCGCCGCGCGGCCCAGGACGCGCCGGTGACCGTGCGCCCGATGGCGGCGCTCACCAAGCGGCGCGAGGGGCGCGAGATGGTCGAGATCGGCTTTCTCACCGATGCAGGCGCCGTGGCGTTCACCGATTGCGATAGCGTGGTGACCGACGCCAAGGTCTTCGCCCGCTGCTTGACCTACGCACGCTCGCTCGGCGCTTTGGTCGTCGCGCACCCGCAAGACCCGACGCTCTCGGCCGGCGCGGCCGTGACCAGCGGCAAATTCGCCTCGCTCAAGGGGCTGCCCGCCGTGTCACCGATGGCCGAGCGCATGGGGCTGGAACGCGACCTCGCTCTGGTCGAGATGACCCGGGCGAAGTACCACGCCGACAACCTCTCCACCGCCGCCGCCCTGCCGGTGCTGGAGCGCGCGAAATCCGCCGGGCTCGACGTCACCGCCGGGGTCAACATCCATCACTTGACGCTGAACGAGCTCGACGTTGCCGACTACCGCACCTTCTTCAAGATGAAGCCCCCGCTGCGTGCCGAGGAGGATCGCCAGGCGATGGTCGCCGCCGTCGCCAGCGGGCTGATCGACGTGATTTCCTCGATGCACACGCCGCAGGACGAGGAATCGAAACGCCTGCCTTTTGAGGAGGCCGCCAGCGGGGCCGTGGCGCTTGAAACACTGCTGCCCGCCGCCCTGCGGCTGGTGCATTCCGGCGATCTGACCCTGCCGCAGCTCTTCCGCGCGCTGTCGCTGAACCCCGCCCGGCGGCTGGGGCTCGAAGCCGGTCGCCTGAGCCCCGGCGCCCCCGCCGATCTCGTGCTCTTCGACCCCGCCGCACCGTTCCGGCTCGACCGATTCACCCTGCGCTCGAAGTCGAAGAACTCGCCTTTCGATGGCGCTCTGATGCAGGGAAAGGTCCTGGGCACCTGGGTCGGCGGCGTGCGTGTCTACGGCGAGGAATAGGAGCCAGGCATGGACCCGTTGATGCTTTCACTCGTCGCCATCGCCGCCTATCTTCTGGGCTCCGTGCCCTTCGGCCTAGTCATGGCGAGACTCTTCGGGCTCGGCGACATCCGCCAGATCGGCTCGGGCAATATCGGCGCCACGAACGTCCTTCGCACCGGCAACAAGCTCGCCGCCGCTTTGACACTACTCGGCGATGCCGGTAAGGGCGCCGCCGCCGTGCTCATCGCTCGTGCGCTCGCCGGTGAGAGCTCAGCCGGCATCGCCGGGCTCTTCGCGATGCTCGGCCATCTCTACTCGGTCTTCCTGCGCTTCAAGGGCGGCAAGGGGGTGGCGACCTTCCTCGGCACGCTCCTCGCTTTGTCGTTCCCCGTCGGCCTCGCCGCCTGCGCCACCTGGCTGATCACCGCCGCGATCACGCGTTTCTCCTCCCTTTCGGCCCTGGTCGCCGCCCTGCTCGCCCCGCTCTTTGCTGCCTGGTTCTACCACTGGCACGGCGCGGTGCTGGTCGCGGTGATGACGTTGCTGGTCATCCTCAAACACAGCACCAATATCAGCCGCCTGCTCGACGGGACCGAGCCGAAGATCGGGAAAAAGAGCTGACCCCGCCTGCCGATTTCCTGAACGCTTTCGCTGCCCTGCCCGACGGCAAATTTATCGGCGCTGTGCATGGCACCCGCTACATCGCTACAAAGTCGAGCGCCGCTGGCGGCCGCAGCCAGAGCCTTATCGCCGAGGAACTGGGTGGTACCGATTACATCAGCGCCAACCTCTACTGGCTCGATCCACCTCACCTGAAACCCTGTGAGATGCCCGCCGAAAAGGTCATCTCGTTCGTGATGGACATCGTGCCCAAGGCCCGGGCTGCTGTGGCGCGTACCTAATAGCTGAACTCGGCGTAGATCCGCGTGAGATCCCCCTGCCATGCACCATGGTAACACTCGAGCAGCTCGTCCGCCGGGACCTTGCCGTTCTCGACGCTGTCCTCCAGCGCATGGAGGAAGTGCCGCTCATCCGGGATCATACCGCCCGCGCCGGGTTTCGCGCGCGCCATCAGGCCGGACCGCGAGATCGCCAGCACCTCGGGCGCCAGTTCGCGCATGTCGATGTCGCTGACCTTCGCCTGCAACCCGTCGACCGAGGCCGCCACGCGCAGGGCATCCCGCGTCTCGGCATCCCAACCCTTCACGAGATCCCAGGCGGCATCCAGCGCCGTCTGGTCATAGGTCAGCCCGACCCAGAACGCCGGCAACGCACAAAGCCGCCGCCAGGGCCCGCCATCGGCGCCGCGCATTTCGATATATTTCTTCACCCGCGCCTCGGGAAAGGCGGTGGTCAGGTGATCTGCCCAGTCCGACAGTGTCGGCGTCTCTCCGGGCAGTGCGGGCAGCTTGCCCTTCAGGAAATCCCGGAATGACTGGCCCAATGCGTCGATATACACCCCGTCGCGGTACACGAAATACATCGGCACATCGAGCATGTACTCGACCCAGCGCTCGAAGCCGAAGCCGTCCTCGAAAACGAAGGGGATCATGCCGGTGCGGTCGGGGTCGAGATCGCGCCAGATCCGGCTCCGCCAGGACTTGTGGCCGTTGACCTTGCCGTCATGGAACGGCGAGTTGGCAAAGAGCGCCGTCGCCACCGGCTGCAAGGCGATCGCCACGCGCATCTTCTGGGCCATGTCCGCCTCGGACGCGAAATCGAGGTTGACCTGGACCGTACAGGTCCGCCGCATCATCTGGGTGCCCAGCGTGCCGACCTTCTGCATGTAGCCGTCCATCAGCTTGTAGCGGCCCTTGGGCATCAGCGGCATATCCTCGTGCCGCCAAATCGGCGCCGCGCCGAGCCCGATGAAGCCCGCGCCGATGGCGTCGGCCACCTCTTGCACCTCGCGCAGATGTTCGTTCACCTCGTCGCAAGTCTGGTGGATGGTCTCGAGCGGCGCGCCCGAAAGCTCCAGCTGCCCGCCGGGCTCCAGGCTGATATTGGCGCCGTCCTTGACGAGACCGATGATGTTTCCGCCTTCCTCCAGCGGCTGCCAGCCGAACCGGTCACGCAATCCTTCCAGCATCGCGCGGATGCTGCGCGGCCCGTCATAGGGCAGCGGTTTCAGCGTGTCCTTGCAGTAACCGAATTTCTCGTGCTCGGTGCCGATGCGCCAGTTTTCGCGCGGCTTGCAGCCCTCGGCGAGGAACTCCGCCATCTGCTCGTAGCGCTCGATCGGACCGCCACCGGTTTGGGGGATGGACATGTGCGCGCTCCGCTCCGTGCCGCGTCAGACGGAACGGTCCGCACCCCAAACAGGCACGAACCGTCACCGGCGGCAGAACTGAGCGTATTTCAGCGTGAAGTCAATGCAGGCGGCGCTGGCCGCTGTCCCAGATCTTCACCCGGTTTTCGGGGTTGCTGCGCAGCTGGGTCAGCATGTTCTCGGTCCTGATCCCTTCGAGGGTGGCAAAGACGTCAAACAGCGCCTCGGCGTTTTCAGCATTCGAGGGGATGTGCAGCGGCTGTCCCCCGGCCTCGGTCAGCACCCATTCGGCAGCGGGTTTCGACCGCGGCTCGAGCTCCACCGACACCAGCGCGTCGATCGAGACCGACCCACCGTCGAGCGGTCCGTAATAGGTCACCTGGCGCTCGTCCACATGGACAACACCCGGCCCGCCCTTGCCGACGCGAAACCGAGTGCGCTGGATGCCCGCGAAGATAAGCAGTGCGCCGACGATCGCCAGCGACGTGCCCACGGCCGCGAGAATGCCCTGCTGGCTGACGGCCCACAGCATGCCGCACACCGCGAGGAAGGCGCCAAACATCGCCTCGCGCCAGCGCCAGATCTTCTGTTTCAGTTCAGGTCGGATGAAACTCATGCTCTGCACCTGGGGTAACGGGCGGGGCCCGGAGGGGATTTTGGGTCTGCATTTCAGGTTCTGCGCAGCGATCGGGGCCACTTTGTGGCGGAAAGCGATCACTATCCTGCCATAATTCGCCGGGTTGAAACAATCACCGCGTGTGGCAGGTATTGAGCGCTCACCGCGCCCAGTTGGGCGGATTATCGCCAATCCCCTTGCGCCGCCTGCCACAGCGTCAGCGCCGCCACAGCGGCGGTATCTGCGCGCAGAACCCGCGGGCCGAGGCTGATCGATCGCGCTGCATCCATGGCCCGCAACCGGGTGCGCTCGGCTTCCGAGAACCCACCCTCCGGCCCGATCAGGATCGCCACGGGGGCGGGCGGCAGGGCATCGGGCGCGTCCTCGCCCACCAACGCCTCGTCACAGAAAACCAGCCGCCGGTCCGGGGGCCAGCTATCCAAAACCGCCCGCAAGGGCTGCAACTCGGCCACTTCGGGCACGAAGGTCCCGCCGCATTGCTCGGCCGCCTCGATCGCATGGGCCTGCAGCCGGTCGCGGCGAATGCGCTCGGAATTGGTGAACTCGGTCTGGACCGGCAGGATCCGCGCGGCCCCCATCTCGGCGGCCTTTTCCACGATGAAATCAGTCCGTGCCTTGTTGATCGGCGCAAAAAGCAGCCAGAGATCGGGCGGCGCCTGCAATGGCGCCGTCTGCGCCTCGACGCTGAGCACGCCGCCGCGCTTGCCCGCCTCGGCCACCACCGCCGAAAACGCCCCGTCGCGCCCGTTGATCAGCGTCAGCCCGTCGCCGACAGCCATCCGCATCACGCCGAAGAGATAATGCGCCTGGTCCCGCGTCAGACGGACCGATTGCCCCGGCCTTAGCGGGTGCTCTACATACAGCCTGACCGAACGCATGCGCATAAGGGTTCATATGACGGCCAAGGATCAGACGCCAGAGACCAGCGGCCAGGTCGCCGACGCCGTGCGCGGCAACTGGGTCGACCGCCTCGCCCCGGCTTGGTCCCGTCCCTACCTGCGCCTCTCGCGTGCCGACCGGCCAATCGGCACCTGGCTGCTGCTTCTTCCGTGCTGGTGGGGCGCGCTGCTCGCCGCGCTCAGCCTCGACCGGTTCGGCTGGCACGAGGCCTGGATTCTCATTGGCTGCGCCGTCGGTGCCTGGCTGATGCGCGGGGCGGGCTGCACCTGGAACGACATCACCGACCGCGAGTTCGACGGCAAGGTCGCGCGCACCGCCTCGCGCCCGATCCCCTCGGGGCAGGTGACGGTAAAGGGCGCGGTCGTCTGGATGTGCCTGCAATCGCTGATCGCCTTCGCGATCCTCTTGACCTTCAACACCGCCGCCATCGTGCTCGGCATCGCGTCGCTGGCGCTGGTCTGCATCTACCCCTTCGCCAAGCGTTTCACCTGGTGGCCGCAGGTCTTCCTCGGCCTCGCCTTCAACTGGGGCGCGCTCCTGGCCTGGACCGCCGTTACCGGGGCGCTCGCCTGGCCCGCGGTTGTCCTCTACCTCGGCGGCATTGCCTGGACGCTGTTCTACGACACGATCTACGCGCATCAGGACAAGGAGGACGACGCGCTGATCGGCGTGAAATCCACCGCGCGTCTCTTCGCCGAGGACACCCCCCGCTACCTGCGCGTCTTCCTCGCCCTCGCCGTGAGCCTCGTCGGCATCGCCATCATCCTGGCCTTGGTGCCGGGCGCCGACATCCTCACGCTGGTCATCGCGCTCGGCGGACCCTGGGCCTTTGGCTGGCACATGGCCTGGCAGATGCGCCGTCTCGACACGGAAGATCCCAACATCTGCCTGCGCCTCTTTCGTTCCAACCGCGACGCGGGCCTGATCGTGGTGCTGTTTCTTGCCATCGCCCTGATCATGTGATTGCGCCCACGCCCGCATGCCCCTAAAACCCAGCGACTCTTCAACAACGCGCCCGCTGCCGATGCGCCTGTCGTCATACCTCCCGGCCGCCGTGGCCTTCATCGTCGCCGCCCTTGCCGCGGTGGCGGTGGCGACGATGTCGGTGAACGCGATCGAAAGCGCCTCGCGCGGGCAGGTGGACCGGGTGCTGAGGGCCGAGGGCCTCGACTGGCCCCTGGTGAGCGTCGACGGGCTGCAGGTCACGATTTCGGGAACCGCCCCGGACGAGGCGACCCGATTCCGCGTCTTGACGCTCGCCGGCAGTGTCGTCGACAGCACGCGCGTGATCGACCGGATGCAGGTCGAGGCGGGCGAGGCGGTTGCGCCGCCACGATTTTCCATCGAGATCCTTCGCAACGACTCGGGCATCTCTCTGATCGGCCTGGTGCCCGCCGCGATGGACCGTGACGCCTTGGCAGAGACCGTCGCCGAACTGGCCGAAGGCGCGCCGGTCACCGACCTGCTGGACAGCGCCGACTACCCGGTGCCCGGCGGTTGGGTCGAGGCGCTGAACTTCGCAATCGACGCGCTCGGCAAGCTGCCGCGCTCGAAGATCTCCGTCGCGGCCGACAAGGTCGAGATCACCGCTATCTCCGACAGCGGCGCGCAGAAATCACAACTGGAGATCACCCTGCGCGCCCAGGCCCCCGAGGGCATCCCGGTAACGCTGGATATCTCCGCTCCACGCCCGGTGATCACGCCCTTCACGCTGCGCTTCCTCCTCGATGAACGGGGCGCCCGGTTCGACGCCTGCACCGCAGATTCCGAGGAAGGCCGCGCCAGGATCCTCGCCGCAGCCAAAGCCGCCGGCATGACCCGTTCCGCGAATTGCACCCTGGCCCTCGGCGTCCCGAGCCCGCGTTGGCCCGACGCCGTGGCCACCAGCATCGCCGCGCTCGCCGAGCTCGGCGGCGGCGCGATCACCTTTTCCGACGCCGACGTGAAGCTCGTCGCCCTCGACAGCACGCTGCAGGCGGATTTTGACCGCGTGGTCGGAGAGCTCGAGGCCGCCCTCCCGGACGTCTTCTCGCTGCAATCGGTATTGCCGGAACCGGTCAAGATCGACGGCACCGGCGAGGGCGACGGCCCGCCGGAATTCATCGCCACGCTCAGCCCCGAGGGCCTCTTGCAGCTGCGCGGCCGGATCACCGACGAACGCCTTCGCGATGCGGTCGAGGGCTTTGCGCGGGCCCGCTTCGGCGGCATGGACGTGCAGGGCGCGATGCGTCTGGATCCGGACCTGCCACGCGGATGGGCCACCCGGGTCTTCGCGGCCGTCGAGGGGCTCTCGTTCCTCGGCAACGGCGTGGTGGTGGTGCAGCCCGATTTCATCGACATCCGCGGCAAGACCGGCAACCGCGAGGCCCGCGCCAATATCGCGCGCATACTCGGCGGCCAGCTTGGCGGCGCCGCGAACTACGCGCTCGACGTCGAATTCGTCGAGGCGCTGGAAGAACGGGACGAACCGCTCAGCCCGCAGGAATGCGTCGACGCGATCAACGCGATTCTCGAGGCGGAAAAGATCACATTTGCGCCGGGTTCGGCGGATATCGAAAGCGCAGCACGCGGCAGCGTCGACCGCATCGCCGAGGTGATGCGCGACTGCACTGAGGTTCCGATGGAGATCGGCGGCCACACCGACAGCCAGGGCCGCGAGACGATGAACCAGCAGCTCTCGCAACGCCGGGCCGACGCGGTGCTGGCGGCTTTGCTCGCGCGACGGGTGCTGACCGGCAACCTCACCGCGAAAGGCTATGGCGAGAGCGAGCCGATTGCCGACAATGGAACCGAAGAGGGCCGCGAGGCGAACCGGCGCATCGAGTTCAAGCTCTTGCAGGCCGGGACCACGGCGGCACAGGATGAAACCACGCTGGAAGAGCTCGAGGCTGGCGCCGAGGACGAAGTGACAGAGGAAGAGGCATCCGATGAACAGAACTGAGTTTATCGCGGTCACCGCCATCATCCTGCTGGTGGCCTTCCTGCTGGGCTGGTTCGCCTATTGGCTGGTTCACCGCTTCACCCGCGTCAGCCAATCCGAGATGGGTGAGCTCGACCGCATGGCCCAGGCGCTACACGAAGCCGAAGAACAGCGCGACCAGGCGATCATCTATTTCCAGCAGCGCGAGGCCGAGATGACGAACCACGTCACGCAGACAGAGGCCGAATTGCGCGCCGCCATGGACGGGCTGCGCGACGCACGGCAAGAGGCCGAGGAACTGCGCGCCTATATCGAGAAGGTGAACCAAGGGTAAGTGTTGTTAGGCGGTGTGCGCCGCACGCACGCCGCTTTTCCCCGTCCTCGCCTCCGGCTGCGGGCGCGCGGCGCCAGCGGTTGGTGATCAACCGGGATGGTGAGCTTCGCTCGGATTGCTGTTGTTGGTCTTGCTGCTGAGAAGACCGGGCGGGGCCCGGTCCGCTCCGAACATGTTCCGCGGATTTGCCCGGTCAAGGCCAAGCCGCGCATCCGCGCGTTGGGAGGGAAGATCGTTCACTGGACGATCTTCTTACCCACCTCACCTTAGGGAGCCTTGACTGGGAGAATCCGCGTCCGTTTTACCAGCGGCTCAACGCGTCTTCGTCTTCGTCCTTGGCGGCGACCCACGCCTCGCCCTCGGCCGTCACCTCGCGCTTCCAGAACGGCGCGCGGGATTTGAGATAATCCATCAGGAACTCCGCCGCGGCGAAGGCATCCGCCCGGTGCGGCGCGGCGGTGGCGACCATCATGATCTGCTCGCCCGGCGACATCGGCCCGTAGCGGTGGATCACCAGTGCATCCTTCAGCCCCCAGCGCGTTTTCGCCTCGTCCAGGATGCCGCCAATCGCCTTTTCCGTCATGCCCGGATAGTGCTCGATCACCATCTCGCTGAGACCGCCGTCGTCGCGCACTACGCCGGTGAAGCTGACCACCGCGCCGACATCCCGGCGGCCTTGCGCAAATCCCGACAGTTCGACGCCCGGATCGAAGGGCGCGGCCTGAACCCGGACAGTCACCTCAGCCGCCCGTCATCGGCGGAAAGAAGGCCACCTCGCGCACGCCCTGCAAAGGCGCGTCGAAATCCGCAAGCTCCTGGTCCACGGCGACGCGCAAGGCCTTGAGGTCCGAAAACGCCATCGCATAGCGCTCTTCCCGCGCCGTCAGCTCGGCCACCAGATCGGCCACCGTCGCGGCCTCCGTTTCCACCTGATCTCTCGGACGCCCGATCCGTTCGCGCACCCAGGCGAAGTACAGAACCTCGATCATGCCGCCCCCTGTTCACGCAAGAACGGCAACGCCTTGCGATAATAATCGAGCCCCGTGAGGAAGGTCAGCACCGCCGCCACCCACAACAGCCCGACGCCGATATACCAGCTCCAGATCATGCCGTGGTATTTCCAGACGATGCCAAGATAATCCTGTTCCCGACCCGTGAAGATATCATTGATGATGCCCGGGTCCATCCCCAGCGTGTGCATCCCGAAATAATGCTCGAAGAGCCCCTGTGCGAAGAGAACCGTCAGCGCGATCATCTGCGCGAATGTCTTGTATTTCGCCAGTTTCGTCACCTGCAGAAGCCCAGCCTTGTCACCGAGGTACTCGCGCAGCCCGCTCACGAAGATCTCGCGGAACAGAATGACCGTCGCCGGCAACAGGATCCACGGGTTCATCCCCGAAAACCCGGTGATGACCAAAAGCGCGATCACAACCATCGCCTTGTCAGCGATCGGGTCCATCATCGCGCCGAACGCGGTTTCCTGCTTCCATGCACGGGCGAGATATCCGTCGATGTAGTCGGTGATCGAGGCGAAAACAAAAAGTAGCATCGCGAACCAATCCGCCCATGGCCGCGCGAAATAGAGGAACATCACCGCCACGCCCGGGGCGGCAATCAGCCGAAGCACCGTCAGCACGTTAGGGATGGTCCAGTGCATGGGGAGTACCTAGCGCCTCGGCGCGGCGGGGAAAAGGGCCTGGGGGATGTGGCGGCTTGTGCCCGAGACCGCAGGCGGCAGGCGAATCGCGGCGAACTCCGCCCTATCCACGCTCGTGGAAGTAGTCGTAGATCGTCTCCGCAAGGCTGTCCGAGATCCCCTCCACCGCCTTGAGGTCGCTCAGATTGGCACGGCTCACTGCCTTGGCACTGCCGAAATGCGTGAGAAGCGCCCGCTTGCGCGTCGCCCCCACCCCCGGCACCTCGTCGAGCGGCGTCGCGCCCACCGCCTTCGCCCGCTTGGCCCGATGCGCGCCGATCGCGAAGCGATGCGCCTCATCCCGCAGCCGTTGCACGAAATAGAGAACCGGGTCGTTGTGGCGCAGCGCAAAGGGGCGCGCGCCATACCGGTGAAATTCTTCCTTGCCCGCGTCGCGGTCCACGCCCTTGGCGACGCCGACCATCGGAATGTCCTCGACACCCAACTCTGCCATGATCTCGTGCACGGCGCTCACCTGCCCTGCCCCGCCATCGATCAGCAACAGGTCCGGCCACGACGTGCTTTCGCGGTCCGGGTCTTCCTTCAAGAGACGCTGGAACCGCCGGGTCAGGACCTCTTTCATCATCCCAAAATCGTCGCCGGGCGTGAGGCTTTCATCCTTGATGTTGAACTTGCGGTATTGCGATTTCATCAGCCCTTCGGGCCCCGCGACGATCATGCCGCCGACCGCGTGGGTGCCCTGGATATGGGAGTTGTCGTAGACCTCGATCCTCTCCGGCGGGCCGTCGAGCCCGAACGCCTCCGCCACGCCGGCTAGAAGCTTCGTCTGCGTCGCGGTCTCGGCCATCTTGCGCGCCAGGCTTTCCCGGGCATTACGCAGGGCGCCTGCCACCAGTTCCGCCTTCTCGCCCCGCTGCGGCACCAGGATCTCGACCTTGCGGCCCGCCTTGCCGGTCAACGCCTCGGCCATCAGGTCGGCATCCTCGATCGCATCGCTCAGGATCACCTGCCGCGGCGGTTCCTTGTTGTCGTAGAACTGACCGACGAAGGCCTGCAGCACCTCGGCTGGGCTCTCGGTGCCGCCGAGCCGGGGATAATAATCCCGGTTGCCCCAGTTCTGATTGGCGCGGATGAAGAACACCTGCACACAGGCCTGCCCGCCATCGATATGCAGCGCGATGACATCCGCCTCGGCCACCCCGCGCGGATTGATGCCTTGCGAGGACTGCACCTGGGTCAGCGCGCGGATCCGGTCGCGCAGGGCGGCGGCGCGCTCGAACTCCATGGCATCACTCGCCTCTTGCATCTGCGCGGCCAGCTGCGCCTGCACCTTGGTCGTTTTGCCCTGCAGGAATCGCTCCGCATCCCCCACCAGCGCGCCATAATCCGCCTCGGAAATATACTCCACGCAGGGCGCGCTACATCGCTTGATCTGGTAAAGCAAACACGGCCTCGTCCGGCTGTCGAAGGTCGCATCCGAGCAATTCCGCAGCAAAAACACCTTCTGCAGCTGGTTCAACGTCCGGTTGACAGCGCCCGCACTGGCGAAGGGCCCGTAGTAGGCGCCTTTTTCCTTCTTCGCGCCCCGATGCTTCTTGATCTGCGGAAAGCCGTGATCCTTCGCCACCAGGATGTTCGGGAACGACTTGTCGTCGCGCAAGAGCACGTTGTAGCGCGGTTTCAGCTGCTTGATCAGGTTTTGTTCCAGAAGCAGCGCCTCGGTCTCGGTACGCGTCGTCAGGAACATCATCGAGGCGGTCTCGCGGATCATCCGCGCGATGCGCGGGCTATGTCCCGCCGGCCGGGCGTAATTCGACACCCGCGCCTTGAGGTTGCGCGCCTTGCCCACGTAAAGCACCCGAGCCTGAGCATCGAGCATCCGGTAGACGCCGGGACTCGCGTCGAGCGTCTTCAGATAGGACTGGATGCAAGCGTGCCCGGTGGGGTTCTCCCCGGCATTGGATGTGGATACGTCGTCTGGCATCAGGACCCGCTTGATTCCCTCGTCTGGCTGCAATCTTACCTAGCCCGGGGCAAGAGAAAACCTGTCCACGATTTCTGTGGATAAGCCTGGTGGTAAGATACAGACACGCGGAATTTTC
>JAAUYH010012740.1_pt1 | contig 13888 bp, 15 predicted proteins | sample 7278061 | NCBI WGS metagenome assembly JAAUYH01 (sample SAMN14350203, study PRJNA611818) | marine sediment metagenome | isolation source: surface marine sediment (0.6m) | place: French Polynesia: Moorea | collected 2018-08
CGCGTTGCATGAGCTGTTTCAGGCTCGGCGAATCTAGTTTTTCCTTGAGTTCGGGCTGGCCGGCCAGAATAATGCGCAGCACCTTCTCCTTGTGTGTCTCGATCCCCGAGATCATGCGGATCTCTTCGAGCACTTTCTTCGACAGGTTTTGCGCTTCATCGACGATGAGCACGACCTTCTTGCCGTTCGAGTACTGCTCGATCAGGAACATGTTGAGCGTGTCCAGCAGCTCTACTTTGGCTTTATCGAAAGGCTTGAAGCCGAACTCGGTCAGCACGGCCTGCAAGAACTCGGTCGGCGTCAGCTGTGTCTGAGACACGACGGCGTAGACAACGTCTTCTTCGAGTTCGGAGAGGAACGACTGCAGCAGGGTCGTTTTGCCCGACCCAATCTCGCCCGTGATGACGACGAAACCGTCGGCGAGCCAGATCGTCGACTCCATGTAGGCCTTCGCCCGGGCATGCTGTTTGCTCCAGTACAGGAACTCCGGATCGGGCGTCAGCCGGAACGGCTGTTCGTCAAGTTTGAAGTGCTTGAGATACGACATGGCTGGTTCTTTTCGACCAGTTTACCTGCTTTTCGTCGCCGACGGCTATGAAACGGTGCCGCGCGGTCATGAGGACTGTGTCACAGATTGTTCGATGTCGGCCAAAAGCCGATCGCGCTCGACAGCCGTGTCCGCCACGACCGTGATATGGCCGAGCTTGCGGCCCGGCCTGGCCGTCTTTCCGTAATCGTGCAACTCGCCTTGCGGCAGCCGCCGAGCAGCCGGCGGTATCTCCCCGATCAGGTTCAGCATGCCCGCGTGGCCACGAACTGCCGTTGATCCCGGCTGCCTGCCGCATATCGCCAGCAGATGATTGGCAAACTGGCTGGTCTCGGCGCCCTCGATGGTCCAGTGACCGGAATTGTGCACCCGAGGTGCGAACTCGTTTGCGAGCAGCCTGCCATCGGCAACGAACAACTCGAGCGCGAGTACCCCAACGTAGTCGAGGTGCTCGAGCAAGCTCTGCACGTAGCTGCCGCCCAATGAGCTCAGCGCCGGAGCTTCGACCGGTGCGCAGGAGGTATGCAAAATGCCGTTCCGGTGCTCATTGCGGGTCAGCGGGTATACGGCAACTTCGCCTGCCTTACTTCGCACACCGATGACCGACACCTCGAAATCGAACGGGACCCACTGTTCGGCAATCAGCGCGCTATTGCCAACCGCTTGCCAGGCTTCGTCCGCCTGCGATGCCTCGCGAAGCACAAACTGGCCTTTGCCATCGTACCCGAAGCGACGTGTCTTGATGACTATCGGCAGGCCGAGGGCGTCGATTGCCTTGTCAATATCATCGCGCGAGTCAATGACGGCATAGCGGGGCAGGGGAATGTCCAGCGACTCGAAGAGTTCCTTCTCGGCAAGCCGGTCCTGCGCATGTTTGAGGGCCTCGGGCGGCGGATAGATCGGAACCTGCTTGTCAATCGCCGTCAGCGCCTCAACAGGAACGTTTTCGAACTCGTAAGTGATGATGTCGCAGTTGGCGGCCAGCGTCTCGAGTGCGGTATGACTGTCGAACGGTGCACGAATGACGTGGCCACAGTCGGCAGCCGGCGGCGAGTCCGAGGGGTCCAGGAACTCGCAGTCGAGCTCGAGTTCGGCAGCTGCGAATCCGAGCATCTGGCCGAGCTGGCCAGCACCAATGACGCCGATCCGCATCGGTATCAGCTGCCCGGGTCGGGGTTTGCCAGGACCTTCTCCGTCTGGTTCCGGCGAAACTGCTCGAGCGCCGTCGCGACTTCTTCATCGGAAGTCGCAAGTATGGCGGCGGCCAGCAGGGCGGCATTGGTTGCGCCGGCTTTGCCGATTGCCATGCTGCCCACGGGAATCCCCGCGGGCATCTGTGCGATCGACAACAGCGAGTCCATGCCATTGAGCGCTTTCGACTGCACGGGTACGCCGAGCACGGGCAGGCGAGTCTTCGCCGCGGTCATGCCCGGCAAGTGGGCCGCGCCCCCGGCGCCCGCGATGATCACCTTGATGCCGCGGTCGGCCGCATTCTCCGCATACTCGAACAAAAGGTCGGGCGTACGGTGCGCCGATACGACGCGTGTTTCGAATGAAACGCCCAGGGCTTCGAGCGTCTCGCTTGCATGGCGCATGGTGTCCCAGTCGGAGCGGGATCCCATGATGATGCCGACATCAATACTCATCGCGAGATTCTATCATCCGTAGTCCCTGCAACCAGCACGTCGTTGACGCAGCGGAAGATCTTCCGGCGTATCGCACGACGCGCTTTATCCGGGACTGCGCGCTCGAGTTCTGCGACGAGCAGCTCCAGCCCATCGTCGGTGCTGCCGGTTTCCGCGCGAAACGCTTCGACGGCCGGCAAGCCCTCGTCCGCAATCCGGTCGCGCCATCGCTCGGCATTGGAGAACAGCCGTTTGCCGACGAGCTCCGCACGCCGAATTTCCGCCAGCCTCCTGCGAATTGGTTCCGGATCCACGTTGCGCATCAGCTTGGCGACGAGCTGACGCTGGCGTCGCAACGCGCCGTGCGATTTGATGCGTTTTGCAGCGAGCACCGCGTCAAGCAACCTCTCGTCGAGCTCGAGGCGTTCGAGTTCCTCGCCCGGAAGACCGATGAGTTCCTCGCCCAGTTGCTTCAGCGCCTGCTGTTCACGCTTCTGTGCGGTTTTACTGGGCTTTGAACCGACCACCGGCTAAGCTACTCCACGCTGCGGCCCCGAGCGGGGCGGCGCAGTTTATCACGGAGAAATTGAAAGAAATATGGCAGAGCTGCAACTCGAGGAACTGGTCAACCTGGCGCTCGACGAGGCGCGTGCGCTTGGCGTCGACCAGGCTGAGGTCTCCGCCAGCCAGGATACCGGGCTGTCCGTTACGGCGCGGCTGGGCGACGTCGAAAACCTCGAATACACGAACGACCGTGGCATCGGTATCACCGTGTACCGCGACCAGCGCAAGGGCAACGCGAGTACCTCGGAAACCACGCCGCAGGCGATCCGGGAGACGGTTGCGAAAGCAGCGAGCATCGCGAGCCTGACGGCACAGGATCGTTACGCGGGACTCGCCGACGCGTCCCTCATGTGCGAGGAGGTGCCGGAGATCGGCCTCGAATATCCGTGGGAGATCGATGCGGCCACGGCCATTGACATTGCGGTGACCTGCGAGAAGCACGCGCTCGACTTTGACAAGCGTATCAGCAACTCCGAGGGCGCAACGGTGAGCAGCAACCGCGGCGTGCGCGCGTACGGCAATACCCACGGCTTTATCGGCAGTTTCGCACGGACGAGCCACAGCGTGAGCTGTGTCGTGCTCGCCGAAGCCGACGGGGACATGCAGCGCGACTATTACTACAGCTCGGCACGCGATGCGGCAGACCTCGACGACGTTGAGGAAATCGGGAAGAAGGCAGCGAGACGTACGGTCGATCGCCTGGGTGCGCGTAAGATCGACACGACCCGCGCACCTGTGTTGTTCATTCCGGAGCTGGCACGCGGCTTCATCGGGCACGCAATGGGCGCGCTGACCGGCGCGGCACAGTATCGCAAAGCCTCGTTCCTGTTGGGTGCCGCCGGAGAGCAGCTGTTTCCCGAGTTTGTCAACGTGCTCGAGCGTCCGCATATCGACAAGGGCGTTTCGAGCGCTCCTTACGATGCGGAGGGCGTCGCCACCTACGACCGCGACATCGTGACCGGTGGCACGCTGCAGGGGTATTTCCTCAGCAGCTACTCGGCGCGCCGCCTCGGACTGGAATCGACCGCCAATGCCGGCGGCATGCAGAACCTCGTCGTGCCGGGCAATGCGGGGGATCGCGACGAACTCGTTGCTCAGATGGGCACAGGCTTGCTCGTCGAGGAGCTGATCGGGCAGGGCGTCAATGGCGTGACGGGCGATTATTCGCGCGGCGCTGTCGGTCACTGGGTCGAAGACGGCGAAATTGCGTTTCCCGTGCACGAGGTCACCATCGCCGGAAACCTGCGCGAGCTCTACCCGCGCATCGTCGCAATCGGCAGCGACCAGGATATACGCGGCGGCATACGCTGCGGCTCGTTGCTCGTCGAAGGGATGACGATCGCGGGCAGTTAGCCCTCGACCGTGTCAAGCAGGTCCGCCAGCGTCGTGTCATCGACAGTCGCTGCCAGTGCATCATCGAGCCGCTGGCCGAGATCGCGGATTTCGTCCGACCACGACGGCTGTCGCAATGCTCCCGTTTCACCGTAATCGCGAACGACGGCCAATACATCCGCAAGCGCGATTCGCGTCACGTCCCGGCCCGGCACGAGAGCTTCGGATTCGGTGACCGTCAGCAGCCCTTCCTCCTCGAGCCTACCGATGATCGGCGCCAGCGTCAGCGACGGAATCATGAGCTTGCTGCTGAGATCCTCGATAGTGAGGTGTTTGCTCGAATCCCTGAACGCCGTGCCTACGAGCAGCATGGTATTCAGCGCGAGCCGCTCGCGCGTGCCATTGGATAGCCGCGGCTCCTGCCGGCCGATACGCAAATACGCCGGATTCTGGTGGTAGTAGGCAAGCTGTGCGCCGACCAGCAACACGAGCCAGTTGAGGTACAACCAGATCAGCGCCGTGATGGCGATCGCAAAGCCGCCATATACAGCCTGCGTGCGTGCCGCGTTGACGACGAAGGCCGCGACGATGACGCCGATCGTCGCCCACAGGACACCGCCCGCGAGGCCGCCGACAATGGCGGATAAAGGTCGCACCTTGGTATTCGGCATGAACCAGTAAAGAAACGCGAAAACGCCCGTTATCAGGAAATACGGTGTGAGTTTGCTCGTGGCGACGAATAGCGGACCAATGTACTCGTTTCGCAGCAGGAACTGTACGATGGCCTCGTTCTGCAGTGAACCGATCATACCGAGCGCGATGACCATGACCACCGGTCCGATGGCCAGAACGAATACGTACTCGGTAAACCGACGCGCGAAACTGCGGGGTTTGCTGACGTACCAGGTGTAGTTGAAGCTCTCCTCGACCTTCTGCACCATCGAGATTGCCGTGTAGATGAAAAACGCCAGCGCGACACCGCCGAGTACGCCGCCATTGACGTTGTGCACGAGACGCATGACGTTGTCTGTGATCTCAACGCCTTTCTCGCCCAGCGGCTCGAACAACAGGTAGAGGCGATCTTCAAACAGCCGGTGAACACCGAAACCCTTGAGCAGCGCAAAACTGAAAGCGATCAACGGTACGACCGACAGCAGGGTCGTGTAGACGAGACTCATCGCGCGCATCGTGATCTGGCCGGCAAACATGTCGCGCAGTACTGCATAAACGTATCGCAGCACGATGAACAGCCAGCGCCCGGGCGCGCCCCACGTTGCCGGCGGTTTCCGCCAGATCAGGCTTTCGAGTTTTTCCGCGAGTTCACGCATGAAGTCTCGTCAGTGCTTCCCGGTACTTGTCGGCGGTTCTCTGCAGCACGTCCTGCGGCAAGGCAGGCGGCGGCGGTGTTTTGTCCCAGTCCAGCGTGTCGAGGTAGTCGCGGAGGAATTGCTTGTCGTAGCTCGGGGGGCTGATACCGGTTCGATATTGTTCCGCCGGCCAGAATCGGGAAGAGTCGGGCGTTAGCATCTCGTCGATAATGTAAAGGTGGCCCTCGGCGTCGAGACCGAATTCGAACTTCGTGTCGGCAATGATGATACCCCGCCCGAGCGCGTAGTCAGCGGCGCGCTCGTAGATGCGTATCGAAACGTCGCGCACCCGCGTCGCGAGATCCTCGCCGACGAGATCGACGACCTGCTCGAAGCTGATGTTCTCGTCATGGGCGCCGGCCTCGGCCTTGCTCGCCGGTGTAAAAGCGGGTGCAGGCAGCCGTTGCGCCTGCTCGAGTCCCGCGGGCAGCGTAATGCCGCAGACCTGGCCGGTATCGAGGTAGTCGCGCCACCCGGAGCCGATCAGGTAGCCGCGCACGACCGCTTCGATCGGCAGCGGCTCGAGGCGCTTCACGACCAGCGATCGGTGCCGGAGCTGTCGCAACCGGTCGGGATCGCTGATGACGTCGGCAACGTCCCGATCTGTCAGGTGATTCTCGATGATGTCTTCCATCATGCGAAACCACGCCACTGACATGCGGGTCAGCACTTCGCCTTTGCCGGGTACAGGGTCGGACATCACGACATCGTAGGCCGACAGGCGATCGGTCGTGACGATCAGCAGGTGGTCATCGTCGATGCCGTAAATGTCGCGGACCTTGCCGCGCCCGATTAGCGGCAATTCCGGGATCGATGACTCGAACATGGCGTCGGACTTCATGGTCGCGCAGCTTATCAGGCGTACCTCCGAAATGGGAATGGCCGCGCGCAGACGTTAGGATTGGGCATTCTCTGGATTGTGGAACCGGATCGGATTGTACTGGGGCAAGATCATTGGCACGCTGGCCGGCCTCGTGACGCTGAAGCCAGTATTCGTCGTCATCGGCTTTCTCCTCGGTCACCAGTTCGATCGGGGGTTCGCGCGGCGATACGAGGCGTTTTCGCGGCAGGGCGGTAATATCGGCCAGCTCAACGAGGACTTCGTGCGCGGCCTGTTCCAGGTCATGGGCCATCTCGCCAAGGTCGATGGCCGTGTCAGCGAGGATGAAATCCGGGCGGCGCGATCGGTCATGCATCGACTCGGACTCGGACCCGCGCAGGTACGCAATGCCATAAACTGGTTTACCGCCGGGAAGGAGCCGGGCTTTCACCTGGAGCACACGGTTCGGCAGGTAAGGCGCAGCGGCGCGAGGAGCCAGGCGCAACGCGTGCTGTTCGTGCGCCTGCTTCTCGAAGTCGTGCTCGCCAAGAATACGCTGCACCAGAAAGAGCGAGCCATGATCTGGAAGATCTGCACCGAACTCGATATCGGGCGTGTGGAATTCGCGCAGCTGGAGGCGATGATACGCGCGCAGAAAGGCTTCAAACGCTCGCCTGCCGGCGATGCCGACGCGGCGCGCGTGCGACAGGCGTATATGACGCTTGGAGTCGCAGCTGATGCCAGCAACGATGAGATCAAGACCGCCTACCGTCGGCTGATGAGCAAGAACCACCCCGACAAGATTGCGGCCGGCAATCCTGACAAGGAGGTGGTGGCCGAAGCGGAGCGCCGCACCGTCGAAGTTCGCAACGCCTACGAGATGCTCAAAACGCGGCGGTCGATTCGCTAGCGTCAGGCTTCCGGCTGGGTTAACGTCGCTGCAGCACGCTCCTGTAGAGAAGACAGCATGACGCCATTGATCGCTCCATCGATTCTGTCCGCCGACTTTGCCCGGCTTGGCGACGACGTAAAAGCGGTGCTCGATGCCGGCGCGGATATCGTGCACTTTGACGTGATGGACAATCACTTCGTGCCGAACCTGACGATCGGCCCGATGATCTGCGAGGCACTCCGGGACTACGGCATCGAGGCACCGATCGACGTGCACCTCATGGTCGAGCCCGTCGATCGGATCATTCCCGATTTCGCGAGCGCAGGAGCGGACTACATAACCTTCCATCCGGAAGCCTCGCGCCATATCGACCGGTCGCTCGGGCTTATTCAGGAGCAGGGCGCAAAGGCGGGACTCGTGTTCAATCCCGCAACTCCGCTCGACTACCTGCGACACGTCATCGACAAGGTCGACATGGTGCTGTTGATGTCCGTGAATCCGGGATTCGGCGGGCAGAAATTCATTCCGTCTGCGCTCGACAAACTGCGCGAGGCGCGGCAAATCATCGACGCCAGCGGACGCGCCATTCGCCTCGAGATCGACGGCGGCGTGAAAGTCGACAACATCGGCGAGATCGCTGCGGCCGGCGCCGACACGTTCGTCGCAGGCTCGGCGATCTTCGGCAGCGACGATTACGCGGCGACGATTGCCGCGATGCGGGAAGAAATCAAAAAGAACCGATAACTACCCTGTGGGAGCGGCGTCTCGCCGCGAATCGGGCCGGGACGGCCCTCCCACATGGTCCAACTCCTACAACTTACGATTAGGCCGCGCGCCGTATACCACGATCGTCTTCCCGCTGGCCGATACCAGGCCCTGTTCCTCCAGGACCTTGAGCACGCGCCCCGCCATTTCCCGCGAACAGCCCACGAGGCGGCTCAGCTCCTGGCGACTGACCTTGATCTGCATACCGTCGGGGTGGGTCATGGCGTCCGGTTCGTTGCAGAGATCCATGATCGCGTGAGCGACGCGGCCCGTGACGTCGACAAACGCGAGGTCGCCGAGTTTGCGGTTCGTCCGATCGAGGCGCGTGGCAAGCTGCGTGGCAAGCTCGAAGACCAGGCCGGGGCTCTCGCTCGCGATCTGGCGAAAACGCGGGTAGGTCATCTCTGCGATTTCACATTCGGTACGTGTGCGGACCCACGCGCTGCGAGTCGGCTGCTCGTAGAAAAGCCCCATCTCGCCGAAGAACTGTCCCTTGTTGAGATAGGCCAGCACCATCTCGTTACCGTCTTCGTCCTCGATCATGACCTCGACCGATCCGTCGACGATGTAGTACAGCACGTCGGGAAGATCGCCCGCGTGAATCATGACGGTTTTGGACGGCACGGTGCGTACGCGGCAGTAACTTAAGAAGCGGTTGATAGCCGGTACGTCACTCAGGGTCTTGGCTTGAGTCTGCATTGCTTTGGTTCTCCGGTCCGGTGCACCTGTCTTTTAATACAGATTGAACATAAGGGCAAGCTAAGTCCGTGTTTTGGCAGGAATCATCGCCTCACACCCGATACGCGGTCTTCGTCATGACGCGCGCGGTCAGCTGCATGAGTGTCTTCACGGGTCGGGGTAACTCTGCCGCACCGGCTTCGACGGCGTTTTCGCCGTGCTCGGCTTCCTCGTCACGCATCGTCGCCACAATGGCTCGGCTCCGGGCATCGTTTTCCGGCAGTCGATCAAGGTGGCTTTCGAGATGCGCACAAACCTGGTCCTCGGTCTCGGCAATGAACCCGAGGCTCCACCTGTCGCCAAGGGCTCCGCTGGCCGCGCCGATGACGAACGCGCCGGCGTACCATAGCGGGCTCAGCACACTCGGCTGTTCGCCGAGTTCGTGCAGGCGTTGCTCGCACCATGCCAGGTGGTCGAATTCCTCGTCAGCGGCTTCCTGCATCTGTTTCTCGATGCTGCGATCGCGGGCGACGGCGGCGTGTCCCTGGTACAGCCCTTGTGCCGCAACCTCGCCGGCATGATTGACGCGCATGAGCCCTGCGGCGTGCGCCTTTTCGCGGGCATCGAGGTCGGATTCCTCGACCTTCAGGGCAGGATTGGGTCTCGCAGATCGGCCGGCCGGCGCCGCGACGGTGCGCAAAGCGTTATTGACGCCCGATAGCAGCCGATCGAGCGGTGTCAGTTGACGGGTATGCATGAGCGCCATTTTACACCGCTTTGCCCTGGCCTGGCTCACCGACGTCTGCGCTCAACTGCGGCGCTGCTGTAAATTGCTGAAACCAAAGCAGAAATCACACGGGCATCGCCCGAGGCGATTTGTAATAATTCGACGGGATCTGTTTGCAATAAACAGGGTCCTGCAGTAGAATTTCGCGCCTTTCGCCGCTGCGGCAGCCTTTTTTGCGCCTGGCGGTCGGCGAGTCCAGCAAGATTCCCTACGGAAATAGATAATGAAGACGTTTTCTGCAAAGCCGGCAGAGGTTCGCCGCGACTGGTATGTCGTCGACGCAACGGGCAAGACCCTGGGTCGCCTGTCGACCGAGATCGCGCGACGTCTGCGCGGCAAGCACAAGCCGGAGTACACGCCGCACGTGGACACGGGCGACTACATCGTTGTCGTCAACGCCGAGAAGATTCGTGTGACTGGCAACAAGATGAAGGACAAGATGTACCACCGCCACACCGGCTACATCGGTAATCTTAAGTCGATCAACCTCGAGAAACTGCTCGATGAGGCGCCGGAGCGTGCGTTGCAATACGCCGTCAAGGGCATGCTGCCGCGTGGTCCGCTGGGCCGCAAGATGCTGTCCAAGCTTCGCGTGTTTGCGGGTCCCGAGCATACCCACACTGCCCAGCAGCCTGTGCCGCTGGAAGTAAACGCCTGACTACTGAGGCACTAGCAATGACTGATACCTATTACGGAACCGGACGCCGCAAGACATCGACGGCTCGCGTATTCCTGACGCCCGGCGGTGGCAACATCACGGTCAACGACCGTCCGCTCGACGTGTTCTTCGGACGAAAGACGGCACAGATGATCGTTCGCCAGCCGCTCGAGCTCATGAACATGACCGATACCTTCGACGTCAACGTTACGGTCAAGGGCGGCGGTACGACCGGCCAGGCAGGCGCCATTCGCCACGGCCTGACGCGAGCGCTGATGAAATACGATGAGGCACTGCGGCCGACGCTGCGCAAGGCAGGGTTCGTCACCCGCGACGCGCGCGAAGTCGAGCGCAAGAAGGTCGGCCTGCGGAAAGCACGCCGGGCAACGCAGTACAGCAAGCGCTAAACTTCGTAACGCAGACCTTCGTGGAACCCACCCTTTTGGGGAGACACTAAAGGTAAGTCGGCAATACAGATTCTGCCTGCGTTCGAGATTGCGGGCCGACTTGGGGGATCGTCTAGCGGTAGGACTGCGGACTCTGACTCCGCCAACGGGGGTTCGAATCCCTCTCCCCCAGCCAACGAAAAGAAAACGGGCCCCGATGGGGCCCGTTTTCTTTTCTGATGGGTGGAGAAGTGGATGAGGACCCCTGGTTCGACTAAACCGGCGCAGCCGCGAATCAATCCCTCTCCCCCATTCCGGATCGCGATCTTACGATCGCTCCTACAACAGGCTAATTTCCGACAGCCTCTGCCAGCGCCTGAAGTCGCGGGTTGTCCGGGAATTGCTCTTCGAGCTCATCGAGGAGCGGGTGGAGCGAATCGAGGTCTCCAAGGTCGCGATACATCGTTGCCAGCGCCCACGCGATATCGAATTCATCAGGAAAGCGTCTTCTGGCTCCCGCCAGGTATTGAACGGCGTCTTCCGCGTGGCCGGTCGAATTCAGGGCAACGCCGTAGACGTACGCGAACCAAGCGGTGTCGGGCGCAAGTTCGGCAGCACGCCGCAGGTGACCAAGGGCAACTTCGCCGTCACCGGATCGCACGAGGTACAGACCAAAGGCGTTCTGAACGCTGGCATCGTTGGCGCCGATGCGCATGGCATGTTCGTACATGCGGGCGGCTGCCGCTTCGTTACCGAGCCGCGATTCAAACCCGGCGAGATTGAGCGCAGCGCCGGGCGTAGAGGCGCCGGCGAGCAGGGAACGGCGGTAGTCATCCGCCACGTCTGCAAATGCCCTCGCGTCGTCGACAGGCAGGAGATCCCGGAAATCCGCATAAGTCAGTGCGGCTTCCAGACGCACCGCACGAACCGGATCACGCAGCAGGTGACTGCCCTTTCGCATCACGAGCTCGGGAGGCTGCTTGCGTACGGCGCGCAGCGCACCAATGCGCACGAGGGGGTCCGCGTCGTCGAGCTGCCCGGCGATGACGGCGTATCCGGACACATCCTCCAACGATTCCAGGAGCGACAGCATCGTGCCCCTCGCAATGGGCGGGAAAGTCTCGTTGCCGATGCCGTGCAGGAGACGCTCGTTCGAGCCTCCGGCGCGCCCTGCCGCTATGGCACCGCCGTAGTGTTCGTTCGATTTTCCGGCATCGGGAATCCGGAAACTGTGGTCGCGTCGATCGTCGACTCCCATGTAGGTTGTCGCCCGCATATGGCAGTCGACGCAATTGCCCGTGTTCTCATCGGCATGCTCCGCGGTTGCGAATCGAGCGGGCAGGTGACAGGTAGCGCAGATGTCATTCGGATCGGGCCCCGTATGCAACTGGCCCGAGTGCGGGTTGTGGCAGTCGCTGCAGGTGACGCCCGCGGCGTACATCCGGCTTTGCAGGAAGGAGCCGTACACGTAGACCTCATCCTGGATTCGCCCGTCCGCGTGATAAAGGTGCTCATCGAGCAGCGACACCATGTGCGTGTCCAGAAGCGGTACGCCATATTCATAGTCTTCCGCAATGACGCTGCGCCGCGAATGACAGCGCCCGCAGGATTCGACTTGCTGTGTGCTTTCGGCCCGCGTCGACAGCTCCGCTATTCCCGTATCCGCATGCATGATCCAGGCGCCGTCACGCCGGTCGTCGAGGTCGACCGCCAATCCCCACGCATCGTCGAACGAGCCTGTCTGGGCCTGCGATAAGTGCCGCGAGCCCGGGCCGTGGCAAGCTTCGCAGCCCACCGACACCTCGGAATATGACGTGTTGAATGCATCCGAATCGACATCGTAGCTGGCCTGCAGGTTCGTCGAGTGGCACTCGGCACACATTGAATTCCACGTAAATAAACGACCTGTCCAGTGCAGCGGATCGCCGGGTCCGATGTATTCGTCCGGGTACAGGTGGTACCAGCGTTGCCCGCCTCGTTCCGCCGGACGACTGTCCCAGACGATTTGCAGGGCCTGCTTGCGGCCGCCGGGTGCGTCGACGAGGTACTGTTGCAGCGGCTCTACACCGAATGTGTGTGTCACCTCGAACAGGCGGACGGCACCGTCCCCGTCTTCGGTGCGTACGAAGAACTTTCCATCTGCTCTAAAGATTTCCGAGGTCGTTTCGAAGTACGAGAACGAAATACCCGAAAAATCGCCGAGTACGGACTTCGAGCTTGCCGGTTGCATCGCCAGCTCGTGGTGAGAGCCGAGCCACTGCTCGAATTCGGCGGAGTGGCAGAACTGGCACTGCTCGCTGCCGACGAACACCGGTTCGTCGGGATTCGGATCAACTTCGGGTGCCGGGTCGGCAGGTTGAGGTGAACAGGCCGCAAGCAAAAGCGCCATGCATACCCGGGCAGGCACGCTCACGGCCGTGCGGTTACGCGCGTAGTTCGCGAACCCCGTCGTCACTGCCAATGAGCAAGATGTCAGCCGGCCGTTGCGCGAACAGTCCGACCGTCAGGATCCCGGGTATCGCATTGAGCCGCGACTCCATTTCCAGCGGATTGGATATCGCCAGATCATGAACGTCGAGAATGTGATTGCCGTTGTCGGTTACGAATCCTTCGCGCCAGACGGGCTGGGCACGAAGTTTGGTGAACTTGCGGGCGACAAATGCCTGCGCCATCGGCAAGACTTCGACGGGCAGGGGAAACGTGCCGAGCATGCCAACGAGTTTTGAATCGTCGACGATGCAGACGAACCGGCGCGCGGCCCCTGCAAGTACTTTTTCGCGGGTAAGCGCACCGCCGCCACCCTTGATGAGTTGCAGCCGCTTGTTGGTTTCGTCGGCGCCGTCTATGTAGATGTCGAGATCGCCGGCTTCGTTCAGAGTCGAGATCTCGAATCCCTGATCTTCGAGCAGCTTGGTTGATGCCTTTGAACTCGATACGACGCGGTCGATGCGGTCGCGAACGGTCGGCAACAGCTCAATCAGGTAGCTGACCGTGGAACCCGTTCCGACGCCCAGAGTAGTGCCCGGCTCGATGAATTCCAGCGACGCTTTGGCCGCAATACGCTTCTTTTCGTTCGAGTCCATGTCCGAATATACGATCCGTCCAGCTCAATGGTGAGGGAGCGTAGCCCAAAGATAGGCCGAAAACCAGAATATGGGTCGCAAAATGAAAAGTGCCCGCACTTGCGGGCACTTTTGTCAGCCAGAATGGCCAGGAGCTAGCGTTTCTTCCTTCGGGAAGCCTTCTTTCTCGTGGCTTTCCGACGCGTAGCCTTTTTCTTGGTCTTACGCTTGGCGACCTTCCGTTTAGCCTTCTTCTTGGCTTTCTTTTTAGTCTTGCGCTTGGCGACTTTTCTTTTGGCTTTTTTCTTAGCCTTCTTTTTGGTCTTACGCTTGGCTACCTTTTTCTTGGCTTTCTTTTTAGCCTTCTTTTTCGTCTTGCGCTTGGCGACTTTCTTCTTCGCCTTC
>JAAUYH010256008.1_pt1 | contig 13888 bp, 8 predicted proteins | sample 7278061 | NCBI WGS metagenome assembly JAAUYH01 (sample SAMN14350203, study PRJNA611818) | marine sediment metagenome | isolation source: surface marine sediment (0.6m) | place: French Polynesia: Moorea | collected 2018-08
GCCGGCGGTGCGATAATGGGGCGGCAGCGGACCACCGGCATAGGGCGGATATTCCGAGCCGCGCAAGATATCGACCGACACCACATCGCCCAGGGCACCGGAACGCGCGGCGTCCAGGGCCCGTGCGATCTGGGGGTCGAAGAGCAGCGAGTGATTGACCGAGGCCACGCGCCCGGCCTTGGCCGCAGCATCTTTGACCTTGATGGCCTCCTCGACATCGGCGGCCAGGGGCTTTTCAATAAACACGTGGCAGCCGCGCTCTAGCGCCTCCAGCGCCACCGGCACGTGCACGTGCGGCGGCGTGAGTACGTGGATGACTTCCGCACCGGCATCGCACAGCGCTGCCAGTGACGGATAGACGTCGACGGCAAAACGCCCGGCCAAATCGGCTGCGCGCTGGCTGTCGATGTCAAATAGGCCCACCACCTCACACGCGGGAATGGCCCTCAGAGCGTGAAGATGGAACTCGCTGATGGCGCCGGCCCCAACCAGGCCGACCCGGAATGTACTTTGGTGCGTCATGCTACGGATTCGACCGTATCACACGCCAGCGAGAAAGCCGACCAGACGGCGCCTGCGAAGTCAGTTCACGGCGCCATCTGGTTATTTACCGATATCGCCCGCCCATGTCGCGCGGGCCATGTGGCAGTAATTATATCAGCGACGTGGAAAAGGCGCCGTCATCCAATGACGAGGACTCGCTGTCCGACTTGTCTGGCGTCACGTCCACATTGAGCCGCTTGTATGCCCCCAGGCCCGTACCGGCCGGAATCAGGCGACCCATGATCACGTTCTCCTTGAGTCCGCGCAGATAGTCGATACGGCCATTGATCGACGCCTCGGTGAGTACCTTGGTGGTCTCCTGGAACGACGATGCCGAGATGAACGACTCGGTGGATAGCGACGCCTTGGTGATGCCGAGCAAGAGGGGCTCACCCTTAGCCGGCTGGCCGTCGGCCGCGATCACGCGCTCGTTTTCCTCCTCGAAGATGTGTTTTTCCACCTGCTCATCAATGAGGAAGTTGGTGTCGCCGACATCGGTCACCGTGACCCGGCGCAACATCTGCCGCACGATTACCTCGATGTGCTTGTCGTTGATACGCACGCCCTGCAGCCGGTAGACCTCTTGAATCTCGTCCACCAGGTACTTGGCCAGCGCCCGTTCGCCGAGCACTTTGAGGATATCGTGAGGATTGGCCGGCCCGTCCATGAGGGCTTCGCCCGCGCGCACCCGATCGCCTTCGCGCACCGACAGATGCTTGCCTTTGGCGATGAGATACTCGCGGGGATCGCCCACGTCGGGCTGAATGATGACCTTGCGCTTGCCCTTGGTGTCCTTGCCGAAGTGCACAGTGCCGTCGATCTCGGAAATCACTGCGTGATCCTTGGGCTTGCGCGCTTCGAAGAGCTCGGCCACCCGCGGAAGGCCGCCGGTAATATCCTTGGTTTTCGTGGTCTCGCGCGGGATCTTGGCCAGCACGTCGCCGGCCTCGATGCGGTCACCGTCGTTGACCAAAATGATGGCGCGCACCGGCAAGAAGTATTGCACCTCGTTTTCGCGCACCAACATGGCGTTGCCGTCGCTGTCTTTGACCATCAGGCGCGGACGCGAATCCGGGTCTTTGGACTCGACGATCTCTTTCTGTGCCAAACCAGTAATGTCGTCGAGTTTTTCCTGCATGGTCACGGCTTCGACGATATCGCCGTAGCTGACGTAGCCGGCAACCTCGGTCACAATCGGCATGGCAAAGGGATCCCATTCGGACAAGAGCTCGCCGGCCTTGACCTCGTCGCCGGTCTTCACCAGCAGCTTGGCCCCGTACTGCAGCCCGTAGCGCTCGCGCTCACGACCGAGTTCGTCGAGGACCGACAATTCACCCTGCCGGTTCATGACCACCCAATGGTCCTTCTTCGACACCACGTCGACCCCGTTGAGACGGATTCTGCCGCCATTGCGGGTCTCCAGGGTCGATTGCTCGGTGCGCACGGTACTCACGCCACCGATGTGGAAGGTGCGCATGGTCAGCTGGGTGCCGGGCTCGCCGATCGATTGCGCGGCAATGACACCCACCGACTCGCCGATATTGACCATGTGACCACGGGCCAAATCGCGGCCGTAGCACAAGGTACAGACTCCGCGCCGGGTCTGGCACGTGAGCACCGAGCGGATCTTGACCCGATCGATACCGGAGTTTTCGACGAGCTTGACCCCATCCTCGGTGATCTCGGTGTTGGCGGGCACCAGCACATCGCCGGTGTAGGGATCGACGATGTCTTCCAGAGCCGTACGGCCCAAGATGCGGTCGCCGAGGCGCTCGATGATCTCGCCACCTTCAATCAGCGGCATCATCTCCACCCCTTCGAGGGTGCCGCAGTCAAACTCACTGATGATGGTGTCTTGGGCCACGTCCACCAGACGCCGGGTCAAATACCCCGAGTTGGCGGTCTTGAGCGCGGTATCAGCCAGGCCCTTGCGCGCGCCGTGGGTCGAGACGAAGTACTGCAGCACCGACAGCCCTTCGCGGAAGTTGGTCGTGATCGGGGTCTCGATGATCTCGCCCGAGGGCTTGGCCATGAGACCGCGCATCCCGGCCAACTGGCGCATCTGCTGCTGGCTGCCGCGGGCGCCGGAGTCGGCCATGATGAAAATGGAGTTGAACGACGGCGCAGTGCGCGGATCGCCTCCACTTGGATCGGCAAATTCCTCGGTGCCGATATTGCTCATCATCTCGCGGGCAATGGCCTCGGCCACCTGGGCCCAGATATCGACGACCTTATTGTAGCGCTCGCCGTCGGTGATGAGACCCTCAGTGTACTGATCTTCGATCTCGCCGACCTCGGCGCGGGCCTTGTCGAGGAGCACCGGCTTTTGCTCGGGAATGACCATATCGTCGATGCAGATGGAAATCCCAGCGCGGGTGGCGTAGGTATAGCCGGTGGTGCGCAGGGCGTCGGCCAAGAGCACCGTGGCTTTCTGGCCGCAGCTGCGATAGACCAAGTCGATGAGGTCGGCCAGCTGCTTTTTGCCCATGACCCGATTGACGGCCTCAAACGGGATCTCCTTGGGGCAGATTTCGTAGAGGAGCGTGCGCCCGACCGTGGTGCGCACCAGGCCGTGGCTGTCGCTGCTGCCGCTGACGCTGACGCTGCCATTGGCGCCGTCACCGCCGCTGTCACCATCCTGGCCCATTCGCACCATAATGGCGGCCTGCAAATCGATGGCGCCGTGGTCAAAGGCCATACGCACTTCGCGCACCGAGCTAAAGACGCCCGCGGCGCCCAGCTTGGTCTCCGTGCCCTCACGGAACTCACCCTTGGCAAAGGGTTTCTCCCGGGTCATGTGATACAGACCCAGGACGATATCTTGAGAGGGCACAATGATGGGCTTGCCGTGGGCCGGCGAGAGGATGTTGTTGGTGCTCATCATCAGCACCCGCGCCTCCATCTGGGCTTCGATGGACAGCGGCACGTGCACGGCCATCTGGTCGCCGTCAAAGTCGGCGTTAAAGGCCGCGCATACCAGCGGATGCAGCTGGATCGCCTTGCCCTCGGTGAGCACCGGCTCAAAGGCCTGAATGCCCAGGCGGTGCAAGGTCGGCGCCCGGTTGAGCAGTACCGGATGCTCCTTGATCACCTCTTCCAAAATGTCCCAGACTTCGGGGCGCTCTTTTTCTACCAGCTTTTTGGCGCTCTTGATGGTCGTGACCAAGCCGCGCTCTTCCAGCTTGTTGTAGATAAAAGGAGTAAAGAGCTCCAGCGCCATCTTCTTGGGCAGGCCGCATTGATGCAGCTTGAGCTCGGGACCGATGACGATGACCGAGCGGCCCGAATAGTCGACGCGCTTGCCCAAGAGGTTTTGCCGAAAGCGTCCCTGCTTGCCCTTGAGCATGTCCGAGAGCGATTTCAGCGGGCGCTTATTGGGCCCGGTAATGGTCTTGCCCCGGCGCCCGTTATCGAAGAGCGCGTCCACCGCTTCTTGCAGCATGCGCTTTTCGTTGCGGATGATGATCTCGGGCGCGTTCAGCTCCTGCAGCCGCTTGAGACGGTTATTGCGGTTGATGACGCGGCGGTAGAGATCGTTGAGATCCGAGGTGGCGAAGCGACCGCCGTCCAGTGGCACGAGCGGACGCAGGTCGGGCGGAATCACCGGGATGACTTCCAGCATCATCCACTGGGGCTTATTGCCCGACTCGCGAAACGCCTCGATGACCTTGAGGCGCTTGGCGATCTTTTTGCGCTTGGCCTCCGAGGTGACCTCTTTCATCTCGATGCGCAACTGCTCGGCCAGGGTGTGCACGTCGATATGGCGCAGAATTTTCAGAATCGCCTCGGCCCCCATGCCGGCCTCAAAGGCGTCGTCGCCGCGCTCGTCGAGCAGCTTGCCGTAGCGCTCCTCGGTGAGGATCTCGCAGCGCTCCAGCTCCGATTCCAGGGGATCGATGACGATATAGGATTCGCAGTACAGCACTTTTTCGAGATCCTTGAGCGGGATATCGAGCAAGTTGCCGATGCGGCTGGGCAGGGATTTTAAAAACCAAATATGGGCCACGGGCGTGGCCAGGGTGATGTGGCCCATGCGCTCGCGCCGCACTTTGGACTGGATGACCTCCACGCCGCACTTTTCGCAGACCACGCCGCGATGCTTCATGCGCTTGTACTTGCCGCAGATGCATTCGTAATCTTTGACTGGGCCGAAGATCTTGGCGCAAAAGAGGCCGTCGCGCTCGGGCTTAAAGGTCCGGTAGTTGATGGTCTCGGGCTTTTTCACTTCGCCATGGGACCACTCCCGGATCTTTTCCGGCGAAGCCAGCATGATGCGGATCGCGCTGAACGAACGCGGGTCTTTGGGCTTTTCGAAAAAGTTGAAGATATCCTTCACGGCAGCTCCTTATCGTGATCGTGGCTCGTGTTAGCGGCGTTGATATTCTTGCTTCTTGGCATATCTCTCAGGCCCCTCCGACCTTCTCGGCCACCTCGCGGGCCAAGGCGGCAAGACCGGCGGGTACGCCCGAGGATAGGGGCTCTGGTTTGCGCGGGGCCGAGGGATCCTCGATGAGCTCCACGTCCAGACATAGCGATTGCAGCTCCTTGAGCAGCACGTTGAACGACTCCGGTAGCCCGGCTTCGAGCACGTGCTCACCCTTGACGATCGACTCGTACATGCGGGTGCGGCCCAAGACGTCATCGCTCTTGACGGTCAAGAATTCCTGCAGGGCGTAGGCGGCGCCATACGCCTCCATGGCCCACACTTCCATCTCGCCCAAGCGCTGACCGCCAAACTGGGCCTTGCCGCCGAGAGGCTGCTGGGTCACCAGTGAGTACGGGCCGATGCTGCGGGCGTGGATCTTATCGTCGACCAGGTGGTGCAGTTTGAGCATATACATGATGCCGACCGTCACCGGATGGTCGAAGGGCTCACCGGTTTTGCCGTCGTACAGCTGGCATTGACCGGAGCTGGACAATCCCGCCATGCCCAGGGCGTTTTTGATCTCGATCTCGGCGGCGCCGTCAAAGACCGGGGTGGCAAAGTGGATCCCCTTGCGCAATTTGCTCGCCACCACGCCGACATCTTCAGACTCCAAACCGTCGAAGAAGGTCTGATGCTCGGGCTTGCTGAAGATTTTCTTCAACTTCTCGCGCAAGATGTCGCCCGACCACTCGGTCTCGAGATAGCGATCGATCTGGCTACCGATCTCGCGCGCGGCCCAGCCGAGATGGGTCTCGAGAATCTGGCCCACGTTCATGCGCGAGGGCACACCCAGGGGATTGAGCACGATGTCCACCGGGGTACCGTCGGCCATGCGCGGCATGTCTTCCTCGGGCAAGAGCCGCGAGACCACGCCTTTATTGCCGTGGCGACCCGCCATCTTATCGCCCACCGACAGCTTGCGCTTAATGGCCAGATACACCTTGACCAACTTGATGACGCCCGGCGGCAACTCATCGCCCTTGGTCAGCTTAGAGATCTTTTCGCTGTACTGCGACTCGATGTCATAGACGTCTTTTTCGCGGCGCTCGGCGAGCTGCTCCAGCGCGGTCTCCAGCGAGCCATCGCCTTCGACCTGAATCTCGTGCCAATAGCGCTGGGGCACGGTGTCGAGCAGCGCGTCGTCGATCTCCTGGCCGCTGGGCAAAAGCACCTTGCCCTTATCGTCCACCAAGCGCGCCGCCGTCGTCTGGCCGAGAAGCATCTTGCGCATGCGCACGTAGTACGAGCTCGAGATGATCTTGATCTCGGTGCGCTTATTGAGCAGTAATTTTTCTTTCTCGGCGTTCTCGATGTCTTTGGCCCGCTCGTCTTTTTCCGTGCCTTTGCGGGCAAAGACGCGGGCATTGATGACCACGCCGCTCACGCCGGGCTGAACCCGCATGGAGGTATCGCGCACGTCGCCGGCTTTTTCGCCAAAAATGGCGCGCAAGAGCTTTTCTTCTGGCGACAGCTGGGTCTCGCCCTTAGGCGTGATCTTGCCGACCAGAATGTCGCCGGCTTTGACTTCGGCGCCGATGCGGACCATGCCGGAATCGTCGAGGTCCTTGACCGCCTCCTCGCCGACATTGGGAATGTCGCGCGTGATCTCCTCTTTGCCCAGCTTGGTGTCGCGGGCCACGCACTCGAACTCCTCGATGTGCACCGAGGTGAAGGTATCGTTCTTCACTAGGCGTTCCGACACCAAGATCGAGTCCTCGAAGTTGTAGCCGCCCCAGGGCATGAAGGCCACCATCACGTTTTGCCCCAGCGCCAACTCGCCGGTCTCAGTCGCGGGTCCGTCGGCGATGACGTCGCCGGCCCGGACCGTATCGCCGCGGCGGACGATCGGCTTTTGGTTGATGCAGGTGTTTTGGTTGCTGCGCTGGAACTTGACCAGGTTGTAGATGTCGGGCTTGACGCCGACCAGGTCTTTATCGTCGGACGCCACCGTCGGTTTGACGACGATGCGGGCACCGTCCACCGATTCGACGATGCCGTCGCGCTTGGCCACCACCGTGACGCCCGAATCGCGAGCCACAATGCCCTCGATGCCGGTGCCCACCAGCGGGGCGGCGGTGCGAATCAGCGGCACCGCCTGCCGCTGCATGTTCGAGCCCATCAGCGCCCGGTTGGCGTCGTCGTGCTCGAGGAATGGAATCAGCGATGCCGCCACCGACACCAATTGATTGGGCGACACATCCATGAGCGACACTTCGTCGGGCCGCACCATGGAGACATCGCCCGCGCGCCGGCAGGACACGAAATCGTCGGTGAGCGACGAGACATCGTCCATGGCAGCGTTGGAATCGGCGATGACTTGACCCTCTTCCTGCAGGGCCGAGTAAAACTGCACCTCGCCGGTCACCCGGCCATCTTCGACCCGGCGATACGGGGTCTCGATGAAGCCGTACTGGTTGACGCGGGCATACGTCGATAGCGAGGCGATGAGGCCGATGTTGGGCCCCTCCGGGGTCTCGATAGGGCAGATGCGGCCGTAGTGAGTGGGATGGACGTCGCGGACCTCAAAGCCGGCGCGCTCGCGGGTGAGCCCGCCCGGCCCCAGGGCCGATAGGCGGCGTTTATGGGTCACCTCGGACAGCGGGTTGGTCTGGTCCATAAACTGCGATAGCTGCGAGCTACCGAAGTACTCCTTGACCACCGCCGACACCGGTTTGGCGTTGATGAGATCGTGGGGCATGAGGGTCTCGATCTCCTGCGACATACTCATGCGCTCTTTGATCGCCCGCTCCATGCGCACCAGACCGATGCGGTACTGGTTCTCCATGAGCTCGCCGACCGCGCGCACGCGGCGGTTGCCCAAGTGGTCGATGTCGTCGATGATGCCGCGGCCGTTGCGCAACTCGATGAGATAGCGCACGGTCTCGAGGATATCGCGCTGGGTCAGCGTGGGATTGCTGAGCTCTTCGTCGACGCGGAACTTGTAGTTCAACTTGAGGCGACCGACCTGGGATAGGTCGTAGCGCTCGGCGTTGAAAAATAAGTTGTGAAATAGGTTCTGGGCGGTATCGAGGGTCGGCGGATCGCCGGGGCGCAGGCGGCGATAGATCTCCATGATGGCCTCTTCGGGCCCCTGGAGCTTGTCGGCCAAGAGGGTGTTGCGCAGATACGGTCCCACGTTGAGGTTGTCGATAAACAGAACCTCAAACACCGAGACCCCGCGCAGCCGCAGCTCTTCCAGCTTATCGACGGTGAGCTCTTCGTTGCACTGGAGCAGCACCTCACCGGTACTCTCGTCGATGATATCGCGGGCCGATACCTTGCCCACGAGCTCTTCGGCATCGCACGGCAGGGTATTGACGTTGGACTCTTTGAGTTTGCGAATGGCCGCCCGGGTGAATTTGCGGTTCTTGCGCACCAAGACCTCGTCACTCACAGGATGGTGGATGTCGCGGGTGGCGCGCTGGCCGAGGAGCAGCTCGTAGTTGATCGAGCGCGCGTACTGCTTGGGCCCTTCCAAGTGCACCGATTCGGTGTCGTAGAAGTAGTTGAGCAGCTCTTCGGTCGAATGGCCCAGCGCGCGCAAGAGCACGGTGGCGTACAGCTTGCGCCGCCGATCGATGCGGACATACAGCAGGTCTTTGTGGTCGAATTCAAAATCCAGCCACGAGCCGCGGTAGGGGATGACGCGCGCGCTAAAGAGGAGCTTACCCGAGGAGTGGGTCTTGCCCTTATCGTGGTCGAAGAACACCCCTGGAGAGCGGTGTAGCTGCGATACGATGACGCGCTCAGTGCCGTTGATGATGAACGTCCCGCTCTCGGTCATCAGCGGAATCTCGCCGAAGTAGACCTCTTGCTCTTTGACGTCGCGAATCGACTGCACGCCGGTCTCTTCGTTGACGTCCCATACGACCAGGCGGATCACGACCTTGACCGGTGCGGCAAAGGTCATGCCTCGAGCGCGGCACTCATCCACGTCGTACTTGGGCCGTTCGAGATTGTAGGATACGAATTCCAGAGACGAAGTCTCGGAAAAATCCTTGATGGGAAACACGCTCTTGAACACGGCCTGCAAACCGATTTCCTCGCGGTCATCCGACGGGATATCGAGCTGCAGGAACTTGTCGTACGAGCGCTTCTGGATGTCGATCAGGTTCGGGATATCGATGACCTTCTTGAGCTTGGCAAAGCTCTTTCGGACCCGAAAATTGTTTTGAATTACCGACGCCATGACGTCATTCCCCTCTTAGGGCTCGAACCGAAAACGCACCCGAAAACGCACATAGAGCGATTGCAGACTCGACCGATTGTCGGTGAGCAACATCGCCTGTGCCGCGGGGGCGTTGATTTTTGCGATGACGACGAAGAACCCTCTCCGCCGCCGACCAAATATCTACTCTATCTTGCGACGAGCGTCCTCTGCGCGTGCAATTCGCGCCGAGGACGACCCGCCAATGACACGGGGGGTGGGCCACCCGTGCCGAAAACGCACATCTGCGCGCTGGAGCGCGGATTCCTGGTTCGGCATCCGCAATCCAGACGCGTTTCGCCTGCAGTGACGGCACTTTGGACGCACGTATCCGTTTGAGCGTGCATGGCCGCAAGGACCTGCATGCCCACTCAGTACGCGCGGATGCGTTCGTACCTATGACGAACTGTGGGATGGCCGTCGCTCCAAACTATTTGATTTCGACCTCAGCGCCAGCTTCTTTGAGTTTCGCGGCCAGTTCCTCGGCCTCGGCCTTGGAAATGTCGGTCTTGATATCCTTGGGAGCGCCCTCGACCAAGTCCTTGGCGTCTTTCAGACCCAGGCTGGTGATCTCGCGAACGGCTTTAATGGTCTGAATCTTCTTCGGACCAGCGCTCTTGAGCACCACGGTAAACTCGGTCTGCTCTTCCTCTTGGGCTGCGGCTCCGCCGTCACCGGCGGCCACCGGCATGGCGGCCATAGCCGGAGCGGCTTTGACGCCCCATTTTTCTTCCAGAGACTCGGTCAGTTTGACCAAGTCCATGACTGTAAGGCCGCTGAGATATTCGATTACCTGATCGTGCGTGATGTCTGCCATCGTCAATTCCTCAATGTGGAGCGCGCTTTTGCGGCGCTGGTAACGTGAAAAAGATTCTCGACCTGCGAGCCCGGGCCCGCGATGGTCGAAACATATCCATTACGACTAGCCCTCGAGATCACGCTTGCGCGCATCGAGGAGATATACGAAGTTCTGCGGACCCGCGATGATTTGGCGGACGAAGTCCTGCGGTGCCGCGAGAAAAGTCATGAGCAAGGTGGCCTGGAGCTCCGGCTTGCCCGGCATCTTCGACAGAGTTTCGATGCCGCCAGCGTCGAGCACTTCGCCCTCGAAATAGCCGCCTTTGATGACAAAGGACTTCTGCTCTTTCGCGTATTGAATGGCCAGCTTGGCCGGCGCCGAGGGTGATTCCGTCGACCACATCAGCGCCGTCGGCCCGGCTAAGAGCGACGACATGGGCTCCATCTCGGTACCCTGCACCGCGATTTTGACCAGCGTGTTTTTCAGTACCCGGTACTCGCATCCGGCCTTGCGAAATTCCTCGCGCATCGAGGTCACCGTCGGCACGTCTAGACCGCGATAATCGGCAAGCACCACGCTCATAATGCTGCCAAACGTCTCTTTGATCTCGTTGACTTTAACTTCTTTGGCTGCCCTATCCATGCCAATCCTCGCTTGTCCTCAAACGCACAAACCCCACTGCCGATTGACAGAGGGGTCATGCTGCGCCCAATGGCGACTGAGCAAATCTATCCCTCTATCTCCGCAGGACGCTTCGAATGTGGATATCCTCGTGCATTCCATGCGACATCGCCTCACGAAATATCCTCACTGCCTACTTCTTCGACAGAATCGTCTGCTTGTGGGTTTGTTGGTCTTCTGATCGTGATACTCCCAGCGTTGCTTGCTTTGGGGAATGAATTAATTCTTACTCACGCTCGCGGTGTCGATTTTGATGCCCGGTCCGTGGGTCGTGGAGATCGACACCGACCTCATATAGGTACCCTTGGCCGTCGCCGGCTTGAGCTTGAGCAAGGTATCGAGTAGCGCACGGAGATTCTCCGACAGCTTTTCCGCGGGGAAGGATACCTTGCCGATGGGAGAGTGGATAATCCCGGCTTTTTCGACGCGAAACTCGACCCGACCGGCCTTGAGCTCCGACACCGCCTTGCCCACGTCCATGGTCACCGTTCCGACCTTGGGGTTGGGCATCAGGCCGCGAGGCCCCAAGATGCGGCCGATTTTACCGACTTGTCCCATCATATCGGGAGTCGCTACGACCGAGTCAAAATCAAACCAACCCTCGTCGCGGATCTTGCTGATGTACTCGTCATCACCGGCATAATCGGCACCGGCGTCGAGGGCCTCTTTGGCTTTCTCCGGCTTGGCGATGACGAGAACGCGCTTGGATTTTCCGGTTCCGTGGGGCAAGACAACCGCGCCACGCACCATCTGATCTGCATGACGGGGATTGACGCCAAGGCGGACCGCTGCATCCACGGTCTCATCGAACTTGCCTGAGACTTTGATCTTGGGGATCAAGGCACATGCCTCGTCGAGATCGTAGCGGGTATTGGGGTCGATACCTTCGACTGCCTTGCGATATCTTTTGCCTGACATGTTCGTACCTATTGAGCTCTTGCCCAGCTCAGTGAGAGTTACTTGCGCGCTGCCTTAGCCCTTGACTTCGATGCCCATGGAGCGGGCGGTCCCCATCACTGAACGCATTGCAGAGTCGAGGTCCGAGGTGTTGAGGTCGGGCATTTTCAGCTCGGCGATCTCCTGCACCTGGGCTTTGGTCACCTTGCCGACCTTGGTCTTGTTGGGCTCACCAGATCCCTTTTCCAATTTGGCCGCTTTCTTGAGGAGCACGGCTGCCGGGGGAGTCTTGGTGACAAAGGTGAAGCTGCGGTCGGCATAGACGGTGATGACGGCCGGGATGATGAGTCCAGCCTGCGCCTGGGTGCGGGCGTTGAACTCTTTGCAGAACTGCATAATATTGATGCCGTGCGGACCGAGCGCAGGGCCGACCGGGAACGTCGGCTGGGCCTTTCCGGCCTCGACCTGCAACTTGATGACGGATGCCACTTTTTTCATGAGCTGGGTTCTCCCGTTCGACTCACTGGACTCGCTAAAGGGGGATTCGCTAGTAGGACGCCGATGCGTCCGAAGGGGTGTGCGCTACCGGCGATGGCGTCGTTGTTCTTGGTGTGTCCTCGGTGTGCCCTCGGTCGCCAGCGCGGACCCGTTCTTATGCTTTCTCGACCTGGGTGAAGTCAAGCTCAACTGGTGTTGCTCTGCCAAATATCGACACCAAGACCCGGACTTTTTGTTTGTCGGGCTTCACTTCCTCGACTGTCGCCGAGAAATTGGAAAACGGCCCATCGATGACGCGGACATTGTCCCCTTGCTCAAACACCACCTTGGGCTTGGGCTTGGACTTGCCATCGGTCATGGCTGAGTGGATCCCTGTGATCTCTCGCTCAGGCACCGGCTGTGGTTTGCGTCCGCCGAGAAAGCCCGTGATCTTGGGTGTGCTCTTCACCAGATGGAACGTCCGATCTTCGAGCACCATCTGCACGAACATGTATCCGGGGTAGAACTTGCGCGTTGCCGAACGACGCTGTCCTTTGACCACCTCGATGACGTTCTCGGTCGGAATCAACACTTCGCCGAAAAAGTCGTCGAGCGCGGCGTTCTTCACCCGCTCAAGCAGCGCCAAGCGGGCGCGGCTCTCATGACCCGAGTACGTGTGAACCACGTACCATTTCATCTGTTCGTCGATGTCGTCGGCCCCCGATGGCCCGTCTCCATCGCCGTCCGCTTCATGACCTTCAGACATGCCCGTCTCGTTGATGGAACTAGCCATAGATATTCTCGGTGACGATGGCCCAGATGTAGTCAAAGAATCCCAAAATCGTCGCCGATATCAGCGTCATAATAATGACGACGATCGTGGCCTGGCGAACTTCCTTTGCATTGGGCCATGCCACCTTTTTGAGCTCGGATGAAACCTCGTTGGCAAGGGTGTAGGCCCGCTCGTTGCGGTAGCTATAGATGCTAACCCCCAGGGCGACGACAAGCGCGACCATGGTGATCACGAACTCGCTCGGCGCACGGGTGATATACCCCCAACACCAGTCAAGCGTCCACTTGAACAGGTAGAAGAACAGCAGTCCCCCGCAGAGGAATATCAGGTGAACGGGTTTATTAGGTGCGTTTTCTTGCGCCACGGATTGCTTCCTAAGATGCCGGATATCGTGCCGAAATTGCCTTGGCCCCTTAGACTGGCAACCTCCAACATGTTGTTGCTGTGCACGTTCTCGATGGATTGTTGGCAGGGGAGAAGGGACTTGAACCCCCAACCCTCCGCTTTGGAGACGGATGCTCTACCAATTGAGCTACTCCCCTAGAATGCATAATCGTGTATCTAAAGTCCGATGAACTATTTCTGAGACGTCCTGGGGTCCTCATAGACATAGGAAATAAATACGCTTCCGCAGAAGCGGACATGTACCCCACATTGGGCCGGTTCGCAAGGGGCTGACCCGAGAATTCTCATAAAACACAAATGCTCGTGTCTCAGAAGAGACACGAGCACGTTACCGCGATGAGATCAGTGAGGTGAGATCTCAGGAAAATATGACAGGAGAGCCCTACCCCTCTCGCATGCGGCCACCGGGCCCTTGCCCTTATTCGCCCTTATTCAGTAATCGAAGTGACGACGCCAGCACCCACGGTGCGACCGCCTTCTCGAATCGCGAACCGCAGTCCCTCTTCGCACGCGATCGGCGTTATCAGCGTCACGTCCATGTTCACGTTATCGCCCGGCATCACCATCTCGGTGCCTTCAGGCAAGGTCGCTACCCCGGTCACGTCGGTCGTACGGAAGTAGAACTGCGGCCGGTATCCATTGAAGAATGGCGTGTGACGA
>JAAUYH010048613.1_pt1 | contig 13884 bp, 12 predicted proteins | sample 7278061 | NCBI WGS metagenome assembly JAAUYH01 (sample SAMN14350203, study PRJNA611818) | marine sediment metagenome | isolation source: surface marine sediment (0.6m) | place: French Polynesia: Moorea | collected 2018-08
GTCATTAAAAATGAGCCTGGAGAAAGTGAAAATGTGAAAAACGGATCAGTTCATCTAGAGTCAACCTCCACTTCTTCATTCGCAGCTTAAAATAACTCAATAAAAGTAATTATGCAGAAGCGTTGTTTTAAAATATGTTTATGAATATTTATTGTATGGTTCATCAATAATTGAGTGCGATGAAGAGCTAGAAGAAGGATCTTTATGTACAACTACAACTATTGCATTCTAATTGTATCCTGCTTGGCATCAGATTAATCAGCGTTCCAATTCTAAGATGGAATCATGCACTAAGACGAGCGTGGCTGTGAGAGGGTGTACGCCCTGCACTCGGTTTTTGAAGGGGCTTCCTGCATAGCGCGTAAAGGAAGTAAAAATTATGGATAAAAAGGTAAAGGAGTTAAATATACTTCATGACATCACGATTCCAGATAGCTGATTAATTTCGTCAAGAGAAGGCAGATAACTTAAAAATTAACCGTGAGAGCGGAGTATAAAATTTGTGTCTAATTATACTATGACAGAAGCTCCAACAGAGGAGCAGATTTCATCCAGAGAGTTCTTCTTCACGATACAAGCAGGCTTATCTGTATGTTCAAGCTCATGCGTGAACATGATCAACGCGAATTGAGACAGCTGTGAAAGCAGTGCAGTACTATCCGTCAGGTGATGTTTATGACTTGGCGCTCACAAGAAACTGTTACACTCCAATATCCATTATGGGCCACGATTCTAACTGGTTCCTCGGCGGTCCGAACCATAACTGAACCAGAACCAAAAACTTGGAAATTTTGGAACCAGGACCAAACCGGTACCGTGATTATGGCCTAGTTCTGAGTATTCGGTTAGTCTGGATATCCCTAAATGGAACGTAATTATTGCTTGATTTACGTTGTTTTGGGTTTTCACAATTTCCATTACACTACTTGGTTTCTGCCTTGACCGAAGAATCCCCTACTCCCTTTTCATTTCCCTGAGAGTACCCTTTCCATTTAATGTTGTAGCATTGTTGTTGTGCCCTCGGATGACTGTCGACAGTAGGGATGCATACGGACGGATTTCGTTGGATCCGGTTCAAAATACAATTAGATTTTCAGGCCAGAAACCTGTTCAGTTATTGGCTATTAGTGTTTCGAACCGTGTACTGTCCACCCATTAAAAAATCGAGCATTAACGAATCCGCCTGAATCCACTCATAGAATTGCACGTAACAGTCCTATCCGTTTACTAATCATATTTATGCGTTTCGATCAGTTAGATATCCATAAGGTAACAGTGATCCGCTCGTAGAAGATCCGTGGATCAATCCAGCCAATAAAATAATGATCCCAATAGCACTATACTGGTGGCGGTTTTGTACGCTGTCGCGCAACCACGTCTACCTTGAAAAAGACAACGCAAACACCAAGACGTAACTGTTTATTTGAATCAAAGCGGATGAACTTAACAACTCACTACTCATATTATGCATTTAATTCGAAAGCTATCCGAATTAGGCAGGTGGGACCAATTTTCTCAGCGGCGGCGCGGGACCATTCGACGATTAATGCGCTGATACAAATCTTCTTCATTATGCCACTCGTGCCAGCAACTGGTACCAAACACCTTTGCATCATTACAAAACGGTACATTACAGGTTGTGCAAAATACAAAAGTTTTGATACCCCCAACATTGTTAGAGCTGTTTACGTTACACAACCCACACCTGGTACGCTTAGATAGTTCTGTTCGGACGTGAGGTCTGACTTCTGTGCGTAGTAAACGGCCTTTTGGCTCTCGGAACCATTTTAATTTTTGCTTTTTCAGTGCTCTTGCCTCTAGGATAAGTGCATTTTTTGGGCCCGCGACAGAACCAGATGGCCTGTCCCGGAAGAGCTGCCCGCTGCTTGATTAAAACTTGAAGACCGGCCCATCGTGCGGTTGACCATAAACAGTTGAACGAAACTTGAACATTTATACGCTCACAAGAAGAGATTCTGGGCACGCTCATATTTGTTAGATGTATGGTCCCAGACAGGCAATTCAATATAAGTACTCATATGGCGCTGCAAACTCCTATTGTAATAGAGATAGCGCGTGACGTATAAAAGAAACGCCAGCTTTTGATTTCGTTACCAATAATCGAGTACAAGTATTTTTATTGCTTTCAACTAATCATCTTGTACAAAGAGCGAACAACAAGCATATCCTCAACAAGTGAGGTACCTAAACGGGACCGTTGCTCATCTGCTAATAGTTTTAACGCAGAAAATACCCGTTCACTAGCAGCATATGATACTGGTTTCGCAAATATACGGGCTGCAACAGCATAAAGATTAGAGAACTGAGATTTTCTATAGTACCAGAAGTGCATGATACTAAAATCATCCCTCATCAACGCCGTACGTGTTTTTGGCAAATGGTCCACTCGCAACAAATTATACTTAGCAACTTCGTCCAGTATTGTAACTTCAGTCGGCACTGAATCGGCGCTTGATAACAAGTCGAATGGTTGTTTCTTACCGCCAATACGTCCATAATGAACTAGATTTCACGAAATAATGGGTTTAAATAACAACCCACCAGCAATAACGGATGGTCCCATGCATTTGTGACCAGCCGTTCACGAATAACGCGACAGAATTCGCGCGAATAAGTCGAGAGATGTGCAAGCGCCAATCCTTCTCCTCGCCACACTCTCTTTCCATGCGAAACGTCATCAAGTTTTTCGAGAATGCGATAGACAGTAGGAAGCTTAATATGCAACGTTGGGCGCTTTGAACTCTTAAAACATTCAATATAATCACCTAATACACCAAATTCATCAAACACTGCCTCTATTCCGGGATATCCAGTAATGGTCCCATCAATATTAGAGGTTTTCTTGAGACTGATATAAGAAGAGCGTGCTGAAGATCCGAGATGTGAAGCCAACATATTGGAAACAAAATGAGCAGACTTCAGAAATCGCTCCGCAACATGTCCCGAATCTAGTTTCTGACTCTTGAATTAGTTTGTATCCATCTGACCTCAAATGATTCCATCCACTCCGGTTCGCAACTTCAATGATTCGTTTCATTGACCAAAAATCTTGAACGACTACTTGAAGTATGGTCCTCTCGCAATACGTTGACATCACTGATTTCATTCCATTATTTAAGCAATGGGCCGTGCAGCTCATCCACAATTCATCCGGTACATGAATATCGCGAGAAACTCATGCATTTGCTACCCGAGCCATCACAGCGGCTCCGTCAGTGACCATCGTAAACCCGTGCATGAATTGGTCGAAAGATGTTTCGTATTTTTGAACGAGGGCAGAGTTAAGACAATTATGAATGTTTCTAGATTTAAGTTGGTCTGTTCCTTCAACTAGCAGAAGGATAACATTTCGTATGACGAACTGTACTACGTAGAATAGACTTTGAATCAATCTTTTCGCTCGATGGTACGCTCTGCCCTAGCTCAAAGATAGTTTGAGCAAAAGCTTTCATTCCTTCTTGCCCATCACAGAATCCAAGTGGTCTGATATCCAGACACACAGCGAAAGCTGCTGCTCAAGCAACTTGTGCTCGTGCTGCAATGGGTAATTGTCACTGAAATTGAACGGTCCCAGGACAATTTTTGTGCCTGCTTGTGTGTCTTTCAAGTCTAGACGTGCCTCCTTGAACGGTCTTGAAGACAAATAGTGCTTTTTCCAGAGCACAGTCACCGCTTTTAGCAAAATTACAAGGTATCCAGCCTGCAACACGCAATGTATTGGCGTCGCAGAGAACATGATAGTTTTTGTAATGCTGGGACAGTAATTTGGCAATGTTATTGAACTTCTCGAATTCAACAAGCTCGAAGTAGCTATCTCTTTCATTCAGAAGACGCTTGACCACGGAAATAGCCTGATCTTTCGTTTCCAGCAGTTGACGGCTTTGAACATCACTCATTGTCTGCACGAAATCTATGGTCCATCGAATTCAAAACCGGATTGTATTTAAAGTTCTACATTGTATCGACCAATCCGGTCATTATTCATGATATTCAGTTTTCAATCCGTTCGATATCTGTAAATTTGTAAAATTTATCGGGTGATTTTCCGCTAAACCTACAAAAAATTTTCAAATCCAGTCTAATCCAAGAATGGGTAACAAATATTTGTCGAGAAACCGGGAAAAAATAATCGGTCCGGATTGGACATGATAATGATCCGCTCATACACATCCCTACTTCTTAGAAGCTTGCCACTAGCATCCACTATTACACATGTATTAGATATATTACCTTTGTTCACTATGTACAGTGTTTCGAAGGTGAAGGAGACGAACATTTGAACATTCGAGAACTGCGTAACTAGAAAGACGAATATTGCAGAATGGACGATGCCCTACTTTGAACTCTACGCGAATGATAAAGATATATGCTGCATATACAAAATTTGCAAAGAAAGAAGTGATAATACTATCCACATTGAAGGAAACAGCTTGAGAACACCGCGAATATTCGCTAATTTGCCATAACTTCGCGATTTCATGAGCCGAATGTCCTGCGTTTCTGACAAGGACGAGTAATTTGGTCAAATACTATTGGATAGATTCCCATGTCTCTATCCTATATTTGCTGAGCCATGATTGTTTTGCTATTGCCGAAAGAGATATTCGCATCCTTGAACTTCACGAATTCTGCAGAACGGCGTTAGTTATAGCAAAACTTCGATGAAACTTGGGGGAATCAAGTACAACATCTCTTTTAGGTTTGAGATGTTACTGAATGTTTGCGTAATTGGATGAGAGTGCATTCGAAATGCGCCGTGTTCGAGTTTTACCGCACCCCCCTCCCCCCCCCCAGTGTATCGTGTTTCAAATGTTTTTTTGGTCTCGAAGTGACAGTCAATTAATTTTTACTTACCGACTGTTCGCCTGAGAACTTTTCTATGCCAGATATCTACTATGCAAAGTTTTTTGAATGAATCAAAGGTTGACTGCAATCGTGAAGACTTAATAGTCGATCACAAACAGAAAAAATTTTAGTCATGCTGTGAAGGCACCCACTTCTGTTTGTGTGTATCTATCGTTTCTTAAACACGGTGCAGGCCGTAGTAGTCTGCGTAATCGTGGATGATATAATTGTCTGATGGCTTAAGACTCCTGGTTTACTGTAGTGACGCACGATTTAGTCGAAAACAGTAAACTGGGTAGTATATCGTCCTCGTTCTACTGGTGTAACGTCATCTTCGGCTGCGCGCGCTCAGCCGATTTCGCGAACCTCGTTTTTGCTGGCTTTCGTTTTCTCCGTGGTATCGTGCGTGATTTCAAATATCAAACTATATGATTACAAATAGTTTATCTAGGATTCGTGGCAAGCGTATAAATGTATTGAGTGCTCCATTTCAGTGCACAAAAACTGCAAATGAAAAGAAGAGTCGTATTCTCTGCAGTGCCGTCCCGTCGCATCACTCAAAGTATGTAATTTTCAAGTAGTCAAATATGGCTCTATTCGCCTCAAACGTTAGATCCATTTAGTTACAGCTTATAATCTTAGCCCTTCAACAATATGTTGCACATAGACCTGCACTTGGTAGGCGTTTTTAGCACATCAGCAGTATTTAAGGTCACAGGTACCAATTGAACTTCTGATATTGCCTCTCGTGTAGCCATAACCACAATAATCCATCTTTTCTGATTCAAGTGCGATCATAGCGTAATGACGTCAAAGAGTTGTTTAGAATCGGTGAACATCATCATTGGCTCCTTTTGATTGAAGATAACTTGCAAGTTATGCTGAATGATGAATTCATAATTAAATTCTAAAAGAAAAGCGAAAACATCTGCGGTCATAATTGAATTTACGATCCGCTTGCAGTTCTTTTTACAGTATGCAAGAACGTGATATTTCCTGCTAGAGTCTGCTAATAGATCGCAGCATCTCGGATGCGACCTGTTGGCTTTGTTCGTCGCGAATGATGCATCTGAGTAAACACAGATGTGCAAAATATTCAAATCCAGCTTCCGATATGTCAAAGATAGGTGTTTCGTCTCTTTAATGAAGCTGATTAGTGTGTTCACATATCGAATGTGCTTTGCCTTGAACTTGTTTCCGGTCACTCGAAATGCTCGGTTGACGACACAGCATATGTCAGGTCGTCAGTAAAGAAAATTCTGTTATGGCCATCCCATGATAAATATTTTTAGAGAGCGGAAGACAAGAAGGAGAGAAGAGCTGGATAGAAATATTCATTCCGAGTAAAGTTTCAACCTTCGGTTTGTAGAAGTTTGATTTTCGCTTTCTGTCAAAAACTGAAACTACAATCTCTCGCAACGCCTACTAGTAACTTCGCAGGATCACAGCCATGTTCATGGCATGGGTATACTCGAATAGAATGCGAGCCGACAGGGTGTGTAAAATCACCATAACAACCATTTCATACCGTCCATCTGGCTTCTGCGGTACGCTGTACACCAGATAGCGGAAAGAACAATCTGTTTATGTTTCTTAGATTCGTCGCTATCGTCATTCTACCATAAAAGAAGTACAGCTATGATCCGTACGCGTGGGAAACGGTTAATCATGTTTTTCCAGAACTTGTAATATAATTAAAACCGTCTTATACAGCAAATCCTTCCTCTGTTCACCGCGGGCGCGATCGGTTGCAACATTCATTAATGATCTCAGTAACTTTCAGTTTCTCCTAGTACTTTGGAGTTTTGAATTCGACTCGGTAGTGTAGATCAATTGGTAAATGAGGAAATAGCATATTTACGTCTTACAAATCCTTCTGATTTGACTCATTAACGTCATATAAACGTTCCTTATCACAGATTCGAACTCTATATTTTCTTGACAATAAGGTAGAATTCCGAATCAAGTCGAAAACGTAGTTGTGAAATCATCGTATATATTTGTTCGATAAAGCATGAGCAGACGCGCTACACTTCATCTTGTCGCTAACACGATGCGGGTGCGGATTGTTCAAAGTTGTTAGTTTTTCTCTGCTTCACAACTACCACACTATCACCTCCATTCACCACTATTTTAATTCATTCGGGATGGAACGCCTCTTCATCATCGTGGCAAAAACCTTCACTCACAGAACTCCAGAACGCCGTGACCCAATCAATAAAGCAATTCAGAGCGCCTTTCAAACTCTGCAACTGACATATCTGCTTCTGCAAAGAGTATAAAATGAAATTCAAGAATCGTCGCAATAACATGGCTACTACTTTCCCTCTTCCAATACCATATGCCGTGGTGTTACTGCTTTTCTTCTTATAATGAACTTGGGAAATACTTTCCAAGCCACCGTAATTAAATACGGCTCGCCTCGACGGCGATACACTGTCTTACCATTTCTCTCCAATTTTCTTACGATTGATTTCTTCTTCTACTCTCACAAGCTTTTCATTTATTATAATCTACTTCAGCTTTTATCTTCTGAAATACTTCAAAATCCTTTAAACACCAAAAGTGTATTTCAGGACCTAGAATTTTTGGATATAAGAAAAACCTGGAGTTTTCTCGTTTTTCGGAATGCAACGCTTTGCTACGCTCTTACTGATAAGCCTCCGTATGATCAGCAGTCACAGCCTTGTAACGCACTACTTCTGAATGTTGCAGTTATTAATTCACTGTAATGCATGTACCACATATACCTAAAATGATAAGGTTTATCATTACAAACACATGGTACATGCTTCTATAAGCCCAACAGCTTCGCATTGCTGTCATTCATGTCAACAGTATTTCTGTCTTCCTTTTTCGCGTCACAAAGTCGTTATTCTACTATATTCTTACTCTAGTTCAACTTTTGACATTATTTCTACTTCTTTGTCAAAACAATATCGTCTACATAAACTTACTCGGCCACCGACTGCTCGGTCAGCGGTATATTAATCTGAGCTGCACCACTGTGCTTTCCCTCAGACGGGAACAACTACATTTCCTCTGATGCTATCCTCACCTTCGCTCCATCGATTTTACAGCACAAAGCCATGACAATTGCTTGTACGATAATACGAATATAGTCTTTGTATACGTGTTCTTGTTTTCGTGCAATGCCCATGTGCATCAGTGACTTCGTATGCACAAAACTTTCTTTCCGCCTTTGCATCAGTATTTCCACTTCTAAATCTTGACAAAGAACTTTGACCACTTCCGCGAGAGCTCTCGCCAACGCCTGAACTCCAACCTCTTCAATTTCCGAAAAATAAATGATGTCGCTCAGCGAAAATCTCGCCATTTTCATTTTATTCTGATTCCATGAAAGGTATCCCATCGTTGGTTTGAACTGGGAACAATGACGGAGGGTCCGCATTTATTCCAAGGTACTCTCGACAAATATTAGCGCGTGCACTAACGTTGCTGTCTACTATATCTATCCAATCTACGAAAAGTAGAGAAGCGGTACCATGCGATCTAATATATCTTACAAACAATCAAATTAGCAGCGTTGAAAACTTAAGTCACTAAGCGATATTTTCCCTGATCTCCAAAATTCAAGTGGTATATATTTCTGCTCTCTTATCACTCACAATTCTTACCTTTTCTACCAATTTCAATCCATTTATTTGTTCATTTTCTTGCAACTATCGCAGGAAGAGAATATTTGTAATCCTCTCACTTTTTTCTTTACTTTGACGCTACGATCACGTTCTCTCACTAACCGTCCATTTTGTATTTGGCAATCTAGTATGTGCAGCGACATCAAATTGTCATACTTAAGCTCTCATGTTTCAACATGACCGAGTGTATTACTTATGTAGAAACGACTTTAAATTTCGTCATTATTCTATTTTAAACATCGCCTTATTGAGTAGTATCTAGTGAAATGAATTTTTATATCTCTACAGACTAATTCTATCGCCTTTCTCCGTATCCTGCTTTCATTCCCCAATGAGAACTGTGAACAGGCCACGCCTTTTACAGCTACACGTGTTTCAGATAAATACTTACCTATATTCGTGCGCGTCATATTAGCCGAGTATGAAGATGTCTCTTTTCTAGCTATTACTCCTTTTTCTTTTTTGACCGTGAAGTCTTCCGTCCTCCTTACTCTTCCCTTATAACAATTTGTTTGTTCTACCACTTTTGCACAATAAACCGTTTATTACTTGACGAATCATCGTCTTATTTCCGCCTATTTCAGTACTGGCAACGGATCGAAAAAAACAAACAGACCATCAACACTTGCTCATACTGCAGGTACCAGTACGTTCTAAATTTTGCAAGGTGATCAACCACTGATTGCCTGATCGGGAGCTGAAGACGAAGGAGGTCAGTGGATCGTATCATAAAATCAAGATAAAATGAATCATCCAAAAAGGTAAATAGTGAACTAAAATTAGAGCTTGAAATACTGCTTGAAAATAACGATATAATCAAATTTAAGGGGTGACCCTGGTTTTTTTATTTCTCAGCTTGTCTCTCGTGTCATGAGGTCCTACATTTCTCCTGTTTTCGATTGATCAATAATTTAGAACTACATGGTGTCATTGATGGTTACTGAAGTCATTTTCATTTGCTAGACTTCTAATGTGGAAATTCTCAAAAAAAACTACTTCCATCTACTTCTCTAGAACCTAAAATCTGAAAATTCCTGGATTCGCCCAATCCGTGTTTCACAGTAGTCGACGTATAGGCATAATTTACAGGATGCTGGCACCAAATTTAATTTATTTCCAACTCGAATACTGTAGCCAGGGATAACACCAGATACCTAAGACGATGAAAGCACGGCAACCACACCAATCTGCGCATTGTGACATTATACCAAAAATGGCGTCCTTCAAGAACTACCATCAGATGGAGCAAGCTAATGTATTCTGTGCATTCTCAGTACATGAAATTCATATCAACCTCTCTCTTCCACGTCATTCTGTCGTCGCTAAGCATGTTACCGTCCTTGTCGAATAACGCCCAACGACGCGCATACCACGGATTACCCTTCTCGTACAGCACCCAGAGTTTATCACCCACCGCAGCTTTCGGCAATTCTTCGTACGGAGTTTCTCCTGTGACTTCAACGCGACCATAACGGAACGACCAGCGTACTCCCACGCAGAACAGATTGGACATTGGGTTTCGAATGATGCCAACATGAGTGACGGTAGCTAATGTGGAAATCCCTTCGGTGAACAGTTTGCGTTGCTTGCGTATCATTTGCGTACATACGGCCAGCACAAGGCCCAGGGGCAATGCTATCGTAGTTACCAGGCCCATCATCATCCACATGATAGTGTAACCGCTGGGAAACGAGCTCCTATGGTACAGGTGTTGTGGGTCCAGCCATACCCTGCACAACCACATGAGTCCGAACCAGCCAACAAACAATGCTCCTGCCCATTTCCACAACTCTGACATTCCGAACCGCGCTCGTCTAGGCGTTGATGGCGGACGAGGAATCCCATTGTCGTCAACAGACTTCATGGTACCATACGACACAGGCGAATCCATGCCAAGCGCAGTGCGTTCAAGCAGATGAAGGCGCAGAACAAGTCGAGAAATTACAGGCCCACGGAGTTGTTCAAATCATGAGGTTCGGTACAGCAGTGCTATGTTCTCATAGTACAGTTGCACACCAATCCAACAGAAATGAGTGAGATTTAGAATGACAAGGATTTTACTTGGATGAATCCCTGCTCGTCTTAGCTCGACGTCTGTTCGTCAGCTGTCCAAAGATTCTTACTCTCACCGAATCAGATACCTACTAGGGTGAGCAGAAATAGTTGATGTACTGAATGAATAAGACAATAGTGGAGGAACGAAGAAAATTGTGATTTTGGTACTTGAGACTCAACTCGTACAGGTTCTTCCATGACAGAACACCGTCGTCGGACGAGTTTTCATCTCTATCAAATATCTACCAGCGCTGCTTGTTCAACGAGTTGCCTTCGAGATAATGTACTGTACCTATAATTCGTCACCGAAACTAACATTTGGAAGTTGTTCTCCGGGCGTCAGTCCTGTACATTTCATCTACTTGACATTTAACAGCCATCGCACGGCATTAGAAAAAAATTCCGAGTATAGCTCACGACGAATCCCAACAAATACGACAGTGGCCGACGCATCAATGCCAATCGTAACAATGCACGTTTTGCCATTTCAAAGAACAGCATCACCATCACCACTATGGCAATGAAAGTGACGCCACGGAATGTACCACGCATTACGACCTACGCTTCAAGAGAATTACAAGATGATGCCGATTGACTTAGGTTCCGTTTGTGTGGATGCAGCACCAAAACTTTTCTGAACGGTGCAAATCCACCCCAAACAAAGAAACAATCCGATTGCCCGCACCCAAACATCTGACGCTGGACATCACGCCACTCTTGGCGTAAGTGGAGGTGGGGTGGCGCTCTCGTCATAACTTTGGGTAACTCCGATGTGCGGCACCGAGAAACTCATCTGTGGCACGTTAACTTGCTGGTAGAATATTGTACAAGGAACACTTTTGAAAGAAATCACAGCTGCATGTTGCATCATTCATAACGAGGTGGACGAAACGAAACTGTAAAATTGAGAGTAACAACAAGTCAACTGTTCAGCCGAAATGAACCTCGATAAGACAACAATTTTGTTTCCAATACAGATGCAAAGTCTTTCCAGGTAGCAGATGATTGCATATCATCGAGAGAATCCTAAGAAGTATCGAAGAAGTTACGAGTAGAAGAAGTGGGTAGCCAATGAACAGGTATACAATAACCGTGAAGATTATCAAAGTCGCCGACAAGCAAAACCAACTAGCATGCCAACTATATTCCTTCTCGTATAATGCCCAACACATGCGGTTCCCATCTGCATTAGGGAATTTCTCACGCAGTGAATTCCGTCCCATCCGTAATATCGGACCATTACGAAACTTGGGAGATTTATCCATGGTTCTGGTGAGTCATTTTTGTCGCCATTCAATCTTTCTATCACTTGCATGTGACCTGCAACCGCTGCTGCTGCCGTGACCATGCCACCAGGAGAACATTCTATTGCAAAAGACGAACTGAATGAGTCACGGCTCATACAAACTGTTCCCGAAAACTTTCATTCTTGATTCTAGTCCTGGCGCCGGAAAGCGAGAGTTAAGTGCTTGATTTCGTTTTCACCAGTGGGGATATTGAAAGCTTGCAAATTTCATAGTAGTGACCTTGACGTTGGGATTCTCTAAAAAGCAACTCCCAGTTGTGCCAACTGTGAAGGTGGCGCAAACGCAGCAATATCACAATGAGATAATTTGCTCTTGACACTAAGCTCTTTCGACCACTTCAAGTTGTCGAATCCGCGGATATTCCCGTTTTCGTCATACAGCGCCCACCTTTTCACGAAGAACGGATTCCCGTCCTCGTACAATACCCAAAACTTATCGCCTACAACGGCGTTGGGAAGTGCTGTTCGTGGTGTCATTCGAGAATATTTTGTGTCATCAACAACGAACGACCATTCCACAACGTAGCAAAACAAACTCTCCATTTCATGTTTTCGAGTGATACCGATAAATGAAACAGTTGCTAGGGCCGGTATACCCTTTGCGAACAAGCTCTGTTCCCGGGACAATGCAGGTTCTTCATCGCGGTTATCCAGATAGTCATCAACAATCCACAAAGTAACGATGACAATGTTCACTCCCATGGCAATAAACAAGACGGTGACATACGTCTTTTTCGATGGATGATGGTCGCCTCTGGTAGCAATAAGACATGCAATAATCGGCGCACAGGTAACCGACAAGACAACAATCCAGAGAATGAACAACCAAATAGAACGTCTTCGATTTCTCGACGGATTGAAATTCCCTTTTCGTGGAGTCGGTGGTGGTGATGGCAGCAAGGTCGATAAGTCTTTAACCTCACCTTGGCTCATAGGAATTTGCGTTGAATCGGAGCCCATGGTTCCCTGCGATGGCGCCGACAGTGAGCCATTCTTTCGTCGGATGCTTAAATGGACGTCTTCACCCGACTTTCCGCTGTCGAAATCAGTTATCTTAGTATACATGATGACTGTCGTTTATCTCACATAGATAAGACATCAAATGCAATGTTCATATTGAGTCCCGCACCTATGAGATGGATTAGTTTGCACTTGTGCCTCTGGCCTTCTCAAATCAGTACCAAGAAACTATAGTCAAGGGGCCGCATGGGAAACGGTGCGACAGTGAATCGCAAATAACCACATAACTCAACGCAAACGAGAGGATTGGGGTGAGCGCATCCTTGAGTTTAATACTCAATAAGTAGTTATGTAGCGAATGCAATAGCTTTGAGACATCTTCGAATATCAAAATGGCCCCAAAAGTACACCTTTTCAACGCCATACGACAAAGGAGAAGACTATCGAGAAATTCTCAATCGAATCAAACTGCACAGTTTTGAGATGAGGTAGAATCCTGCTCGTCGTGTTATTGCGACAGCGCTTCCCTGCGGATACTGCATTTTTCGACAGTACCAGCAAACATCCAAACGACGATGGCGCAGGGCTCAAGCACTTACTGCATTAACCCGGAGCATGTTGTCAAAACTAAGACAGGGGTGGACCAACCAAATTTGCTGGTATGCAAATCGCTTTTCAAGCCCTCACTTCACAACAACAATCCCACAAATGCCATCATAGACTGTCCAGAATTCTCGTGGTCCATAATGCACACAGACAGATTTCCTTCCTCATGCAACGCCCAAAATACATCACTTGCGTTATCTCTGGGCTGCTCATCATGCAGTACGGCCAGACATAGCTCAATGCATCTGAACGAAGAACGAGCAGAGCGCAACGGCACCTTCTCAACGATGGATATCTTCAATTAGACTGCAGTACAACACGGAATTAGTGTCCGGACTTGCTCTCAAAAAAGCAGTGGAGTTCTCCTTTTTCAACCGACCTCAGATGTGGTACCGTACATTACACAAGTTAGCGTCGGTTAGGGCACTGTCA
>JAAUYH010204025.1_pt1 | contig 13884 bp, 10 predicted proteins | sample 7278061 | NCBI WGS metagenome assembly JAAUYH01 (sample SAMN14350203, study PRJNA611818) | marine sediment metagenome | isolation source: surface marine sediment (0.6m) | place: French Polynesia: Moorea | collected 2018-08
ATGGATTGAAACATCCGCATACTCTAGCTGGAAAAATTTAGTTGAGTATGTAGAAAAGGTTTTAAAAAATTTTGGCACAAAATATACAATTAATTTTGCCTAAGTACTTAGATTAATACCACCTCCATTATTATTGGCAGTATTATTACGAACAATACTATTTCTCAGAGTCAGATCATCAAAAATCCCACTAATATCTATACCTCCACCGCTACTAGTGGCATTGTTATTTTCAATTGTGGTGTTCTCGATAGCAAAACCCCTTACACCATCAGAACTAATCCCTCCACCAGTATTAGCGGTGTTTCCACTAATAACGCTATCTATAATTGTTACTGAAGGTAAGCCTAGATCGCCTATAATATTATTTCCAATATAAATCCCCCCACCTTGAGAATTAGCAGTATTATCGTTGATAGTGGTATTAATAATTTCTGTACTACCTGCCCCCCCATGTGCAACTCCTCCTCCATCATTCTCAGAGTTGTTGTTAGCAATAGTACTGTCAATAATACTGGTTACACCGTTATTGGTATAGATTGCTCCACCAACATTATTTGCAACATTCGTATCAATATTACAGTTTTGGATCGTTAAAGTTCCATTATTGAGGATAGCACCTCCTGTTCCGCCATTAGGTGCCTGATTCCCTCCAATCACACAAACATTCAGTTCTACTGTAGCATAATGATTAATCAAAATAGCACCACCACCATCATTATTTAAGAAGATTGAACTATCTTGTTCAGAAATAGCTCTACCACCACCAATAGCAATATTTTCTAAAACTAAGGTTGCTCCATTTTCATTAGGATCATCGCGAACCTCAAAAACACGATGGATCTGATTACCATTTATAACTGCACCTTCTCCCAATCCTCGAATAGTCAGTTTACCGCTTCTAGGAAGAATATCTAAGTCTCCTCGCAAAGTAGTCTCACTAGCATTGGCAAAACCAGAATCTAGTACAAAATCGCTAGGGTCTATCCCTGCAATGGCTAAGTCGTAAACTTGCCCAGATTCTAGCTCAATGATTTCGTCCTCTGGGGTACTGTTGGCAATGATAATGGCATCGCGAAGAGATAACCCCGTCCCTTGGGTTGCACTACCATCGTTTTCATCTACTGTGGTATTGACTCTTAAAATATTTTCCATATTCCCCAAAAAATTAAATAGTTAAGTTGTCTTTACTATTTTTGTGCAGAAAGTTGACTGGCTTCTAAAAAATCAATTAATTTTTATCTTTGTTTGACGCGAGAAAACCGATGCTTGAATTATCATTCCCATCCAGGTAATAGCTGTTCAAACTACAAGGTACACAATTTGAGCTAACGCAATAAATCACCAAGAAATTTATTTCTTGGCTAATAGTATCAAGTCCTCTCAAGACGACTAAAATCTAGTTTTCATAACAAAGACAAGAAACTCATAAGCTGTTTTGCATTTAAACTGCATATTTTTAAATTAGGAAACATACCATTAAACTCTCTCTCTCTCCCTTCCCCTCCCGCTTATAAGGGTAGGTTTTTAACAAAAGGGCGAGTAAACACTCTATTTAAGTAGAAAATAAGGTATTAGCTGTATAAAAATACACTTCTTGGTGGGTCAAAAATTCTCCGTGTTGACCTGTCTCCCCTTCTGGTGCGTCGAGCTTTACTATCTAGTGTAAAAAACCTACCCTTGTGAGCTTTCCCCCCCGTCTCCCTGTCCCCCCGTCTCCCTGTCCCCTCTCAACATCAACAGATAAATTAAATACAAGAGTGCTTAGGAAACATTACCCCATTTTTTCCCGAATATCTTTAATTGCGACTTGGATACCTAATAAAAATAAGCCGATTGCAACTAAACCGAATACTCCAGTACCTAACGCAGCCATACCAATGACAAGGGTTCTCACTGCAACAGTAATTTTGAGAACTAAAATATTGTCAGATACTACTGGCTTGTCTGCGTAAGTCTCTATAATAGAAGACATGAGATAGTAAATAGCGATCGCTATTGCTCCTGCAAAAGTTGAGGCGAAAATACAACTTATAACTGTTACTTTCTTTTTAGGGGATTCTGTATTAGATTTATTGGCATCAGGTGTTTGGTTACTCATAAACTTGATAAATTATCTAATGTGTAAGGAATGAGGAATGATAAATGATGAATGGAACTTCCTACGGAGCGCAAGGCTCATCTGGTAAGAGGTAAGAGTTAGCTTTTAGATAAGTTATCGAATTTTCCCACTTTACTTGAAACAAACATCGGTTTTACCTTTTACCTTTTATTTTCCTTCTTGCTTCTGGTCGCTTCTAGTTTCTATGACAATGAAAGACAGTCAGAATTAGTGACATAATATTAAGGTTTTAAAATATCATATTGTTTTAAAAAAAATATATAACTGCTTATTTAAGCTTATATTACCCCTTTTTTCATTTCCACTAACTAGATTAGCTTGTTAGTGCCACAGACAACATATGAATCAACCATCAGATGATCACAGTCAAGAGCAAAAATCTCTGGGTCAAAAGTCTCTATCATCAGATAAGCCACCCATAAGAAGACGCAGACGGATAACTATTGCAGTTTTATTATTGCTCAGTAGTATGGGGATAGCGACGGCTGTAGGATGGTATTTGATTCAGAAAAAACTGCTACCTTTGGTAGAAACAGAAGCAGGAAAATATCTTCATCGTCCAGTTATTCTGGGTAATTTACAGAGTGTTTCTCTGACTTCGGCTCGTATTGGCAAGAGTGAACTTCCTCCTACTCAGGATAACCCTGATCGCGCTGTGGTAGAAACAGTAAAAGTAAATTTTAATTTGTTACCTTTGCTATTTAAGAGAATTTTACCTATAGATATTATTCTGATTCAACCGGATATTTATATTGAACAGGATGAAACAGGACTTTGGACACCGATGGATTTTGGGACTGGAGAAGGTGGTGGAGGTGGAATTAAAGTTGATGTCAAGACTCTGCAACTTCAAGAAGCAGATTTTACTTTGGTGGCGCGTCAGTCGGAAAGTAAGGAACTTAATCCCCCTGTAATGGGAGAATTTAAGGAGGGAATTGTCCGTTTTTTAGAAAATGGCAAAGTAATTAAGTTTGACGCAACAGGAAAACTGGATAAGGGAGGAACACTCGATCTTACAGGAGAGGCGATCGGGAATGTTATAGATTTAGATATAGATGGGAAAGAGTTAGCACCTAAAGCCATAGAAAATCTTTTAGCCTTACCTCTGAGTTTTGATGAAGGGAGTATCGATGGCAAAATTGGAGTTAAGCTCAATAATAATCCAATTCCTGAACTAGATGGTACAGCACAGATTAATAATGTGGCAATGCAAGTTCCTGGTTTAGCAAGACCTTTTAGTAATAGTAAGGGGAAACTGTATTTTCAGGGTTCAGAAATTAGATTAGAGGAAGTTAGTGCTTTATTTGGGGAAGTAAAGGGATTAGCAAATGGCTCTTTAGATATTGCAGGAGAAGGAAACTTTAATATAGTTGCTCAAACTGAACCTATAGATGCGAATAAAGTCTTTTCCGCTTTAGAATTAACTCCGACTCCTGTACCTCTGCAAGGAGATGTTAAAAGTGATATTACTCTAACAGGTAGTCTAAATAATCCGATTACTAAAGTAGCAGTAGTTAATACTAGTCCTACTCGTATCGACAAACTAGACTTTAAGGAAATAACAGGGAATCTGGAATTAATTAAAAATACTCTTTTTGTTCGCAACTTTTCAGGAAAACCAACTCTGGGAGGGATTATTGAGGGGAAAGGGACAATACAACTAGATGATAGTCAAAATTTATACTTTGATGTCCGTGGTCGCAATCTTCCTGGGAATAAAATTGCTGGTAAATATAACTCTGAGTTACCCATTGAGATGGGTTTAGTATCAGGACAAGGAACATTATCTCTTCAAGCAACCGATCCTAATAATACTTTTCGCATCATTAATGGGGTGGCTAACTTTCCTCTGGGTAACGGTATAGTTGCAGTAGAAAATCTGAGGTATGGTAATAGAGTTTGGCGATCGCAAATTCAAGCTAATGATGTAGAATTTGATAGTCTTCCTTTTGGAAAGGGTACTACTCCTACTATCGGGAAGGGTTTAGTTAATGGGAGGTTTCAAGCTTCGGGAGAGATTAACGATCCTCAGTTCAATACTTTAGTAGTTACAGGAGATGCCACCCTAGATACAGTAGGAGGGGAAATAGATGCTCCTGATATTAAAGTTGCTGAGGGAATTTGGGAAGGAGACTTTAACACTAGTAGTTTACAACTGCGTCAACTTTTCCCCGAAGTACCGACCGAGTTTAACGATAACCTCAGTGGGGAATTTTATCTGACAGGAAAAATAGTAGAAGATAATACTATTACAGGAAAGGGGGATTTAGTATTAGCTAACGGTACAGTTAATATATCGGAATTAGTAGTTGTTGGTAATGACTGGAAGGCGAATGGTTTAGGGAATGATTTAGAGTTACAACAATTAAGTTCTGCTACTCCCGATCAGTTTGCAGGATTGGTTAATGGTAAGTTTAATGTCGCAGGGACAATAGATAATATTACTCCCGAAGGAATTATCGCTACAGGAGAGGGAAGTTTAACTCTTCCTGAAGGGGTTTTTACTGCGAAGAATTTGAACATCAAAGACGGAAACTTTACTACTCAGATTATTCCTGAAGGAGTGGATTTAAGTCTGTTTGCTGATCCAAATTCGGAAGATTTTATTCTGGAAGGAAAGTTAACAGGAGAGTTAACTGCTACAGGAAAGATAGACAAGATCGATCCTACTGCTGTAAATGCTCAAGGTTATGTCAGTTTTAGTAAGGGTATCGATCTTATAGAGCAACCTTTCACTGCTGATATTGTGTGGGATGGTAGCAGGTTAGATGTTTTACAAGCTAGAGGTGATAGCTTAGATGCTACTGGTTATATTGAACTTGCAGAAAATTTCTTTGATGATATACCTGATAAACTAGCTGCGGTTAATTACTTTAGTTTTAATGTATCTCAAGCCAAAGCGATCGATATTAATAAGCTTAAGCTTACTCTACCCAGTTGGGCAGTAAACTTAGAACGTAGCGGAATTGTGGATTTTATTGGCAATATCTCTGGTATTCCCTCAGCAATGAACATTGACGGTGATATTGTTCTAAGAAACTTCTTCTTAGAAAATCTCGCTTTTAATAACTTACAAGGTAATGTGATAGTCGCTCCCGAGTTTGGGGTTAGTTTGGTGTTAAGTGATGGGAAGACTAGGAGAGTTGGAGACGGGGAGACTACTGGACAAGAAATTGCATTAAATCTAAATCAAGATTTTCTTCCTCAATCTTTTACTTTCAGCCATGAAGATATTTTAGTTGAAGGCAGAGGAAAACAGGAAATAGTCCAAGTAAAAGTCAGTAATTTTCCCTTAGAATTGCTCAAAACCATCGCTGTCAAAAGTCCAGACCTGGAAATACCCAAAAATTATGCAGTACAACCCCTATCAGGGAAACTATCAGGGGATTTCACCACCAACCTCTATAACCTCAATACCTCTGGGAAAAATGTAGTTGTTACTTCTCCCCTTCTAGGAAAAATTAGAGGAAATCAGATCACTGGTAACTTTCAGTATGGGGAAGGCTATTTTGCAATACAAGATGTCAAGTTTCAACAGGGAACAAGTAAGTATGAACTCCAAGGTAACTTAGTACAGACCAATGGCGATATTGAGATTGATGGTAATTTATCAGTAGAAGAAGGACAAATACAAGATATCTTAGTTGCTTTAGAAATCTTTGAACTAACAGATATTGGTAAACCTTTGGGCGATCGCAATTATGCTACATCCCAAGACCTTTATGACCAGTCTTCCAGCACTGATGAGCCTTTATTATCTATAAATCTTCAAGATAGAGCAGTTTGGCAACAACTCCAAAACTTAGCGCAAATCCAAGCTTGGTTCAAGCAAAAAGAACAAGAAGAACAAAACGGCTTACAATTACCAGAATTAAGTGATTTAAACGGAAATTTTACAGGTCAAGTCAATGTATCAGGTTCTCTGAATCAAGGTTTTAATGCAGACTTCCAATTTGAAGGAGAAAAATGGCAGTGGGGGCAAACCCAACCGAAAGAATCAGCAGAAACAAGCTTGATTGCCGAAAAAATTATCTTTAAAGGGGATTTTAGAAATGACATCTTAACTATACTCCCAATAACAATTAATTTACCCCAACCTCTGCCTGATGACACTCCAGCAACAGAAACACCATTAAATCCTCAAGTGATTATATCTGGTACGACAGGAGGAGAAACTTTACTGGGAAAAGTAATTTTAAGAGACATTCCTATTTCCTTCATCGAAAGATTTGTTAAATTACCACCAGAAATTGCTTTCGGGGGAATTATTGGCGCAGAAGCAACCATCTCTGGAAGACAAGATAATCCTAATGTCCTGGGAGAAATAACTATTTCTGATGCCACAATCAATGAAACTTCCATTGAATCAACTCAAGGGAGTTTTAACTATAGTAATGCTCGTTTAAATTTCTTTGCCAGTAGTGTAGTAGCAGAAAATGCCGATCCTCTAGTCCTCAAAGCCAGTATTCCCTATGAACTCCCCTTTGCTAATACTAAACCAGAAAGCGATCGTCTGGAAATTTCTCTCAATGTTAAAGATCGCGGATTTAGTCTAGTCAATATCTTGTCACAAGGAGAAGTAAATTGGATAGACGGACAAGGAGAAATTGCATTAGATATTGCAGGTAGTTTCGATCAAACTAACAATCAAACTCGTAACCTGGTCACAGAAGGAAAAGCTACTATCAATCAAGGCAAAATTTCCCTTAAAAGTCTCCCTGGTCAATATATTACAGAAGTACAAAGTAGTATCGCTTTTAACTTTGACCGAATCTTAGTAGAAAGCCTTACTGGTAACTTTGGTGGTGGGAGAATTTTCGCAACAGGAACAATTCCCCTCAATCTAGAAACACCTCAAGATAATCCCTTAACTATCAATTTAGATAACCTCAAAGTTAATCTTAAAGGTCTTTATGAAGGTGGAGTAGCAGGAGATATTACTATTTTGGGGACAGCCTTCGAGCCAGATATTACAGGAAATATTACCCTTTCCGATGGCACAATATTGCTCAGTGACACTACTACAGCTAATAATGTCACCACACCAGAAGATAGAGGACTTCCAGCACTTACCGAATATAAAGACTTACAACTGCGACTAGGTAATAGAATCTTTATCAATCAACCCGCAATATTTAACTTTCTCGCTACAGGTACTCTCAATGTAGGGGGTACATTCCTGTCTCCTCTCCCCGAAGGCACAATTAAATTAAAAAGAGGTCAGGTTAACTTATTCACCACCCAACTTAATCTAGCTAGAGGCGAAAACAACACCGCCCGTTTTACCCGCAACAACGAAATCGACCCCTTTCTAGATATACAGTTAGTGGGTTCAGCTATTGAAACTACCCCAAATCGTACCCTAGAAAACCCCTTATCCACAGAAATTAATATCCCTGCTTCCCAGTTAGGTAGTTTAGAAACTGTCCGTATTTCCGCGAAAGTTCGCGGAGAGGCCAGCCAAATCACCAATAACATTCAACTTACTAGTAGTCCCCCCCGTAGTCAAGCAGAGATTTTAGCATTATTAGGAGGGAACTTTGTCAATACCATAGGAGGGAGTGGTACAACCCTAGGATTAGCCTCTGCTCTTTTTGGTAGCTTAAATTCTCAATTTAGCAACTTTATACCCTTTGGAGAAATTCGTCTCTTTCCCACTCAAATTATAGGCGATCAAGACAATCCAGACCGAGATCGCATTGATGCTCTAGCAGGAGAAATCGCTTTTGATGTCACCGATCAATTTTCTTTCTCCGTTCTCAGAATTTTAAACGTTGGTGATATCCCTGCTCAATTTGGTGTCCGTTATCGCTTAAATCAAAACTTTATCTTACGGGGTTCAACTAATTTTGAAGATGATAGTAGAGGTATCTTGGAATATGAACTTAGGTTTTAAGTTAGGAGTAATAAGTAATAAGTAGCAAGTAGCGAGTAATAAGCAACTAACCACTAACCATTAACCAATTGCGAAGAGTTTGAATTTTCCTTATGAAATCTGTAACAAAAAATCCTATTGCTCAAAAATACATCTTAACCTTACTAGCAACTGCTGGAGTTTTTATCGCCCCTAATTCTTTAGTATCTTTTACTCCACCAACTATTGCCCAAACTCTCTCGTCCCAAAATCTGGGAGAAATTTACCCTGAGGAGATAACTGTTACCGACATTAAAGGATTTCAAGGAGTAATTCAAACCATTGCCGTAAGCCCTGATGGGAAAAACTTATTCGTAGGAACTGGAGGAAATACCCTAAATCGAGTTGATCTGAGAAAAGAAGAAATTATCTACAGTGAACTGGTTGTACTTAAAGGTAATTCTCGTATTGCTGTCAGTCCAGACGGTAAAACATTAGTGCTCACGGAAGATAGGAGAATCGGTATTTTTGGTGCTAAGAAAGGAGAACGAATCAAAACCTTACAAGGTCATCCCCAGCAAATCAGTGATATTGCTATTAGTCCCGATGGGAAACAACTAGTTAGCGTTAGTGGTGCAACAAGAGACATTCGGATTTGGGATGTTAAAAAAGGTAAACTTGTGGATACATTAACCGAAGATATTGGACCAGTTAGATGTGTTGACTTTACTCCAGATGGCGAGTTATTCATTACAGGGTCAATTGGCAATGATCGAATCATCCAATTTTGGGATGCTAACACCCTAGAATTAATCCAGACTTCTCCCCAACAACCAGGCTATATCAATGATTTAGCTGTTAGTGCTGATGGCAAACTAGTTGCTGCTGTTCGCAACTATATCAAAGTCTGGGATTTAACTGATGGGTCAGTGCTACAAAACATCAAAGGTCCAAGTTTAGAAATTAATGCCCTTGCTATTTCCCCCGATGGTAGCTATGTAGCAACAGCTAATAAAGAAGGAACTGTGATGATATTTGATATCATCACAGGTCAAAAAGTAGTAACTCTAGAAGGTCATAGGGGCTGGGTGCGAACTGTTGCCTTTAGTCCTGATGGCAAATACCTCTACAGTGGAGCTGAAGACAAAGTGCTTAAGGTTTGGCAACTCCAACCTGAGCCTTGATGGATGAGATCTAATAAATGGGGTTTGCGTAGCAAGTCAGGAATCTCGTAGATGACCTCACCTCCGTTTATAAAACGGAGGCTTGAATATCTAGTACTTGACCAGTCTAAGTTCTTGAAATAAGAACTACCCCCAGCTAAAGAGTTAAATTTCGTACCCTAGAATGCTTGCCAGTTCTAGGCTCTACCACCAAAAAGTTAAACAGGCTTATCGAGATTAAAGAGCGTGCTTTTTGGATAGTACCGAGGCTAAAGATTGACCTATTGCGATGGAACTAGTTAAGTTCGACTGTCACAAAATACAGAATCCTGAAATATCAAATAAAGAGTACCAGCAAGGTACTTTATATCAATACGAAGTCAGAGAGTATTTGCTCTTAAAGTTTAATCGCACTTGTGCTTATTGTGGAGCTAAAGATGTGCCACTAGAGGTAGAGCATATTAAACCTAGTAAAAAGATGCTGTATATAGGTTTGACGCTGTTTTTCAATCAAAAATGTCTAAGTCCCGCTAAAATTTAGATTCAGGAGTCAGGATTCGCGGAGTCAGGAGCAATTAACAATCAACAATTAACAATTAACAATTAACCACTAACCACCAACCAAAAATGAACAATCATCTTGCTCTGACCATTGGCGATCCTGCTGGTATTGGGACAGAAATAGTTTTGAAAGCTTTAACTGATACTTCTATAACTGAGAATTGTCAGATTACAGTTATTGGTACCCGCTCTATAATCGAGTTTACTTATCAACATCTGCTGCAACAAGGCATTACTAAGAATAGTCTTGCCGATCCTGATACCTTATCTATTGTGGATATTCCCTACAGTCATAGTTTAACTTTTGGTCAGGGAAATGCAGATACAGGAAAAGCAAGTTTTCATTATCTCGAAACAGCGATCGCGCTAACCTTAGAAGGGAAGTTTCAGGGTATTGTCACCGCCCCCATCGCTAAATCTCTCTGGAAACAAGCAGGATATGACTACCCAGGACAAACAGAAGTCCTCGCCCAAGCAGCCAAAACAGACAGATATGGAATGTTATTTGTAGCGCGATCGCCCCATACAGGATGGATGTTACGGACTTTACTAGCTACTACCCATATCCCCCTCTCCCAAGTATCCCCCTCTCTCACTCCTGAGTTGATGTCTTGGAAGCTAGATTTACTTATTGACTGTCTAAAAGCTTATTTTGGCATTAATAACCCGAAAATAGTGATTTCTGGCTTAAATCCCCACAGTGGAGAAGCAGGACAACTGGGGACAGAAGAGATAGACTGGTTATTACCCTGGCTCAAAACTGCACAAAAACAATATCCCCAAGCTAAATTAATCGGACTTGTACCTCCAGATACTATGTGGGTCAAACCTGGTCAAGCTTGGTATAGTAAATCTAAGGATGGTGCAGATGCTTATTTAGCTTTGTATCACGATCAAGGTTTGATTCCTGTGAAATTAATGGCATTTGATCGGGCGATTAATACCACTATCGGACTACCTTTTATTCGTACTTCTCCCGATCATGGTACAGCCTTTGATATTGCAGGGAAAGGTATTGCTGATCCTAGTAGTCTGAAAGCTGCGATCGCCCTAGCTGCTGAAATGACCCCAAATTGAAACAAGAGATAACTGGGAAAATTACTTATCCCGAACTTAATAAATATAATATTGAGTCGAAGGTACTTGCCCTATCATAGGCGTAAGCCCGCTTCGACTTAGTCAAGCTCGTATAAAGTGGTATAGGAGGAAAAATCATGAAACTGTGGTTAGCTGGCATATTATTTTGTCTTGTTATCAGTACTAATATAGGATGGGCAAATGCCTTGACAGACGTAAAATTCAGTGGAAATGAGAATTGTCAGGTAGCCCTAAAAGAGACAAAGAGTAGCCTTTCCCTTGAATTTCAAGCCTTTGACCAAACCCCAAATCAAGGATGGCGTGTCCTTTCAGCAATGGAATGTTACCCTGAAGCTGCGGAATTAATTGTTAGTTATCTCAATACCAGCATTAGAGCGAGTGTGAATGAACGCAAGATTTTATCATTTCATGCAGGACAAATGTTTGCTTATGACAACGACTATAAATCAGCGATTCCTTACTTTAAAAATTCTTTCTATCCCAAAACAAATATATCTCCAGAGTTTAAAATTTATACCGATGCCTGGGATGCTTATGTTAGGGCAACAATAGCTTTTCTAGAACAAGATCGCTCCGCACTGGAAAATTATCGTGCTAAAGTTGCCAAGGGTCCTAAGTTAGACAATGGCAAAATTATGAACTTAGAAGTAGTAGATCGTCTCTTAGAAAATTTTGGCAAGCCATATCTTGAAGCTTATGGCAAGGATTAATACTAATAAGGAGTGAGGAGTAAAGGATCAAGGATGAGGTATCCATGTTTATAAGACCTTATCCGTACCATTCGCCTCCACACCTTATACCAATTATTGAAAGTTGCTAAATAGATAGAAAGTTATTTGTTATTAGGAAAAAACGGGGATTAGTATTAGATAGGTTATTTGTAGCAAATATGAGCGCAATTTGGTATTAAATAGATATGACAAAAGCCATACCCCTCCTTGCTTCGCAGAAAAAGCAGATTTCACGAGGGTTCAGTTAACCGAAAAAAACAGGATTATTAGTATCAACATCTATGCTACCACTAAAAGCAAAGAGGTCTTCGTAGTCGAATATGCCATCTCCTAGGACTTCCTCGTTGCTTTGACGATATCCATTACCCGCTACCAGGTCAGTATAAAGCTGATGGGCATAACTATGATTGCCTATAGCATTCCATTCCCCTGGTTGAAACAAATCGTCGGGATTTATATAGAGGTCTAATATTCCTAAAGGGTCATCATAACCAAAAGTCTCGCTAGTATGAAAAGCAATAACACGCTCCGCATCAGTAGGGTCGAGCCTTTCTTCAGGAGATTTCCCTGAAAAGAACAGAAAGTCCTCATAAGCTGGACCTGCTGCATCTAAGCCGACAATGGTTTCAATTGAGCTACCCGTAATGTCCTCATAAACATCTCCTGCAATTCCACTCACGTGCGCGCCCAAACTATGACCGATTAACTGAGTGGTATCGGGATTAATTTCATTTTTACTCAACCAAATAGCCAGTTGATTGCCAACAGCTTCCGTATCTTCTACTGCACTAAAATAATTTAAAGTATCAGCAGCCTCAGACCAATCAGTAAGAATGATATTAGAAAAAGGATCGCGATCATCGATTTCTTGAGCCAGATCGTTTACCCATTCTTCAGAACTGCTACTCTGGTAGCCGTGAGTAATAACATAAGTATTGTAGTCAGTATCAATTGGCTCTGCCGACCAGGACGAAAAGGTAACTTCAACCATAATTTTTTTCTGTTTGACCTACTTTAGATAATCAGATTTATTAACGCAAACTCCCTCAAAAAAAGAATTTTCATCGGGCTTTTACTAGCATACTTGCTGATTTTTAACATTAGGTAAACAGTAATGCTTTTAATTCTGACTTCAGCCCGATGTTTCCTATCAAACTGGTTGAGAAAGACTTGAGCTACGCGATGAAAACGGCTCAAGCAAACGATGCCAAATTACTGCTAGTAGAAGCTGCTCAACATATCTTCGCTTCGGCAATCGAGCAAGGATATGCCGACAATAATATTACTGGGATTGCTCAGTTATATCTTTAATATTACTGGGATTGCTCAGTTATATCTTTAGAACTTACTAGTAGAATTCCTACTAAAACCTTTATTTACTGAGTCGAAGCAGGATTGGGTCTATCATTAGCCGAGTACCTTCAACCAGTTTGATTTTTGAAGATGCGATCGCCAGTTATTTATATAATTTCAGCAATCATTGATATTGGACTGGCTGCGATAAGCTATAAACCCTCACCTTCAATCCTTTAAAAACTGTATCCTTTTCATAATTCATCCCCAGTTTTTCCGCTACGCGAATCGAACGGTAATTTGCAGAATCGATAATACAAATCAAGCGATCGCTTATACTCCATCCATAATCCCGAATTGCTGTTGCTGCTTCTGTTCCTAAACCTTGACCCCAATAAGCAGTAGCTAAACGATAACCAATTTCTACTTCTTGACGGTTATCTAAGTTCCAAAGACATAATCCACAAAAACCGATTAATTCTTGAGTTTCTTTATAAATCACTGCGTATAAACCAAAGCCATATTTTTGATACTGATGAAGTATCCAATCCAAAAAATCCTCAGTCTGCGCTCTAGTTTTTACCCCTTTCAAAGAAAATTGCATCACTTCTGGGTCAGCCAGAATCTTAGCTAATGGATCGATATCATTGGGTACAAAGTGTCTCAGTAGTAATCTTTTTGTTTCTGTAACAATCATCTAAAGGATAAGGAATGAGGGATGAAAGATGAGGAATCAAAGGGCGAATTCCCATATTTTACCCCTCTTATCACCTACTAAAAACCTAAACATAATTGGTTATGTCTGGGGTCGGGACACGGTGACTTCCCTAAATACAATTTTTGTGTTTACTAACCAAATAGAGGTGCGAAACCGTCCAATCAACATCACTGCTAAAAGGAACTATCCATGGGGGTTTTCATCCACAAAAAAGGTCCTGCAATTATTGCACTATGGCGGTTCAATCCTCTGGTCTTACCTGCCATGAAATCCCTTGGAGATATTGTATTTAACAATATCATATGCAGGTTTTGTTTTCGGCAATAGTTACACAAACTTGCATA
>JAAUYH010110458.1_pt1 | contig 13883 bp, 5 predicted proteins | sample 7278061 | NCBI WGS metagenome assembly JAAUYH01 (sample SAMN14350203, study PRJNA611818) | marine sediment metagenome | isolation source: surface marine sediment (0.6m) | place: French Polynesia: Moorea | collected 2018-08
CTACTAACAGTTTAATTGAAATAAAGATTAGTAAAATCTACTAATATCTGATTTTTATCGGTAATACTTGCCAAAATGGCAATTCTAGCTTCATATTTACTTCAAATTTCGCAGTTTAATTTAATTAAATCTTTAAACACATAAGTACTCTTGCTGATATGTATATCTATTGTTTCATCTCCGATAGGACTAATATTTGATTATTTAAGTACACCTAGTACAGTAGGCGCGTAAATAAACAGACCATTTATAAAACCTCAAAGCTAGAGAAAACAATACTTCTTCCCTTTGGGGGGATGTAAGGGGGGGTTTGACTTCTCCCCTGGGGGGGATAAAAGGGGGTTGACTTTCGCCTTGCGGTACTAGAGTGGGCATTGCCCAACATACAAGGGTTTATGTGGGCAATGCCCATCCTACAAAATTTGTATTATTTCAAAAAATAAACCGGATTCCTATAGGTTATCTAAGTATTTACTTCATTTTTATTTTATCGTTTTTGGATTTTGTATGGATTCCATGAATAAATATGCTTGCTATGTACTATTCACAGAATAATTAGTCATGAATACAACTAAGTCTGCTTTGCAGTCAACAATCCTCAATTACAAGGGATTAACTTTAATTTCCGGAAAAAATGTTAGTTTTTATCATTGATATAATTACTTATTTTGCGACAATATTAATATAGATATTGTCTCCAGCATTCCAGTCCTATTATGCAGGATGAACAAATCAAAACAATTGTTTTTCTCGCTTTGACTTTTTATCAATGGTAGATTTCTCTCTGCCGATCCATCTGTACTAGACTCATATTTTTCCAAAACTTATCTCCATTAATCTTAATAAGTCTTTGATTAGATTAACACCAGCATATTCCACATATATTATTAGCTATACAGTATGGATTAATTAACAGGGCTTACGTACAAGAAGCCATAAATTTAGTTCTTTTTGTAGGTATGTATTGTTCAAACCAATAAGTTAATGGAGAAATATAGTTTATTTACGTAAGTGATAATTAAGTAGTATTTTAAGAGTGTAAGATCCAAACCTCTATCATTAACATATGAACATTATCGATAATATTCCCATAACGATAATCATGAACGAATATGGTATTTAAGCATATTTATTAATTAAATTGTTGCCTGTATAATTCATATTAATTTACAATAAAATGTTGTTTTGGCATATTCGCAATTAGTATTTTGTTACAAGTAGTCTGATCTGATTTGCGATCGCAAGCCGTGATAAACAATGCACAAAATCTGGAATTAATCAACCATAGAGTCAGATTAATTCTGGAAGAAAATAAGTTATTCTTATAAACCCGTGTAAATTTTTATTTTATTGTCAGTGTAGGTAGACAATTTACCATAGTTGTTTAGCCGCACCACTCAGTTAATCGATGGATAATCAAGCAAATGCCAGGGTTCAATTCCTGCAACGTCAAGTATCATCCTTGTTGCTTTACCAATCTGTGCTACAGGGAGAAGTGGGTAATGCCTTCATTGAGTTACTACAATCTATACGTTACACTGATGCGGACGCTAGGGGGTGCTTGCAAGCATATGGAAATTACTTCCAATCCCTAGCGAATCAAAATCAAAATTGGGAAGAATACTTAATAACTCGCATTCTCAGAGACGAGAATCCTTTCTCCAGATTAGCTCAACGCTTACCATTTGCAGATTTACCCCCATCTTTGGTAACAGCAGCCCAACATGACCTACAAGTACTACAAAACCTGTACGAATGCAGTAGTGCAATTTTAAGCGAATGGGTACAAACAGCAGCCCATCTACCAATTTCACCAGTGGTATGGTACAGAGAACAGGAAGAACTAGAAGGACAAGCAGAATTTTCCCTCATGGACAAACTGCAACACTTAGACAATTGGGCTGATGCAGTAGCTGATTTAGGATTGTACTATCAACAGTTTGGTACGGGTATATTTGCAGAATACCAAGCTCTGGGTTGGCAAGATGGGAAATTTTTTGGTATTGATTATCCCGATCCTGTGAATTTGCATCAACTGGTGGGTTATGAATTACAAAGGGATGCACTGGTAAAAAATACTGAATTTTTACTTTCAGGTCATGTAGCACTGCACGTCTTGTTATACGGTAGTCGTGGCTCAGGAAAGTCTTCCCTAGTCAAAGGTTTATTGAACCACTACAGCCATACACAGCTAAGATTGCTGGAAGTGGCAAAATCTGATTTACACAATTTACCCCAGATTATTCAGGAGTTGCATTCATTACCACATAAATTTATTATCTTTGTCGATGATCTTTCCTTTGAAGAAGATAATGATACCTTTAAAGCCTTAAAAGTTGTTTTAGAAGGAAATCTTACAGCTCGTCCCCCAAATGTAGTTGTATACGCGACTTCCAACCGTCGTCACTTAATTAGGGAATTTTTTGGAGATAGACCAACTCCTCAAAACCAGGATGAAATCCAAGCCTGGGATACAATGCAGGAGAAACTATCATTTAGCGATCGCTTTGGTCTGACCCTCACCTTTGAGCCAGCCGACCAAAACAAATATTTACAAATTGTCCAACATCTAGCAAAACAAGCAGAAATAAACATGAACCCAGAAGAATTAGCATCTCAAGCCTTACAATGGGCAACACGCCATAATGGGCGTTCTGGAAGAACTGCACGCCAGTTTATTGATTTTGTCAAGGCGGATTTAGCCTTATTCCTTGACGATAGTCACTTTGCTTAGACTTCCCTGTTCTCCTTTGGGAGTTAGTTCACTCAGGTTAATGGTCAAAGCCGCCATAGGTGGAACATCCAGGGAGTAATATTTAAAATCAAATTACAATCACATTACAATCATAAATAAATTTTTGAGGTGTCACCCCAGTTTTTGTAGCTCTTTCTAGAGGGCGATGGTCAAATCTTCCCTGGAAGTCACCATTAACTGTGAAAAAAATAATGGCATCAAATCATAGTCATTATCCTTTGGCGGCACACCTCTAAACAAGCGATATGCAATCAGCTATGGTCAGTAATCGATTTGTTCTCGGCATAATTGCCCTGGGTGTCAGCTTTGGTCTGAGTCTTGTCCTTACCTGGAATTTTATGGCTGCATTACTCACAGGTATAATCACTATTACTGTGATCTATGCGGCACTATCTATAGAACAGCGACAAAGACATTATGAGATCCGGGGGCGACGGGATTCTCTTCAAAGACGTATTCAAGAATTGGAGGGATTAAAAGCTCGGGTTGTAGGGGAAATTAATCAGCTAGAAACATATTGTTCTTCTTTGTATCAAGAATCTAATCAACTCCATAATCAAGTTATTGAAAGCCGCAATCAACGGGAGAAATTTCAGCAAGAAGTTAGTAATTTTATTTTTGAAAAAAAGCAACTAGAAAGACAAGTTAATCAATTTAAAGTTGAAATTGATGAATTAGAACAAGCTCAGGAAGGAATCAACAATAATTTAGCTGAACTGAATAAAGAAAAACGTAGTCTGGATTTGAATTGTAATCTATCCAAAGCAGAAATTACACAATTACAATCTCAAATTGCTGATTTACATAAGCAAAAGCAAGACTTAGAAAATAATTTAACTTTGCTAGAAAGACTCAGACCGCAATTGGAAGAAAAACTTTATGAAATGAGAGTCCAAATCCAAGAATTGGAAATACAAGAGACAAAGCAGAGTGAATTATTAGGGGCAAAAACCCATGAGAAAGCAACCTTAGAAACTAGCTTAACTACCTTAGATCAAGAAATTGCAGAGCAGAAAACAGAGGTCAAGAATTTACAAGAGCAGGTCAATATTTTACAAACTGAGCGAGACCAATTACAAAATCAAGTTTGGGAGTTATTGCAACAAGTAGACAATGTAGCTCAACCATCTGGGAATGAACCCCAACCAGAGACAGAAGAGGATGTAGATTTATTCCCTTTCGCGGACTTCATCGAAGGAGCAGAGAATGCAGAGGATAGTCTATCAAAAGAATGGCATCAACTTTTGCAAGATATGCCATCCTATGAAGTAGAAGCATTAAAAGCTATATTAGAACAAAATAATACCAATCAAATTCTCAAACTAATTGCGGAAAATCAAATTACCATGCCTAGTTTATTGATTGATGCCATTAATGGGAGAGCAAATGAAATAATTGGTGAATTAATTATTGAATCAGAAGCAGAATCACCAGTAATATCTACCGAACATATCAAAAATGTGAGTAAATTAATTACTATTTATGACCAGATGGAAAATCAAGGAATATCATCTAATTAAATGGTAAGAGATAGGAATCAGGTTTGATTTGTGTTCGCGTAGCGTGGCGCAGCCATAATTACTCGTGACGCTAGGGAACGGGGAACAGGGAATAGGGAACAGAAAGCGTACTGAGATTTTTTCAAAAATCAAATAGTAATCCTATATAGCACTACGCAATTAGGTTAGTTTACATCTTGCACCTTATGAATAAGGGTAAGATGGGCAGTGCCCATCCTACGAAATAATTACTTATTACTTATTACTTACACGTAGTGCTATAACTGTTTCAGTTCTGTTTTAAAATCGATAATACCTTTTACTTTTACCCAATAGAAGCACTAGAAAATATTAAGCTACACCCAGAAAACCATTCTGAATCAGGAATGCAGAATAAGTCATTAACAACTGAGAGTCGAAGGTAGGACAAACAATTCCACTACCTGCAAGTGCATTTAATGTCTCTTCACAACTAATTTTTGGTCGTCTGGATTGCAGATATAAATCGGGGATAGTAATTTGTTCGTCAGACCACTTTTCTAGTAAGAAAGGACGTAATGTATACAAAGGATTGTCAGCATCAGATAAGTCATTGATTAATCTAGCTTGCCATTTTTCGTAGGGAATCATTTCCACTGGGAAACCCATAGAACTGATCCAATTTACCAAATGACTGAGGGGTTCTGGTTGGGGATGTTGGAGGTGGAAGGCTTTACCAATAGATTCTTCCTGTCTAGACAGATAGACAATAGCTTTACTGACATAATCTACAGGAGATGCATCCAGCATATAATCGACATCTGGAAAACACCCCATTTGGATACAGCCTTTGATTACCAAATTGATGAAATCGTCGGTGTTACACGCACCAGTTCTACTATCACCAGAAATTAAAGGTGGTCTATGTATGGTAACAGGAATTCCCCGTTCTCCTGCTAGTTTGACTAGTTTTTCTGCCACCCATTTGGTTTGGGAGTAACCTAGAAATATACCAGACCAATGTTGGAAGTCGTCGTCTTCCTTGACAATCTGACCAGCATAGGCGGATGATTCAAATACTGCCACACTAGAAACATAGTGCACAGGCTTGACTTTAAATAAGCTTGCCATGCGTAAAACTTCTTGAGTTCCCAATACGTTGGGTGCTTTGAGTGCGGGGTAGGGATAAACATAGTTGAGCATAGCAGCACTATGGTAAATGCTATCAACATTTGCTGCTAACATCTCAAAGCCTTCCGTACTAATCCCTAGATATGGTAGGGATAAGTCCCCCAACACAGGGATAATTCTGGAACTTAATTCTTCATCCCACAGTGCGTAGGACTGCAAATTCTTTTGTAATTTCTGCTTACCGGCGGTAATGTCATCTGCGCGTACCAAGCAATAGATATCTGCATTGGTTTGTTGTAGCAGTTCGTGGATAATAAAGGCTCCTAAAAAGCCTGTTCCACCTGTTAAAAAGATATTATCTACTTGTCCGACAAAGCGGAAAGATTGGGAAGGAGGACGAATCGCAGGGTCAAGAACAACCTCTGCGCCTAAATCCAAGGTTGTAGGTTTGACAATGTTGGGTTGATTCACACTTGCTGTACCTTTTACCTCTTCCCCAAGCTCCGCCGATTCTTCTGCTAATCGTTGGGAAAGCATCTCTACATTGGGGTAATGCCATAGTAGGGTAGGAGATACCTCAAAACCAAGCATTTTCTCCGTTTGAGTCACAATTGACATCGCTTGGGTAGAATCTAAACCATAGTCTTCTAAAGGCTGCTGAATGTCAATTTCTTCTGCTTCTACTTGCAATGCTGATGCTAAGTGAGAACATAACCAGACTTTAATTTCTTCTTGGGTATAGGCTTGTTTTGTAGTCATCATCTTTTATACTTCCAATGTAGAACGAACTGGGTAATAGTGACTGTAGTCACTTGAGAGTTGCAATCCTTGCATTTTTAAACTTTGAATCCGGTATAAAAATGCGGCTCCTGTCATCATGTGATTAGCAACATCAACTACATGACGATTTCCTGGCTCAGACAGGTAAGAACCCCGCACCCAATCATTAAAACCACCCATAGCTGGACCACACCAAATTTGGTAATCGACCTCCCTGCCTTTCTCTCCAGAGTTTGACCATCGGGAAGATAAGCCCAAATACCAGCGAAAAATGAGGGCCATTTTGAGTTTGGGGTTATTCAGTGCTTTCCCTAACTTGGCAGGATTTTTTTGTGATAAATAATTAGCAGTAGCTTCCCAAACTTCACTTAGGGTTTTGCGAAATATTTGTTTTTCTAACTTCAATCTTTCCCCTTCAGGAATCTCATCAATGGAATTATAGTTGCGGTAGATTTCATATAGCTTTTGAGCGCGGAGAGCAAACATTGTGCCTCGTTTGAGGACTTGCAATTTTACCCCCATTTCAAACATATCTGCTGCTGGAGCCATAATTACATCAGCCATTTCGGCTTGTGCTAATAATTTTTTGGTATGTTCGCTAGCTCCAGACTCCACACAGGATTGGTTAATCGAACCAGTGACCACATAAGCCGCACCCATCATAAAAGCAGCGAGGGTGGATTCCGGGGTGGCTATACCTCCAGCTACTCCCACGCGAATGGGGTAGGTGTAATTGTATTTACCTTGAATTTCATCCCTCAAAGCCATCATGGAAGGAAGGAGACATACCAAGGGACGATTATCCGTATGACCCCCAGAGTCAGCTTCTACGGTAATATCATCAGCGAGGGGGACTTTGGTGGCTAAATTGGCTTGTAATTCTGTAATTAATCCTTGTGCAACCAAGTCTTTGAGCATTTTTTCTGGGGCTGGTTGCATAAATTTGCTAGCAACTTCTCGCCGAGAAATTTTGGCAATGACTTTGTTGTTGATTTGGATTTGATTAGCTGGGTTTAAACTTAGTCCTGCGGCTCGATAGTAAACTATATTTGGGGTTATATCGAGGAATGCAGAGGCTTCAATGGTTTTTACCCCATATTTGAGGTATAAGTCCACCGCACCCCGTTCTATGGTTGGCTCGTTGGGGCTATGGATTAAATTGAAGGCGTAGGGGCCCTCGGGTAATGCCTGTTGAATGCGGTTGATGGCTGCTTCTAGGCGTTGGGGTGGTAATCCTCCCGCACCGAAGGAGGCGAGGATTTTTTCTTTACCTAGGGCAATTACCATTTCTTCTGAGGCGATACCACTAGCCATAGCGCCGGTGGTATAGGCATATTTTACACCGTGAAAGGCAAGAAAGTTGCGATCGCCCATTTGTTGTAGGGAGATGGGGGGAGTTGCCATTAACAGTTCTACCTGTGCGGTGTTTCCGTTTTCCAGGGGGGAAATATAACCTTCGTTGGTAACTCCGATTTTATTATCTACTCTGACTATGTAGCAGGGTTTATTCAGGGTGAGTAGGGTTTTTTTGATGGCTGCGGGTGTGAAGGATATTGAGTCTAGGCAACCTTTCCAGGTTTGATAGGTGGAATGGGATGAGGGGTTGAGGTAAAGTCCATTGTTTGGTATGGCGTTGATTGTGTTCACGTTGTGGTTCCTTGGGCGTTGGTTTTATGGCTCACGCAGAGGCGCAGAGAGGAGGGATGGAGGGATGGAGGGAAAGATAAAAAATCTTAACTCCCAACCATCAACTATCAACTATCAACTATCAACCATCAACCCACACCTAGTCCTCTAGGAGGTTTTCGGCGCAGGCTATTTGTAGTTGGATGATTTGGCTCATTTGTTGGCTAAATTCTTGGCGAGATTGAAGGAAGGTGTTATGGCTTTGATGGAGGATTTTGTTGTTTTTATGTAGTTGTTGATAATGGGTTTGTAATGTGGGAGTGATGGTGCTTGGCATGGGAATATTTTTTGGCTGTGGCTGATAGTTGGAGGGAGTTTTTAGGGGATTGGGTGAAGATTTATGAGTTGCTGAGGTTTTGATTTTATGGCTCACATCCCCCACTTTTGCTGTTGCTATTTTTTCAGGGGTCGGTTGATTTGTGGAGAGGTTGGTTACTTTCTTAGATATATTGTGGAAAAGTTTTTTGTTCTCTTCTGTGACGATTTTGTCAATCAAGCTTTCACCACCTAAAATTACTTTTTTATGGGTGAGTTTTGCTTTTTTAGTTGTTTGTGGTTCCCTAGAAATTAACGGTGATAAGTCTACGTCAACTTGATGGCTGATGAGTTTTGCTAGGGCTTTGATTAACCCTGCATGATCATCTAATCCTCGACGATTGAGGGATACGGTGAGGTGGGGACGTTCATGCAAATTTTTGTCTATCCAACGAGAACAAACGTTACCAGCTCCAGTTTCAATGAAGATTCTGGCTCCATCGCTATACAATTGGTTGACTAGGCGAGGGAAATCAAGTTGTTGACATAATCCTGTAGCTATGCTTTTAGCGATCGCATCACTTTTAAGTTGCACAGGGGCATATTCGGCGGCGGAATAGAGGATAAATTCTGGTGATTTTTGTCGCATTTGCAAGGTGTTAACCCTAGCAATTTCACCGTATTCCGAACGCATGGCTTGGCAGTGGATGACGTGATCAAAAGGGGCACGAAAGGCATTGCAGCCAATGGTTTGGATCACGCGATCGCAAGCTTTGGGATCTCCTGCTATAACTACTTCTTCCGGGGTATTGATTTGGGTGAGGAAGACTTTGGGCTCGTTTTTGATTGCTTCTTGGACGTAGGAGGGAGTGGCGACGAGGACGTAGTTAGCCCAAATATTATTATCTGGTGCCTGGTTAGGGGGTATGTGCCAAAATTGACGCACTGCTTTTTTCTCCCCAGCCAATCTATTGGCAAATAAGGGGGATTGATGTAGGGAAAGAATGCCTTGGGTAAAGTTATCCCACACTCCCATAGCAGACATCATACTGGTTTCCCCTAAGCTGTAGCCAAAGACAAATTTGGGTTTGATTTGGAAGTCATCTCGAATAATTTGGGTGATGAATCTGGTAAACAACATATCCACGTCGAAGATTGCCAGAGGATCTTCGAGGAATTGCTTTTCCAGATTTTCTAGTTGTCTGGAGGAGAGTTTGTTGAGGCTACGGGGAAAGACTTTGTGGGATCTTTGGGCAACTACATCTTGCAGGTTGGTGATGGCAACATCATCATGAATTTTGGGGAACAGGCGGAAGAGGTTGCGAGCAATACCGAGGTAGGAGTTGACAGCAGCAGGATAGATGTAGGCGACTTCTCCGGTTGTACCCAAGGGATTGGCAGTGAAGTAGCTACCTAGGGGAGTTTGCCAATCTTTGTCGGTTTTCAGGGCTGTTTCTATGCCTTTACGGGCTGAAGAGATTTCTCTGGTTAATTCTTTTTGGTTGTGGGCAAGGATGACGAGGGTGTATTTTCCTAGGGGAGATTGTTGGTAGTTTGTCAGGGCTTGGTGAGCAGCATTAGCAAGGGAAGCACCATTATTAATTTTGGTAGCTAAAGTATCTGCCTGGGCAAGTAAATCTGCTGAATTGTCACCAACAATGGGGAAGAGATAGAAGGGTGTTTGTTGTAAAAACTTACTGCTCCCTTGTCCTCTTGTCCCCTTGTCTTTCCTACCCTCTGCCTCTTGTGATAAAATTACATGGGCATAACTACCATCAATGCCCATACCGTTGATAGCTGCCATTCTTTTAGTTGCTTGTTTTTCCAGGAACCAAGGTCTGGATTCTGTGGCAACATAAAAGGGACTACCTTGCCATTGTTCTTCATTCTTCACCCCTGTCCATTGGGGAGTTGCCGGGATGTATCGGTGATATAGGCAGAGGGCGGTTTTAATTAAGCTAGCAATGCCAGAAGCGACGTAGGTATGTCCAATATTGGCTTTGACGCTACCAATGGCACAGGTTAAGTTGCTGCTACCGTTGGCATAAGCCTGGATTAAACCAGTGATTTCCGCTTCATCTGTTTGGGGAATCCCACTACCTACCACTTCTAGGTAGTTAATATCTGTGGTTTTTACCCCTGCATTCAATAAAGCTTGTTGGCTAGCTTGGTTGACAAAACTCCCATCTGGTTGTGCCAAATTATCTTTTCCGCCTACTCCCTGTTGGGTAAAGCTAATGGCATCAATGGCAGCATAAATCTTGTCTTGGTTCTGTTTAGCAGCGTCATGGCGTTTTAAAACCACTGCTCCTGCACCTTCTCCCACCATCCAGCCATCAGCTTTTTGGTCATAACTCAGGGTATTTACCCCTTGATTGATGGTAGCAAATTGGTTGCGTAACAAGACATTTTCCACACCACCAGCTAAATCCACTGCACCCACCAGTACGGCATCAGCTTCCCCGGTTGTGAGTAGATGTTGCGCCACTTCTAACACCTTGAAAGTGGAGTTTTCTCCCGCCGTCATGGTAAATACTGGGGCGGTAAAATCCCACAGGGAGGAAATACGACTCGCCATAATATTAGCGATGTAACTGACATACTCGCTAGTGGCGACGGGGTGATGGATACCATCTTTAACAATGTTTTCTAGTTGATGCGCCTTCTCTTCAGGTAGGGCAATTTCTCCAGCAATTAAACCTTCTTTAACTTGCCAACCACTATTCCATCTTTGCTGTAATTGATGTACAGAGAACTCAGTTTCCGCCGCAATTACCACGGCGACGTTACCACCTGGTTGAATCTCAGCATCTTGTAAAGCTCTTTGTGCCACCTTCAACATTAATAGTTGCTGTTGGTTAAGCTGATCTAATTCATTGGGGGGAATCTTACTAGAAACCGTATCAATTTCAAATTCGGCAATATAAGCTCCCTGGGGTGCTTTCCCATCCTTTAACCCATACTTTTGTAATAACTCAGTTTGGGTTTCCACACCATGCCATCTTTGGGGTGGTAGGGGAATAAAATGCTGCTTACCTTCATAGATACTGCGTTCAAAGGCATCTAAGCCATCACATTGCCCAAAAAAGGCATCCATACCCACAATCGCCACCTTGGCAGGTTGTATCGCTTCTGAAGGGGCGATTTCTTCGTCAGTATTGCCTTGTTCTAAAATCATATGGGCATTAGTACCACCCAAACCAAAAGCACTAATAGCAGCGCGTTTTACGGGTTTACTTGCCCAACTAGTATTACTGGTGACAATATTCTGGGGAGAAATCACCTGATTTTCATTACCTTGGGGCTGAGTGACATTAATAGTTGCAGGGATGACACCCTCATTCATACTCAACAGCACCTTAATTAAACTCACCGCCCCCGCAGAGGTTAATAAGTGCCCCACATTGGATTTAACTGAACCCACCAAAGGGGTAGCTTGATGTTGTCCAAAAAAGGTTTCTATGGAATTAAACTCAGTGGTATCTCCCAATAGAGTACCCGTAGCATGGCACTCCATATAATCAATATCTTGGGGACTAATACCAGCCTCCTCATAAGCTCGTTGAAAAGCTAGGGTTTGTCCCTTAGAATTAGGGCTGAGTAAATGTTTACCCTTACCATCATTAGATAAACCATTACCGCAGATAGTAGCATAAATGCGATCGCCATCTCGCACTGCATCCCTATACCGTTTGAGTACTACCATCCCCGTACCTTCGGCGGTTAGCATTCCTCTCGATGTTTTATCTAGGGGACGGCTGATATCATTATTTTCGGGATAGCCTTGGATACCGGAAAACAACATCCGCAAGAATAAAGGATCGGCACAGCTAATCCCACCAGCCAGCATTAAATCAGCTTTATGTGTCCACAGGTAATGGGATGCTAACCGGGCTGCATATTGGGGTGAGGAGCAGGCCGCATCAATGCAAAAATGGATATTAGATAGGGACAACGCTTGAGCAATAATAGCCGTTGGTAAGCCGGATATCATAGCGTTGTGAATGGAAGTTGCAGAGGAGGATAGTTGGGCTAAATCAAAGTCTTTTTGTTGTAATAGTTCTTGAATAGCAGGGTTAAGTACCTGTTGGTAAATGGGTGCGAATAATTGATTGGAGGATTTTGTGGGTAGGGAGAGGGTACCTAAAATGACTCCAGTTTTCGCCAGGATGGCAGGTTGTTCTAAATAACCGCTATGTTGTAAGGCTTGTTTAGCGGTATCAAGTGACCATTTAAAGGTATTGTCTAATTTTTCTAAGAATGATGGGGGTATATTATATCCATTGGCATCAAATTGAAAGTCGCGGATAAATCCACCTTTGAGGGAATAGATTTTATCCGGTATTCCTTTGGTTGGATTGTAAAATACACTGGGATCTATACCAGTTTCTTCAATTGTGATGGAGGATGTGGAATCTTTCTGGTTAATGAGATTTTGCCAAAATTCTTGGGAGTTCTTGGCATCAGGAAATAAGCAAGAGAATCCAATAATTGCAATTTTTTCCACTATATATCTCCGAGCATTCAATTTTAGATTTTGCGGAAAGTTGCGGTGCGGGGGTTCCCCCCGTTGAGCAAACTTTCCAAGACGGATTTTGGATTTTAGATATAACCTTTTTGACAGATATAGGGCTGGTAATAGCCACCTTACTAATGGTTGTGCAAAGATAAGAAGATAAAGATAAGGATTAAAGTAGAGTGGGCAATGCCCACCTTACTTATTACTTATTACTTATTACTTGTTACTTATTTCCTTCCATAAGTTTGGCTGGGAAGATAATACCTTTTGCCCCTAAGAGTTTGGAGTATAATTTTCCTTGCTCGTCATGAATGTAAAAGTCAGCAGCTACACTAGTTGTGGTTTTGCTAATGACTTCACAGGATACATAAAAATTTGCATTATAAGGAGTTTTAGCAAACTGTTCGTATCGCTGCAATTGTCCGGGAAGACAAATTTCTTGATGGAGATGAGATAACCATAACCATAAGCCATGAGTACTTAAATCGGTAGTAAATCCATTTACCCAATATGCAGGAAATTGTCCTTGTTTTTGTCTGCTAATTTCTTGCCAAAAACATTCAGTAGTAATCTTTTCTTGGCTAATATTAATAACTCGTTTTACTTGCTGGAAAGCTGGACCATGAAATAATGAAGATGATCCCTTTTGATAAAAATCTGCACCTACTGTGGTAATAATATTATCTGCTGCCATATTTAGTCTTTCATAGGTAGGTGCAGATGGAATATCCCGACAGAGCTTGACATTGGCACTAAAATGATAAATGATTTTACCTTGTGGATTCCGGCTCCAAATCTTTCCTTGGAAATCTACCTCATGATTATCTACATCTTTAGCAACTTCTTGTAAATCTAAAAAATATTCCGTGGCTAAAGTCTCATTGAAAGTAATACCTTTTAAAACTCGGAAATCTGAACAAGCAAAAGCCTTATGTCCGGGATAAATTTTCTCACAGCTATCAGATATCCAAGATACCGCACAAGTGGCAGGGAGAACGGGATTACCAGCAATTACATGATCATGTAAAAATGGATTTGCTGATAAATTTAATTGACGACGAATCCGATATTTTTTTAATTCTGGTGCTAATTTTGCTGCTGGGGGAATACTGGGGCTGCCAATTACCAATTGAGTTGTATCATGGTGACGTGATTGTAATTCATTCACCAACATTTGTGTACCCACTTCAATGGGAATAATATCAATACCTCGTTTGGCAAACTCCTTCTTCAACTGTGGCGTTACCATACCACTATCCCAAGCACCCCAGTTAATCGC
>JAAUYH010018129.1_pt1 | contig 13882 bp, 9 predicted proteins | sample 7278061 | NCBI WGS metagenome assembly JAAUYH01 (sample SAMN14350203, study PRJNA611818) | marine sediment metagenome | isolation source: surface marine sediment (0.6m) | place: French Polynesia: Moorea | collected 2018-08
GATTGCCGTATGGTCGCGGCGCGAGCGGACGAGAAGCGAACGACAGATGTTCGTTGTCACCTGCGCCATCGGCCTGCTGCACGGGCTTGGATTTTCGTTCGTCCTGAAGAACATCCTGCAGATCGACTCACCCAACATCTGGCAGAGCCTTCTGACCTTCAATGTTGGAGTCGAGCTCGGACAATTGCTGATCGTCCTTGCGGTCTGGCCGGTGCTGCTGCTGCTGCGCCGGATCAATCTCAAACTCGCGGACTTCGCCCGTGTCGGCGCCGCGACCGCATGCGCCGCGATCGCCGTGATCTGGACCGTACAGAGGATCGGCGACGTCTTCTCGCAGCTCGGCTAGGTCAGTGCCTCGCCGAACACACTGCAGGCAGAGCCCAACGACAATCCGGTCCGCGCCGGGCCACGGCCTTCGTCACGGCGAAGGCCTGCCGCGATCGCGGCATGATGTCAAATATGCAAAAGCTGGCAGGAGAGCGGCCGATATACAATCAAAAGTAACCGACATTAGAATTAACTGAAATGAAATCATCGCCCACTAATATTTAAGAGTCTGGAAAGGATAATAACTAAAACCTCGACGTCTTTTCTAAATTCTTGACTAATCCATTTCCGGATCAGGATCAGCCGCGACTTGACGAAATAATCCTTCATGCAGTTCGTCAGATATGCCAATTCCCTTCTGAAGTGCCGACTTTGCATACGGATCGGACTGGTCGTGTGCCTCAGCATCTTCGCGATCGAAGTCGTGATCCTGGTGCCGTCCTATATGGGGCGGCGAGCGGAGCTCTATGCCCAGTCCGAAACCGAGGGCATGCGCATCATCACCTCCGCGGTGCAACAGCATGATCATCATTCCCTCGACGACGTCCTCGACGAGCTGCGGCGCAATCTGGCCCGGACACCGCTGCGCGGCGGAGCGATCTATGACAATGCTCAACAGTTGGTGGCGGTCTTCGGCGAGCAGCCCGTGCTTTCGCCGCCGGAGACGACCCTGGCCACGGATGAACCGAGTCGACTGGTCCTTGATGATCGACTTGAGATCCTGTCGCCGGCGGCGTCGGTGTCCATGCCGTACACCATCGTCGCCCGCATGGACGTCTCGAGCGTGTCGGAGGACCTCAACGCCTTTGTCCTGCGGATCAGCGGCCTGGTCCTGATCATCTCCCTGGTCGTGTCGACCGCCACCATCGCGGCCAACAGCGTTCTGGTCATCAACCCGCTGTTTGAGATCCGGAAGAAGCTGAAGGCGGCCGAGGACGATCCGACCAACGCCGACCGTTACCGGATTCAGGTCCATCGCAACGACGAAATCGGCGAGACGGCCTCCGCCCTGAATTCCCTACTGGGGCGCTTGTCGGAAGTGCGGCGGACCGATGTCGAGGACCGCGAGCAACGCCTCAGGGATTTCGGCGAAGCCAGCTCGGACTGGTACTGGGAAATGGACGAGCAACTGCGGTTCTCGTATTTCTCGGATCGATTCGTCGAGGTCACCGGGGTTCCCACCGAGGCGCTGCTTGGAAAGACCAGGCAGGAGACCGGAATCCCGGGCGTCGACACGGCCGCCTGGCGGAATCACCTGGCCGACCTTGCCGCCTGCAGGCCGTTCAGGGATTTCGTTCACCCGCGGACCCTGCCGGATGGCAGGACGGTGTTCCTGTCGATCAACGGCAAGCCGATCTTTGACAAGGACGGGACATTCAAAGGGTTTCGTGGCACAGGCCGCGACATCACCGAAATGAAGCTGCGGGAAGATGCGCTGCTGGAAGCCAAGCAGAACGCCGAGGTCGCCAACCGGGCCAAGACCGAGTTCCTCGCCAATATGAGCCATGAACTGCGCACCCCCCTGAATGCGATCATCGGCTTCTCGGAGATCATGAAAAGCGGCCAGTTCGGGCCGATCGGCAATCCGCAATACGTCGATTATCTCACTGATATCCACGACTCGGGCCAGCATCTGCTTGAACTGATCAATGACGTCCTGGACCTGTCGAAGATCGAGGCCGGAGCGATCAAGCTCCAAGAGGAGAAGATCGATGCCACGAAGGCGATCGCCACCTGCGTCAACCTGATCCGACCGAAGGCGGACGCAGGCCAGCTCATGATCAAGACTGACCTGCCGGCGGCCGGCTCGCCTCTGCTGCGCGCCGACGCCCGCGCCTTGAAGCAGATGCTCGTCAATCTCCTCCCCAATGCGGTGAAGTTCACGCAGCCCGGCGGCACCATAGATGTGCTCGCACGATCAAGCCCGGTGGAGGGCTTCGTGATCCGGATCGCCGACACCGGTATCGGGATCGAGGCCGATGACATTCCACGGGCGTTGGCGCGCTTTCAGCAAATCGACGGGCGGCTGCATCGCAAATACGAGGGGACCGGCCTCGGCCTCGCGCTCACCAAATCCCTGGCCGAGATGCATGGCGGCACGCTGGCGCTCGAAAGCCAGGTCGGCGTCGGAACAACCGTGACGATCACGCTGCCTGCGGCGCGACTGGTCGCAAGAAAGCAGCCCCCGGATACCGATTGCCACGACGGCCTGGCCATGACCAGCAAACAGGCTGGAAGCAGCCCGTAGCGACGCGCACCACCCGGCACCGGGTCTTCCCGGCTGGTTGCACGCCGGCTATCGCCCTTCGAACCGCCCCGCCGGCCGGAGTTGCGCCGTCGCAACGGCCGCTAGACATCGGCGCGACACTCGCCACGGATTCGGTAAGTGCCGGATTGGATTGGTAGCGGAGGAGGGACTTGGACCCCCGACACGCGGATTATGATGCTTTGTGTCGGCGCAGTTCCGCCATATTTATCAGTGGGTTGCGTCAGTTTCGGTCTCGATGTGTAGCAGGTGTGTGAAACCAAACCTCTGTCTCACCGCGATAATCCGGCGTTCATGCCCTTGCACGCCATACGCTAACCGTCCGGCATTCGTGATTGTTGGCGTAGCTGCGCTGGCGCGAGGTTCTCATGTCAGAAGAAGACGCGCGAGAACAGGCGAAGACAGATCCCGGTACGACTGTTTGGCGCTGGACGATTGTTCTGGCTGGTGCGCTCGCTCTGTCGAACATGGTCAGCGTCCTAGTGCAGTGGATCGAACAGACCGAAGCCGTTCTCACTGCTTCGATTGCCTCGTCCCGCTTGGCCGCTACTCTTTGGCGAATTGTCGCTCGTTCATAGGCGACATCCCGCAGCACGCAGGGCGACCGGCCTTGCGCGGCAACCGTCAGCGCTTTCCTCGCCAGCGGTTCGAAATCCGCGCGGAAATGGGCGGTGCTCTCCACGCAGACGATGCGCGCAGTGGTCGGATCGAGTCCGAACTGGTTGAATTTCGGGGCCGATGTCAGACGACCGTGACCTTCAGCGTCCCCACGCCCGCAATCGTCGCCACCATCTCATCACCGCGCTCGATGGCATTCACGCCCGCCGGCGTTCCGGCCATGATCACGTCACCTGCCTGAAGCTCGAAATAATCGGACAGGTAAGAGATCATTTCCGGCACCTTCCAGATCATCTGGTTCAGGTCGCCTTCCTGGCGCACGTCGCCATTCACCTTCAGTGCGATACGCCCATGGTCCGGGTGGCCGACCTCCGACACCGGATGCATCGGCCCAACGGGACCAGACCGCTCAAATGCCTTACCAATCTCCCAGGGGCGGCCCATCTTCTTGGCCTCGCCCTGTAGATCACGACGCGTCATGTCCAGCGACACGCCGTAGCCCCAGACATGGTCAAGCGCCTTCTCCACGGGAATGTTGGTTCCACCGGATTTCAGACCGACAAGGAGTTCCACTTCATGGTGCACATCCGAGCTGTGCGGCGGATAGGGAAATTCGCCCGACGCATCGAGGTTGTTGGGGTTCTTCTGAAAGAAGAATGGCGGCTCGCGGTTCGGGTCATGGCCCATTTCGACGGCATGCGCCGCGAAGTTCCGACCAATGCAATAGACGCGACGGACCGGGAATGCACCGCCGTCCGACGTGGGGATTACGGGAACCTCGGGCGCGGGGATGACATGGCTGGACATGGGTTTCCTCTTCTGCGGCGCCTGGGCGCGGAGCCCCGGCACTTGCTGCTCGCATTCCACTCAGGTCGGGCGGCCAAACCGTGAACCGGGCAATCCAATTCGCGATTGGTGACTCTGATCGCCCTTATTTGGATGATTTCGTGCCAAAGGTGCAGCAACCAATTCGGGGATTGGTTCAGAGCGATATGGCGTCAGATTTCTTTTGGGACAGCTTCCGGCATGACGCGTGAATAGACTGACTTTAGGTGCAGAGTCATCGAAGTTGCCGCCAACTTCTCGTCTCCCTTCGCGATCGCGGAGACGATGGCGTCATGTTCGACGAAGCTCGAATAGTCCTCTCCCGGCTTCAGCGTGTCTCGGGGCTGGCCCCAAACGACAAACCGCCGAACGGCGTTCAAAGTCTCGAAGAAGTACTGAAACAGCTGGTTGTGGGTGGCACGCGCAATCGCATGGTGCAGGTTGTTGTCCCACGCTTCGTAGGCGCGCCAATCTTCGGCCGATCTGCAACGGCCAGCGCAGATTCTCAGCTGTTCGCGGTCGGAGCGGTTGGCATGGCGCGCCGCCAGTCGGCTCAATTCAGGCTCGATGGAAAACCGAACGGCGACGACCTGCTCGGGTTTGATCTGGTCTTGCAGATAGGTTACGTCCTTCAGGTTCAGGACGGGACGCGCGCCCACAAATGTGCCGCGCCCGACATGGCGCCAGATCCGACCCTGCGCCTCGAGCTCTGCCAACGCGCGGCGCAGCTTGTTCCGAGTGGTCCCGAGCGTTTCGCAAAGCTCGCGTTCCGGCGGCACGCGTTCATTGTGCCGATATCCGGCGTTGTCGATGAGGTTCCTGAGTTCTTCCGCCAACTCTGTCGATGTCATGATTCCACCCAATTCCATGATTGGTTGATTGATTGAAACTATATCCCGGTAAAAAATCGAGGAAAACGGCGAAGCCGTCGCGAGTTGCAAGGCCAATGGGGTCCCCGCTACCGCTGAACGGTTGAATGAGGGGAGGACGCCGCGTGAAGCTGGCAACGCTATCCGTCCATGGTACGGCCCGTAGCGCCGCCATTCTGTCAACCGGCGGCATGCTGGACATCGCCCGCGCGGCGCAGAACCTCGCGGGCCCGGATGGCGATGTCTTACGCGCAGGATCCGTTCAGCACCTGATCGAGGGCGGGATGAGCGCACTTCAGGCGTTGGAAGGCCTTGTGGAGGAGGCCGAGGCCGGACGGCACGCCGACGCGATCGTCCCGGCAGACACGCCGCTGCTCGCTCCGATTCCGGTTCCGCGCAAAAACATAGTCTGCGTCGGACGCAACTACGCAGAGCATATTGCCGAAGGCGACAGGGCGCAGAAACAGAAGGTCGGTGTGACCGAGTACCCGGTCTTCTTCACCAAACCACCGACATCGGTCGTGCCACCCGAAGGCGACATTCTGATATTCCCGACACTGTCGGAAGCCATCGACTATGAGGTCGAGCTGGCGATCGTGATCGGTAGGTCGGGGCGCAATATCGCCAAGGCCGACGCCTATGACCATGTCTTCGGATACACCATCCTGAACGATATCACGGCGCGCGACGTCCAGCGTCGACATGGAGGCCAGTACTTCAAAGGCAAGGGGCTCGACGGCTCCTGCCCGATCGGCCCTGTCATCGTCACCGCCGACGCCATCGCCGACCCACATGATCTGCCCATTGGCCTGACAGTCAACGGAGAGCAGCGTCAGAACGGCAACACGACCGACATGATTTTCGACATCCCCACCCTGATCGCTTCTCTTTCCGAAGGACTGACGCTGGAGCCGGGTGACATCCTGGCAACCGGGACACCCTCGGGCGTGGGCTACGCGATGGAACCGCCGAGGTTCCTCAAGGACGGCGACAGGGTGGAGTGCAGCATATCCGGAATCGGCACGCTCTCGAACAGGGTGCGTGCTGTGTAAGCCCCCAATTCCGCCGGACAAGACGGCGGACGGGCCAAACTACTCTTGGGAGGAGAGACTGAGATGATCACCAGAAGAACATTCACGGCCATGCTGGCGGCGATCCCTGCGACGGGATTGCTCAGCACCACGGCATTCGGTCAGGGACTTCGAGACATCACCTTCGTCCAGCCAAGCCCCTCCGCGATCAATTCCTTCCCGGTCTTTGTGGCCATCGGTGAGGGGTATTTCGAAGAGGAAGGGCTGAACGTGACCGTGGAGGCCATCAATGGCTCGGGCGCTGTGCTTCAGGCCCTGTCGGCCGGTCAAGCGCATTTCGGGCGCCCTGGCCCCGGCCCGCTGATTGCAGCCCGGTCGCGCGGCGTCGATGCGGTCCACATCTACAACGTGGCCGCACGCAGCAACTTCGGCATCGCGGTGCAGGAAGGCTCCGATTACCAGAAAATCGAGGATCTGCGCGGCCGCGTGATCGGAACCGGCACCGCCGACGGTGCAGAGGTCGGATTTGCGCGCAACGTCTTGACCGCCTCCGGCATGGTCGAAGGACAGGATTACACATTCCTGACCGTGGGCGATGGCGGCCCGGCAACCGCTGCGTTCCTGAACGGCGAGATTGATGCCTATTCCGCCTCGACCGCCGATACCGCCATTCTGAACCAGCGCGGCATGGCCGTGCGGGATATCACGCCGGCGGAATTCGGGCGCTTCTTCGGCAACGGCATCGCCACCATGGGTGACACGATCCGCAACGACCGGGAACTCGTCGAGGGCTGGAGCCGAGCCTTTGCCCGGGCCCACGCCTTCGCACTCGACGACGCCAACCGCGAAACGGTTCTGGCTCATCTCGCAGCCGGCAACCCGCAGGAAGGCGAAGACCGCGAGTTCCAGTCGGCGCTCTTCGATGCGGTGCGGTCCAAGACCATTCCGACCGATATGAGCAACGGGCTGGGCTGGTATCCGGCAGCGGTCTGGGAGGAATGGCAGGACGCGCTCGTCGCGGGCGGCGAGATCCCAGGGCCTCTCGACGAACTGAGCGCGGCCTGGACGAACGAGTTCGCCGCCATTGGCAATGAGGCCATCGGCGGATGAACGCCGCCATGGCACAGGACTATTCCGGCGCGCCGCTTGGCGCGCCGGTCTACGAGTTGACCCATGTCAGCAAGACATACACGCGCAACCGCGTTGTTGCCTTGGAAGATGTCAGCCTGTCCCTGCGCAAAGGCAGCTTCACCTCCGTCATCGGATCGAGCGGATGCGGCAAGTCGACCCTGCTCAAGATCATGGCGGGCCTCATTCCGCCCACGAGCGGGCGGGTCGTGCTCCAAGGTAAACCCGTCACGGGGCCACGCCGCGACATCGGGATGATGTTTCAACAGGCGACCCTTTTTCCCTGGAAGACCGCGGCCGAAAACATCGTACTCCCGATCGAAATCCGGGACGGCAAGGCTGCCGCCAAGGAGGCGATGCACAAGGCCCACGGACTGCTCGACATCGTTGGGCTGACCGGGTTCGACAACGTCTATCCGAACGAGCTTTCAGGCGGCATGGCACAGCGGACGTCGATCTGCCGGATGTTGATCACGGAGCCGGCCGTACTTCTGCTCGATGAACCGTTCAGCGCGCTCGATGAACTGTCGCGCGACATGATGAACATGGAACTGCAACGGATCTGCCGCGAACAGGTCGCGACGGCCTTCCTGGTGACCCATTCGATTCAGGAAGCCGTGATCCTGTCCGACCGAGTCGCCGTGATGAAGCCGCGACCCGGACGGATCGCCGAGATCGTGGAAGTTGACCTGCCGCGGCCGCGCACTCTGGACATGATGACGACCCCAGAGTTCGGCGGAATTGTCGACCATATCCGAGGCCTTCTGGACAAGGGAGAAGATATGTGAGCGACGTGCAAACCTACCCATCCACCGACGAGGCTCAGGATACCGTCTGGGTTCAGGAAGTCGCGTTCATCGACTCGGTCCCACGTTGGATCGCCATGACCTTTGTCTTCGTCGTCTTCATCGGCACATGGCAATTGGTCACGAGCCTGGGCCTCGTGTCGCCGATCATCCTGCCGACGCCTTGGGAGACATTGGAGGACATGATCTTCGTGGGCCGAAACCTCCTGACGGGAGGTTATCTGCTCGCCGCGCTTTGGATCACCATTCTCGAAGTGATCTACGGCTTTGCCCTTGCGATCGCGATTGGCTTCTCGCTCGGCGTACTGGTTGGCGAAACCGCGTTTGGAGAGAGGGCGGTGATGCCCTACCTCGTCGCAATCGACACCATGCCCAAGGTCGCCTTTGCGCCCCTGTTCGTGGCGTGGCTGGGGTTCGGCATCGAATCCAAGGTCGCCCTGGCAGCATTCATCGCCACCTTCCCAATCGTTGTGGGTACAGCCGCAGGGCTTCATTCTGCCGATGAAAATGCGCGGATGCTTTTCAAGACCATGGGCGCGAGCCGCTGGCAGACGCTGGTGAAGATGAAACTGCCATCCGGGCTGCCGCAGATCTTCACCGGCTTGAAGATCGGTGCGGTCGGGGTCATGGCTGGCGCGATCACCGGTGAATTCCTCGGCGGCGGCCAGGGCTTTGGCGAGCAAATCCGTGTGGCAGCATCGCAGCTGAACACGCCCCGCGTCTTCTCTCTGATCCTGTATCTCAGCCTTGTGGGCCTCGCCCTGTTCGTATTCGTACAGTACGTCCAGCGCAAGGTCGTCTTCTGGCACAAGGAACGTGTCGGCGCCCACGATGCCTGACGGCGCTGCCATTGCAGTCGACGCTCTTAGCGGGTTCGTTCAAGACGCGCTCGGCAAACACGGAGTACCGGCAAAGGACGCGGCCAAGGTCGCGTCCCTGATGGTTGAAGCCGACATTTTCGGCTACGGCACTCATGGCGTCTTTCGCTTGCGGCAATATCTTGCCCGGCTGGCTGGAGGCGGGTGCAATGCGACACCCGCCATCACCGTGGCCCAGGAAACCGTCGCGACAGCCGTGATCGACGGCGACAATGGTCTGGGCCACCTCGCCATGTCTGCGGCACGCGATCTGGCCATCGACAAGTCCCGTGCGGCCGGGATCGGCTGGGTTGGTGTACGGCGCGGCAATCATGCAGGACCGTTGGCGCTCTATGTTCGCCCGCAGGCCGAAGCCGGTTTGATTGGCATGGCTGCCGCAGTGGGCAGCGCCAACCACGTCCCCCCCTACGGCGGGTCCGATCTGTTGCTCGGGACCAATCCAATCGCATTCTCAGCGCCCGCCGCCGGAGCTGATCCATTCGTTTTCGACATGGCCACGACGGTGGCGGCGATGGGGAAGATCAAGACCCTGCTGCAACGCGGCGAGCCCATGCCGGAAGGTTGGATGGTCGGGAAGGACGGCAAACCGCTCACCGATCCTGCCCGCAAGTCGGAGGGTTTCCTGCTCCCGATCGGTGGGCCAAAGGGGTTTGGACTATCGGTTGCGATCGGCCTGATGGCCGGTGTCCTGAACGGCGCCGCTTTCGGCTCGGATGTCGTCGACTTCACGAAGGATACGACATCACCCACGAATACCGGGCAGTTTGTCATGGCGTTGAATCCGGCCGCCTTCGGCCTGGGAGAGGGTTTTGCTGCCGAGGCCGCGCGTGTTTTCGATGAGATGCGCGCCTCCGCCCCGCTGCCAGGCCATGATCCCGTGCGATTGCCCGGCGACGGCAAGACGGCTGCGGCCGAAGCCCGCCGCCGTGAGGGCCTGAGGCTGAACCCGGCGTTGCAACGTGACCTGAATGCGTTGGCAGCCGACTGTGGGCTTGCGGCCCCTTTTCCGGAGGCGTGATCCAATCGCGGCAATGGGGCTCACCGTCAACCGCGATGCGCCTGTTCTTCAGCTCGAAGCCACCTGAAGAGGGCCTCTTGCTTGGCCGGTACCATAACTCAGTCAAATGCACTCCGATCGGGAGGCCGTCATGGCTCGGGAGATGACGGAGCTTGCGACGACCCTAGCGCGTCGCGTTCGGGGCGAGGTTATGGTCGATCCGTATTCGCGGGGACGCTATGCGACGGATGCGTCCTTCTACCAGATGATGCCGATCGGTGTTCTCGCCCCCCGATCCGAGGACGACATTGCAGCCGCAATCGATATCGCGGGCGAACAAGGCGTTCCTATCCTCGCGCGCGGGGCCGGCACATCGCAGTGCGGTCAGTCGGTGAACAACGCGCTGGTGATCGATAACACGGTACATTTCAACGATATCGTCGATCTCGACGTCGAAGGGCGCCGCTGCGTTGTGCAGCCGGGTATCGTTCTCGATGACCTCAACTGCGCTTTGAAACCGCATGGGCTCTGGTTCCCGGTCGACGTTTCTACCGCCTCGCGGGCGACCATCGGCGGGATGGCGGGCAACAATTCTTGCGGGGCGAGATCGCTGCGCTATGGCTTGATGCGCGACAATGTCCTTTCGATCGACAGCTTCATGGCAGATGGCCAGCGCCGGCATTTCGGGCCCGTCGATCAACCGACCGCAGGCGTCACCGGCCAGGATGCATTGACGCGCGATCTGCTGGATCTCGGCTCCCGCGAAGCCGAAGAGATCGATGCGCGCTTCCCCAAGCTGATGCGGCGCGTCGGTGGCTACAATATTGACGCATTGGTGCCGGGAGCGGCACCTGCAAACCTCTCCCATCTCCTGGTGGGCTCCGAAGGGACACTGGCTTATTCGACCTGCATCGAACTGAAACTGTCGCCCATCGTTGCCGACGTCGCTCTTGGCGTCTGCCATTTTCCAACGTTCCACAAGGCGATGGAGGCGGCACAGCATCTCGTCACATTGAACCCGCAGGCCGTTGAGTTGGTGGATGCAACAATGATCGCCCTGGCCCGCGATATTCCTCTGTTTCGTTCCACCGTCGAGGAATTCGTCACTGGCGACCCCGAGGCGCTGTTGCTGGTGGAATTCGCCGAAGACGACCCGAACGAAAATCGGCGCAAGCTGCGCCTGCTCGACGGGGTGATGAGCGACTTGGGCCATGCATGGTCGGGTGACGGCACGCGGTGGGGCGGCGTCACCGCGGTGACCGATGCCGCGCTGCGCGGCCGGATCGCCAAGATGCGCAGTTCCGGACTGAACATCATGATGTCGATGAAAGAGGCCGGGAAGCCCGTGTCCTTCGTTGAGGACTGTGCCGTCGCGCTGCCGGATCTCGCGGATTACACCGCTGGCTTGACGGCGATCTTCGAGAAATTCGGCACCCGGGGCACCTGGTATGCCCATGCCTCGGTCGGATGTCTGCACGTTCGACCTGTCCTGAACCTAAAGCAAGACAAGGACGTCGCAGCGATGCGCGCGATCGCCGAGGAATGCTTCGACCTTGTTGCCCGCTACAAGGGCTCGCATTCGGGCGAACATGGCGACGGAATCCTGCGGTCAGAATTCCATGAAAAGATGTTCGGTCAACGAATGGTCGCGGCATTTGCAGAGGTGAAGCGACGGTTCGATCCGCAGGGTCTGTTCAACCCGGGCAAGATCGTCGATGCGCCGAAAATGGATGACCGCTCCCTCTTTCGCTATCCGCCAAGCTACCGGTCCTCACTGGCGCGCCCGAAGCTTGACTGGTCGGCCTGGCCCGGCGGCGCGGCCGGATTTCAGGGTGCCGTTGAGATGTGCAACAGCAACGGGGCCTGCCGGCAGCTCAAAGGCGGCGTGATGTGCCCCTCATTTCGGGTCACGCGCAAGGAGCGGGATCTGACCCGCGGGCGCGCCAACACCCTCAGGCTGGCCTTGTCAGGGCAGTTGGGCAGCGACGCCCTCAGCTCAGACGAAATGGCGGACACGATGAAGCTCTGCGTGTCCTGCAAGGGGTGCAAGCGGGAATGCCCGACCGGCGTGGACATGGCGCGCATGAAGATCGAGGTCCAGGCGGCCCGGGTCCGTGACCATGGCTTGAGTATCCACGACAGGCTGGTGGCCTACCTGCCGCGCTACGCGCCGATGGCCAGCCGTCTGCCTTCCCTGATGAACCTGCGAAACCGGATCCCGGCGCTTGCCCGGATGACCGAAGGCATCACCGGCCTGACGGCAAGCCGCCCCCTGCCGGAATGGGCGCGCACGCGATTTCGCGACGAGGAGGGAGCAGATGGAGGCACATCGGACGTCGTACTGTTCGCCGATTGCTTCAACCGGTACTTCGAACCGGAGAACCTGAGAGCAGCGGTGAATGTGCTTGAGGCCGCAGGCATCGGTATTCAGGTGGCCAGATCGCCGAAGGGAGAACGGCCGCTGTGTTGCGGGCGCACATTCCTGTCGGCTGGGCTGGTCGATGAGGCTCGGGTCGAGGCCAAGCGTCTCATGACGGCGCTGTTCCCCTTGGCTGAGAAGGGCATGCCGGTTATCGGGCTGGAACCGAGTTGTCTTTTCACGTTGCGCGATGAGATCCCGGCGCTGCTTCCAGGCCTGGAGGCGGACGCTCTCGCCGGCCAAGCCAGAATGCTGGAAGAGTTCCTGGCAGAGAAGTCGGAGGCAGGGGACCTGTCCATGCCGCTGGCCTCGCCCGGGCGCCCGGTGCTGCTGCACGGGCATTGCCACCAGAAGGCAATGGGCGTCATGTCCAGTATCGAAAGGACCCTGGCTCTCATTCCGGAGACCGAGATCCGAAGCGCCGAAACGAGTTGTTGCGGCATGGCAGGCGCGTTCGGTTACGGCGTCGAGACACACGAAATCTCGCGCAAGATGGGCGAATTGGATCTGCTGCCGGCCGTGCGCGCATCCGATGCGGACACACTGATCGTCGCCGACGGAACCTCGTGCCGGCATCAGATTGCGGACCTCAGCGACCGTCAGCCCATTCATGTGGCACGGGTCCTTGAAATGGCCCTCGAGGCTGCAAGGGAAGAGGGGCCATAATCCCTGCGCAAGACCGGACGCCATTTCCTTCAGATTCCGGGGCCAAGTGCCGTTCCGGATCGAATTCTCAGGGCGATATCCCGGCAGACCATCGACCACCGCGGCGCTGAATTCGCAGAAATTGGCAAGAAGGCGCTTCAAGGCCTGAAGACAATCTTCCGCACCGACGGAGATGTCTTCATTTATCCCGCGTCAGGGACCGGCGCCTGGGAGGCTGCACTCGTCAACACATTGTCCCCTGGCGATCATGTGCTGATGTACGAAACCGGCCATTTCGCGACGATGTGGAAGAAGCTCGCCGAGAAATTGGGGCTCAGCCCCGAATTCATTGAAGGTGACTGGCGCGGAGGGGCCGATCCCGACCGGATCGAGTCCCGGCTGGCCGGCGACACCGCACATCGGATCAAGGCCGTCTGTATCGTCCATAACGAAACATCGACTGGCTCCGTGTCGCCCGTGGCCTCCGTGCGCCAGGCGATCGACGCGGCAGGGCATCCGGCCCTTTTCATGGTCGACACGATTTCGGGCCTCGCGTCCATCGACTACCGCCACGATGATTGGGGCGTGGACGTCACGGTGTCGGGCTCACAGAAAGGGCTCATGCTGCCCCCTGGCCTGTCGTTCAACGCGGTGAGCGAAAAGGCGATGAGCGCTCATGCCGACGCGAGGCTGAAACGTTCATACTGGGACTGGACTGAGATGCGAGTTCCGAACCATTCCGGTTTCTTTCCCTACACACCAGCAACGAACCTCCTCTATGGGCTGAACGAGGCCATCGACATGCTCCATGAGGAAGGGCTGGACGCGGTTTTTGCCCGCCACGCCCGGCACGGTGCCGCAACCCGCGCCGCCGTCCGTGCTTGGGGCCTGGACGTGTTGTGCGCGACACAAGGACAGGAAAGCGGCGTGCTGACGGCGGTTGTCATGCCCGATGGCCATAGCGCCGACGCCTTCCGGGCCGAAACACTTGCGCGATACGATATTTCCCTTGGCAACGGGCTCTCAAAGGTTGCCGACAAGGTGTTCCGCATCGGCCATCTCGGCGACTTCAA
>JAAUYH010257520.1_pt1 | contig 13879 bp, 8 predicted proteins | sample 7278061 | NCBI WGS metagenome assembly JAAUYH01 (sample SAMN14350203, study PRJNA611818) | marine sediment metagenome | isolation source: surface marine sediment (0.6m) | place: French Polynesia: Moorea | collected 2018-08
AAAAAACAAAGCATCAAATTTAGTGATTAAGCAAACAGTATTTAGCTGGACTTTAGGGATGCGGTGCGAAAAAATAAGATAAATTTAAAACAGAGTTTATCTCGAGCTAAATTAAAACTCGAAATAAACTATTTGATTGTTTAATTATTGAGCAGTTAACGCTGGTACTTTTAAAGCTGATTGCTGAATATCCCTTTCAAGCAATTCACCAGTCTGACTGCTCTTTTTATTTCTCTGTCGCTCGATAAAATTGTTGAGAACTTTTATCACTATTTCTGGAGCGATTGTAACTAAAAAATCCCCTTCAGGGTTAAAACATTGACCGATTTTTTCTAAGATTACAAAGCGGACATCCTCCCCTGTTTTCTTATTATCTGCGATCGTGGCATTCATTAATTTTTCTACGGTAATATGCTCTGGCAACTGATTGTTAAAGCCCAGTTTTTCTTCAATTAAATAATAATGTCTTGCTACATCTTGTTCTGAAATTAATCCCATTTCATGGGATAGTTCTGCAGCAATTTTCATCCCAAAAGAAACAGCTTCGCCATGAGATAATTTACCTTCTTCTAACCATTCGATCGCATGACCGAAAGTATGACCGTATTCTAAAATAATCCCGTATGCCTTTTCGCTCGGATCTCGTTTCAGAATTTCTAGTTTGGAAAGAATAATTCTGTAAGCAAGTTCGGTTAATTCTTCGTTAGAAAAAATGACTTGGGGATTGAGAACTGCTTCTAAATAATCTAAGAAATTTGGATCGGAAATAAAGCCATTTTTAATACCTTCAATTATTCCGCTACGTCGATAAAAAAGTGGTTCTGTTTTGAGATATTTAGTATCTGCCCAAATGAATATTGGTGCGTGATAAAGACCAAAATGATTTTTTCCAGTGTTACCATTGACAGCTTGTTTGTTACTTAAAGTGCTATCAGTTTGAGCCATCATAGTTGTTGGAATCTCGATAAAACGAATTCCGCGATAAATTAAACCAGCAGCTAAACCAACTAGGTTACCGACCGTTCCTCCACCGAAAGCCAACAAAATTGATTTTTTAGAAGCACCTTTAGCGATAAGTTTTTCGCAAGTTTTTTCTAGCACTGGAAAATGTTTGCATTCTTCTCCTGGTGGAACGAATTCTAAAGAGCAAGGATATTTTTCTTGAATTAGATCGTAGAGTTTCTTACCGTATAGCTCGAATAAATGCGGTTCTGTAAAGAAAAAGATTTTGTCAAAACTATACTTTTCTAATTCAACAATAAAATCTGCTTCGATCTCATAACCAAAATAGAAAGGACTGGGTTTTGCTAGTTCGCTACTCAGTTTTATAACCCTTCTAGCTTCACATTTTCTGCTGCGATCGTCGTTCATATTCTTTTGTCCGATACATTTAGTAGGAGCAGTTATCAATAGTTTATATCAATAACGGCTTATATTTATTGATATTAGTTTTCTAATTTAAAAGTCAAGCTCGAAACAGATCCAATTGCAAAACTTTGTAGTTAGTAAAGTAGCTCAACGATAAAAGGCTCATTTTTAAACATAAATTGATAAGCCGAAAATAAAAGCTATAAATTATTTTGTTTTCGATCGCTCTTATTAAAAAAATATTTTAAAAAAACTCAGTCTGTTAGATCCAAAATCTACTTTTTGCTAATTTGACTGGCGATCGTCTATCTTCAAACAATATAAAAGCGATTTAAATATTAAGCAAATATTAAGGCAAGATTGACTAACTCCTGATTTTGGAATTGGCAATTTTCATTTTTTAAAATGACTAAATTGGCTAGTGATATTTTTTTCAACTAAAATTAGCTAATATCGATACCTTGTTTATCAGCAAATCAAAGATATTTAAAAAAACATTTAATATCTTAATAATTATATTATAATTTTTATACTGCTTTACAATAAACTCATATTAAATTTTGCTGAGTAGTAAGAACAAAGAATTTTAGGCGATCGGCGATGGACGGAAATAAACTTAGTTATCTAGAGCACAACTCTTATAATAAACAACCAATTAGCTCCTTAGTTAAGGAGTTAGAAAAATCTATTGCTTTAAAATCTACGATTAAATATTTACTCAAATTTGAAGAACTAATTATTAAAGTTTCGACCCGATTTATCAATTTACAATCGCTGCAAATTCCAGCCGCAATCCAGGAAACACTTCAAGAAATTGGCGAATTTTCTCAAGTCGATACGAGCTACATTTTTCTATTCGATAAAGATAAGAAAAATTTCAGTATGGCTTTTGAATGGGTTAAAAAAGGTAGAAAAAATGTCAAAGAACTGGCACAAAACCTAACCGAATCAAATTTCCCTTGGGATTTACAAATTATTTTAAATAAAAAAATACTTTATCTTCCTAGAATTATTCTTTCAGAAAATCTCAATCCAGAAACCCGCAAAAATTATCTAGCTTTCGATTTTAAATCTTTAATTTGTATTCCACTTATTTTTGAGGGTAACGTTCTTGGTTGGTTCACTTTAGCCTCAGTTACTGAAAATAAAACTTGGAAGAAAAATGATATTAAACGTCTGAAAATATTCACTGAAATTTTAGCCCATGCTTTGCAAATACAAGAGAACAAACAAGCTCTTTTAATTAATGAAGATCGCTATTCAACCTTAGCCAAAATTTCACCAGTTGGCATATTTCAAACCGATCCCCAAGGTAATTGTATTTATGCCAATCAAAAATGGTGTCAAATTGCTGGACTTTCTCAAGAAGAAGCTTTAGGCCGAGGTTGGAGTCGGGCCCTTCACCCTGAAGATCGCGAAACAGTCTTCTCTCAATGGTATCGAGCTACCTCAGAAAATTTACCTTTTAAAGCAGAATATCGTTTTAAAAGTCGGGATGGGAAAATAACCTGGGTTTTAGGTCAAGCATTAGCTGAAAAAGATCGATTCGGTCAAGTTACCAGTTATGTAGGAACTATTACAGATATTAGCGATCGCAAGCAAGTTGAAGCACAAAGAGAACGAGATAAAAACTTTTTACAGACTTTAATCGATTATTTACCAGTAGCTTTATTTGTAAAAAGTGGGAAAACAGAAAACTTCGGCGAACTTTTACTAGTCAATTCAGCTTGCGAAGAACTATTCGGACTGCAAGCTTCCCAACTAATCGGTAAAACTGCAAAAGACTTATTCCCTAAAGAACAAGCCGATTTTTACGATCGCAAAGATAGAATTGCTTTTGTGCGTCGAGTTCCTGAAGACATCCCAGCAGAAGAAATTGACAGTTGCAGTCGCGGCCGGAGAATTCTGCATACAATTAAAGTCCCCCTCTACGATGAGAATCAAGAACCTGAATATTTACTGTGCATTTCTTCCGATATTACCGATCGCAAACGAGCCGAAGATCGATTGCGCCACGATGCTCTCCACGATGCTCTTACCGGACTTCCCAATCGGACTTTTTTAATCGACCGTCTCGACAATAGCTTATCTCGTCTTCAACAAGAGCCGGATTTTCTCTTTGGGGTTCTTTTCTTAGATTTAGATCGTTTTAAAATCATTAACGATAGCTTGGGCCATCTCGTCGGAGACCAATTGTTAATTGGTTTTAGCAAAAGATTACAAAAATGTTTGCGTCATAACGATACTTTAGCTCGTCTTGGGGGAGATGAATTTGTTATCCTCTTAGAAGATCTGCAACATCAAGATGATGCCCTTGAGGTAGCGCAACGGATTCACCGAGCCTTAAAACAGCCCTTCGTCCTTAAAGAACAGGAAATCTTTGTTTCTACTAGCATCGGTATCGCCCTTAGTTCGACCTATTCTTATCGAGAACCGGCACAACTATTACGGGATGCGGATACTGCGATGTATTCGGCTAAAACTAGCGGCAAATCTTGTCATTGTTTTTTTGATACTTCGATGTACGATCGCGCTTCAAAACAATTGCGACTAGAAAACGATCTCCAGCGAGCGATCGAACGGGAACAACTATTTATTTGTTATCAACCGATTTTTTCTTTACAAGATAACCAAATTCAAAGTATAGAAGCTTTAGTTCGCTGGCAACATCATTCTCTCGGCTTAATTCATCCTCAAGATATCATTCCTCTTGCTGAAGAAAATGGTTTTATCGTTCCCCTCGATCTTTGGATTCTTGAAAATGCCTCCCGTCAAGTATCTCTTTGGAAAAAACAATTTCCAGCTTTTGCTCAATTAGGACTTAATGTTAACTTTTCTGGGAAACAATTTATTCAATCTAATTTAGCGGCTAAAGTAGAATCTATTCTGAGCAAAACCAACCTCGATCCGAGACATTTAAAATTAGAAATGACTGAAAGCGTTCTGATTAAGAACTACCAATCTGTATTGAGTATCTTAAATCAATTTAGAGAACAACAAATTCAGATTTGTCTCGATGACTTTGGTACTGGTTACTCTTCATTAAGTTATCTCGATCGTTTTGCTTTTGATATTTTGAAAATAGATCGTTCTTTTATTCACAAGCTGAGCCTGAATAATTCCCAACAAAGTATTGTTCGAGCGATCGTCGTTATGGCCCGCGAACTAAATATTAAAGTTATTGCTGAAGGGATCGAAGATTCAATTCAACTCGATTTTCTGCAATCTTTAAACTGTTTTGGAGGACAAGGATTTTTATTTTCCCAGCCTCTCAATACTCAAGAAATGACAGACCTTCTGCAGTATTATTCCTCTCCCAATAGAGATGAATTTAATCGTTTAAAACCAGCCAGTAGGATCTAACTTATAATAGTTTTTCAACAAATTATAAATATTAGTTAGATTTTGCTCCATTTCTTGAGGTTTTTCAAAAAAAGTTTCCGTTGCAACTGCAAAAAATTCTGCTGGGTTAGTCGTAGCGTAAGAATACATAACAGTTTTTTGACCGTTTTTAACATCTGCAATTAATTGTTTGTATTCCCTAGTAAAAAACTTTGCCCAATTGAGATAATCTTGTTTTTTTGATAGTATTGGTACGCCATTAGCAATGCCATCTTCCTGGTCTAATTGATGGGCAAATTCATGTAAGATAACATTGTGTCCGTCTTGCCAATGATTTAAATCGTATTTAATTTGTTCCCAAGAAAGTATGACTAAATCTCGCGATCGCGACTCACCCAGTCTAGCTTCTTTGGACTCTGCAATTCCATAATCTCCGAAAGCTTGCCTCGTTGTCACCATATATGCAGTTGGGTAAACTAAAATAGAGCGCAGTTTTGGATAGTATTCTCCTCGTTCGTTTAAGAGTAGCAAACAAGCGATCGCAGCAATAGTTACTTTAATGTCATCGTTAAGTTCGAGTCCGTCACAACCAATAAACTGTTTTTCAGCCATAAAGACTTGAATGTGGCCTTTAAGTCTTGATTGTAAATTCTTGGGAAGAGATTTATAAATAAGAAAATTTTTTCTGAGAATGAATTTCCATCGCGGAGGAAAAGGTTTATTTCTAATGCGATCGCGTCTGAATTCAGTAATAATTGGTAACAAGAACACCAAACAAATCAAACAAAAAGCGATCGAAAGTAAAATAAGAGTTTGAATCATTATATTAACGTTAAAAATGCGATAGAATTTTTCTACCGCAGACTTTTTTTAAGACAATAAAATGGAGCTTACTAACTACGAACTACTAGAACGGAACAATATGCTTGACGAATTACATAACTGCTGACGCTACCTAAAAGTATTTTTTTCAAGCCAGAAAGTCCCCGACTTCCCATCACAATTAAATCGATTTCAGATTGTTCTGCTTGTTCGCAAATACTCCGTCCCGGGCTGCCAAAAACCCGAATAATTTCGAGATCTACATCCTTTGCTAAAGCTTGATTTTTCATCGCTTCTAAAGTTTCATTTTTCATCGCTTCTAAAGCTTCGTTTTTAATTTCTTCTATGGCTTCGTTGAAAGGCTCTAAACCTGCACCTGTCATACCTTCTAAACTTTGATTTTTAATTGTTTGAAGTGCTTTCAAATCATCCATCGATAAAACTTGCAATAAGTTTAAACTACCTCCAGTAGATTTAGCGAAACTTAAAGCGCGATCGAAGACCGTTTGACCCATTGCAGAAGAATCAACTGCTGCTAAAATTTTCTGCCATTTTAGTGAATTATTATTAGGAATGCGAGCAATTAAAACCGAACAAAATGCATTTTGAACTACGTAACTGCTAACACTTCCCAAAACTATCCTTTCTAAGGCAGAAATTCCTCGATTCCCCATGATAATTAAATCGACTTTATATTTTTCTGCTTGTTCGCAAATAGTCGATCCGGGACTTCCAGAAATTTGTACTATTTCAGTATTTACATTTTGTGCGATCGCTTCATTTTTCAGTTTTTCGAGATCGTCAAATCTTTTCTTTTCAAAAGCTTCCCATTGCTTGTTGCGCGTTTCAATTACATCTTCTTTAGTATAGTATTCTCCAGTGATGCGATTTCTGGTGTACTTTCCCGTAAATGCTGGTGGTGGGGGTGCTTCCCGATCGTCCATCGATAAGACGTGCAGTAAGATTAAAGATGATTCAGTCGATTTAGCTAGGCTTAAAGCTCCTTTAAAAACCATTTCAGCCATTGCTGAAGAATCTACTGGAACTAAAATTTTTTTCCACATAACAATACCCTAATTTTTTGATAGTATTTTGATTGATAATTTAATTATATGTAGAGCAAACAAACTGATTAATACTTATTTGCTCTACTAAATATCAATTTACTTAAGCAGTCGCAGCAGCAGCAGATTTCAACTCAAAAATCTTGTCAATTATTTCAGCAACAACTTTGTCGGGGGTAGAAGCACCAGAAGTGACTCCAACGGTTATTTTACCTTCAAGAAGCCAATTAGAAGCAATTTCAATATCTTTACCGAGAGGTTTATGTTCGAGATGATTTCTGTCTTTAATTCTGGCGACGCTATCGATATGATAAGAAGGAATATTTCTTTCGATCGCAATTTCTTGTAAATGAGTAGTATTAGAAGAATTAAAGCCTCCAATTACTAACATTAATGATAGTTCTTCTTCAACTAAATCTAACATTGCATCCTGTCTTTCTTGAGTTGCATCGCAGATTGTATTAAAACTCATAAAATGCTCGTTTAAATTTTCCGGCCCGTATTTTTTCATCATAGTTCGCTCGAAGAGTTTGCCGATCGCTTCGGTTTCGCTTTTGAGCATGGTAGTTTGATTGGCAACTCCTAATCTTTCTAGATCTCGATCTGGATCGAACCCTTGAGAATGAGCATTTTTAAACTTAGCTAAAAACTCTTCGCGATCGCCACCGTTGAGGATATAATTAGCAACGTATTCGGCTTGATCTAAATTTAAAACAACTAAATAAGTTCCTGCAAAAGAGATTGTCGCCACAGTTTCTTCGTGTTTGTATTTACCGTGAACGATCGAAGTATGGGCTTTTTTCTTGTGCTTTTCAACCGAATTCCAAACTTTAGATACCCAAGGACAAGTCGTATCGACAATAGTGCAACCTTTGTCGTTCAATATTTGCATTTCAGTGACGCTAGCACCAAAAGCTGGTAAAATTACCACATCTCCCGAACCGATCGCCTCAAAATTTTTCTTACCAGCTTCGACTTCGATAAATTTAACGTTCATTTCCCGCAAGCGATTGTTTACCGAAGGATTGTGGATGATTTCGTTAGTGATCCAAATCTGTTCGGTAGGGAAATGTTGGCGCGTTTCATAGGCCATTGCTACGGCTCGTTCTACTCCCCAACAAAAGCCAAAAGCTTCTGCTAAACGAATAGTTACATCACCTCTGGTAATTTGATACTGATTATTACGAATTTCTTGAATTAGATTGCTTTGATATTCGGTATTAAGAACGCCAGCAACTTCCTCCTCATGACCGAAACCCTTACGGTGATAGTTATCTGATTTTTGGAGCGATCTTTTAAAAGCTTTTGTATCGAGATTATTTGTCATTTGCTTGCCAGTTAGTTGGTTTTTAGTAGTTAGTAGATTTTACCAATAACCCGGAGAATGCCCCGACTATAAGTTTTATTTTAGATGCGATCGCGACTTATTGCGATCGCAAGGTAGAGAAATAACAAACAGTTATGGAATTTAATTTAGTAAATTAGCTGAAGAATTTCAGTTTATTCACAGAACAATAAAAATTCAAACAAATAGACAATATAAATAGATATATTTTTAACAGTAAAAAATGGACAACAATTCCTCTATTAAATTTTTTTTGTCTAAGCCTATTCTGTTGATTTTCGCAATAGCTATTTTGAGTCTTTCAAGCTGTGGTGTTGCTCCGTCAGAAACTGAGAAAGTAACAACTTTAGCTTCAAAAAATAGCTCGACCCCAACTAACAGATCCGATAAAGTAATGATTTTTGCTGGTTCGGGAAGTAACTTGTATATTACCAAAATTTTAGCGGCAGAATTTGCCAAATCCAATCCAGATATCAAAATTGAAGTCCCTGCCAGTATGGGTTCTACCGGAGGAATCAGCGCAATTATCGACGGTAAAATAACTTTGGCTTTAGCTTCTAGACCGTTAAAAGAATCAGAAAAAAAATTTGGTTTGCGAGTTATCCCTTACGCACAAACAGCAATAGTTATTGGAGTAAACCAAGCCGTAAAAGATGATAATATTACCTTTGCTGATTTAATTGATATCTATAAAGGAACAAAAACGCGCTGGAGCGACGGTCAAGAAATTATTGTTTTAACTAGAGAACCAAGTGACAGTTCCATTTTAATTTTAAAACAAAAAATACCTAACTTTAAGCAAGTATATCAAGAAAGTCAAACAGCACAACGTTGGAAGACTCTTTTTACCGACCAAGAAGCAAATGAAACTTTAGAAAAAACTCAATTTGCAATCGGATTATCCGATACTGGAACGATCGCCTCAGAAAAAAGAAATATTAAAGCTTTAAAAATTAACGGAATTGCTCCTACTAGTGAAAATGTAGTTACAGGTAAATACCCGCTTACGAAAGTTCTCACTTTTGTCTTACCCAAAGAAGAAATCTCACCTGAAGCTCGTGCTTTTATTGATTTTGTTCGCTCCGAAGCAGGCGCAAAAATTCTCGAAGCCAATGGCTATTTTCCAGTGAAATAAATTATTAATAAAATTGTGAATAAAATAAAATTAACCCGAGTTTTAGCTAAAAAACTATACCCGCTAACGAGCGCGATCGCCGGTTTAATTAGCCTGGCAACTCCGATAACATACTATGCGATCGAATCTCAATCGTTAAAAAAAACTACCCATCTTTATGCTGAAGAGCTAGCCGATGACTTTCGCCGTCTAACGAAAAATAATCCTCGACTCTGGCAATATCAACACTCAAAATTTGACGGAATTATAAGTAATTTTGCTCACAAAAAAAAGCTAATCTCAATCCAAATTTCAAACAAACAAAACCAACCAATTCGCGGCTACGAATATCACAATCAAAATTTTAAAAACTGGAAAAAACACTATATTAGTGAGTGTTCTACTCCAATTATTTTTAATAATCGTACGATAGGAAACGTTCGCGTTACTATCTCGCAAGCTGACTTAATTTCAAAAACATTTTGGCTGTTTTTATTTTCCAGTGCAACAGGAATTAGTTTAGCAATCTTGGTTTATCGCTTTCCTCTCAAGATTGTCGATCGCCAAGAAAAACAAATTCAACAACTCTTTGATTCTCTCTCTTTTGCTCGTAACGAAAGCGAATCGATGCGACAAGCAGCAGAAAATTCAAAAAATAGATTAAAAGAATTAGTTCAAGGATTAAATGGGATCGTTTGGGAAGCAGACCCCCTTAGCAAAAAGTTTCTATTTGTCAGTCAACCAGCAGAAGATATCTTAGGTTATCCTGTTGCAAAATGGCTCGAAGATCCCAATTTTAGAGATAAATTAATCTTTCCTGAAGACCGCGAAATTGCTAATAGCTTTTATTCCTCAGAAATATTAACAAAAAACAAGGAAATAGTTATCGAATATCGAGCCTTTACCGCTAAGGGAAATTTAATCTGGTTGCGCGATTCAATTCATATTATTAAAGATAAAGATAATCAATCTTTGTTGCTGCGAGGTATCAGCGTCGATATCACCGCTCGCAAACAAGCCGAACAACAATTAGAATATACTGCTTTTCACGACCCATTAACGGGACTTTTAAATCGCGCTTCATTTTTAAATCGACTCGATCGAGTAATTAAATTAGCCAAAGAGCGCGACGATTATGTTTTTGCCGTACTTTATTTGGATTTAGATCGTTTTAAAATAGTCAACGACAGTCTCGGACATCCGATCGGAGATGAATTATTGATCTCAGTAGCAGAGCGACTCGTCAAAGCTGTACGGGGTAAAGACAAGGTAGCCAGGCTGGGAGGAGACGAATTTGTGATCTTATTAGAAAATATCTCCGGCATTAATCTAGCCATTTCGATCGCTCAAAGAATTATTTCTCAACTGCAAAAACCTTATTATCTCAGAGGTTACGAGGTAGTAGTAACTGCAAGCATTGGGATTGCATCGAGTGCTACGATTTACGATCGAGCCGAAGAGATTTTGCGAGATGCCGATAATGCCCTCTACGCTGCTAAAAATCTCGGTAAAAACCGCTACGAATTATTTGATGAAACCATGCACGCTAAAGTTTTAGCTCGGTTGCAAATTGAAAACGACCTCAGAAAAGCGATCGAATTAAACCAAATAGAAGTTTATTATCAACCGATAATAGATCTCAAAGAGCAGATTATTTTTGGATTTGAAGCGTTAGCCCGTTGGCACCATCCAGAAAGAGGTTTTATTTCTCCTGCTGAGTTTATTCCCATAGCTGAAGAAAACGGGTCGATCGTAGAACTTACTAATTCAGTTTTGCAGGCTGCTTGTCGTCAATTTTTGCAATGGCAAGAGCGATATGGTAGGGAATTAACTCTAAGCGTAAATATTTCAGCAGTTCAATTTTCTCGCCCTAATTTTGTCGCGACAATTAGCAAAATTTTAGAAGAAACCGGTTTCGATCCGCAATATTTAATTTTAGAAATTACTGAAACTACTATTATTAAAGATCTCGATCGCGCCAAATTAATTATTCAACAATTACTCGATCGCAAGATTAAAATAGCTATGGATGATTTTGGTACTGGTTACTCATCTTTGAGTTATTTATATCAATTGCCAATCGATAAAATAAAAATAGATCGCTCTTTTATTAAAGATTTAGAATGCGATCAAGAAAAAGTAGAAGTAATTAAAGCAATTGCCAATTTAGCTAATGGTTTGGGAATGGACTTAGTTGCTGAAGGAATAGAAACTAAAAAACAATTAGAAATCGTTCGCCAATTAAATTGTAATTACGGACAAGGATATTTATTTTCCAAGCCTGCTAATTCTGAAAGAGCAGAAGCAATCATAGCTTTTGAACGTCAAACGATCGAACAAATTTAACTGCTAAATCGAATTTTTTTGAAACCAATTGACCGCATCTGCGATCGCAACGTTGAGAGAAGACTGAGGTAAACCCAATTCTTGAACTGCTTTAGCAGGATTGTAATACATTTTTTGCGCCGACATTTTCACCCCATCCACAGCAACAGAAGGCGTTTTACCAAAACGAGCTAAAATATATTCGTCGATCGCCGCTACAGTTAAAGGCAACCAAAGCGGTACGGTATTTTGCGGCGCGGCTAGACCGGTAATTGCCGATAAGCGATCTAAAAAAGCTTTCAAAGATAAGTTTTCATTGCCGAGAATGTATCGCTGACCAGTTTTACCCTTTTCTAAAGCTAGGATATGGCCTTTTGCGACATCGCGCACGTCGATAAAATTCAAACCGGTATCGACATAAGCCGGCATTTGACGGTTCAAAAAGCGTAAAATAATTTCCCCTGTGGGAGTCGGTTTGATATCCATCGGCCCGATCGGCGTGCTAGGATTGACGATGACAATATCCTGACCCGATTTAGCTGCTTCTACTGCTGCTTGCTCGCCATAGAATTTAGACTTTTTATAATCACCGATTAAATTCTCTACCGGACTTTGATGGGTTTCATCGGCTATTTTACCGTTTTTTGCCACCCCGATCGCAGCTACCGAACTTGTATAAACAGTTCTCTCAATTTTTGCCCGTTTTGCTGCCGCTAAAATATTGCGAGTACCCAAAACATTGCTTTGATACAACGCATCCCGATCCTTGTGCCAGAGAGAATAACGAGCTGCAACATGAAACAAGACTTGAGACCCTGCGATCATTTTATCTAAATCGGGCGAATTGAGATCTCCGGTAACTATTTCTAAATCCAAACCTCGCAGATTATTAAGATTGCTATTCGGGCGAGCTAAAGCCTTGACAGCATAGCCCTGTTCTAGTAGTTCTCTAACTAAATTAGCACCGACAAAACCAGTTCCACCGGTGACAAAAGCTGTTATTGCCATCAAAATTGTCTCGTAAATGTACTAAAAGAGATATGCAAAAGTCAAGCCTCACAAAATACCTTAATAAAGGATAACGATCGCAGGTCGATCGCGTTGTTATATTTTATGCTGACGATCGCAGCAGGCAAAGTTTTCTGAAGACGAATTAAGTACATCTCGAGAGTATGAATAAAAAAATGTTTAGCAAGAAAAACGGTAAGTCAGCTAAAAAAAATAATAATCCTTCACCAACCAACCCCATTTCAGTAGAAGACGATCGCACTGGAATGACGGTAGAAACCCTCAAAAGGGCTTTTGCAGATAATTTATTTTACATTCTAGGTAAAAACGAAAATAACGCCACTCTTCTCGATTACTATACGGCTCTGTCTTACACGGTGCGCGATCGCCTCGTGCAACGCTTTATTAAGACATCGAGTACCTACCTAGAAGATGATGTTAAAATCGTTTGCTATTTTTCCGCCGAATTTTTGATGGGTCGTCATCTCGGCAATAATCTAATCAATTTAGGCATATACGATCGCATTCGTCAAGTAGTAGAAGAATCGGGATTAGATTTAGATGTTTTAATCGAACAAGAACCAGATCCCGGTTTGGGTAACGGAGGTTTAGGAAGACTAGCAGCTTGTTTCCTAGATTCTTTAGCTAGCTTGCAAATTCCCGCGATCGGTTACGGAATTCGCTACGAGTTTGGCATCTTCCACCAAAAAATCCAAGACGGTTGGCAAGTAGAAGTACCCGATAATTGGTTGCGTTTTGGCAACCCCTGGGAAATAGCTCGTCCAGAAAACAGCGTTGAAGTAAAATTAGGCGGACACACCGAGACGTATCGAGACGAAAAAGGAAACTATCGAGTTTGCTGGATTCCAGAACGAACAGTTGCCGCAATTCCCCACGACACCTTAGTTCCCGGCTACGAAACCAATACAGTCAAGACCCTTCGTCTTTGGAAAGCAGAAGCAAGCGAAAGCTTTAACTTCGATGCTTTCAACGCTGGAAACTACGATCGCGCGGTTGCCGAGAAAATTAACGCCGAAACAATTTCTAAAGTTCTTTATCCTAACGACAATACCCCAGCAGGAAAAGAACTGCGTTTAGCACAACAGTATTTCTTTGTTTCTGCATCGATTCAAGATCTAATTCGGATTCACCTCAAAACCCACGACGATCTCGACGGCCTTTACGAAAGATTTGCGATTCAACTAAACGATACTCACCCAGCAGTATCGATCGCCGAAATGATGCGATTGTTGATCGACGAACATCATCTAGATTGGGATAAGGCTTGGGATATCACTCAAAAATGCTTTGCTTATACTAACCATACCCTATTGCCAGAAGCTCTAGAAAGATGGTCTGTAAGCTTATTTAGCTCTTTATTACCCAGACACCTAGAAATAATCTACGAAATCAATTTCCGTTTCTTAGAAGACGTTCGGATCTGGTTTCCCGACGACGAAGACTTAGTATCCCGTCTCTCCATTATTGAAG
>JAAUYH010068597.1_pt1 | contig 13878 bp, 6 predicted proteins | sample 7278061 | NCBI WGS metagenome assembly JAAUYH01 (sample SAMN14350203, study PRJNA611818) | marine sediment metagenome | isolation source: surface marine sediment (0.6m) | place: French Polynesia: Moorea | collected 2018-08
ATATTTGCAGCGCATCTTTTAGGACAAACCCCGCCCCGCCCCGCCCCCCCCCCACTTTTTACTGTGATTTTCGATGAAGTAATGGAGCGAAAAATGACTGAAGTTTCAAAAGTTGCATTATCTTGCAGAAGGATATGTGCATTGCTGAAGTTGAACAAGATTCATGAAAGCAAGGTACGCTTGCATCCCGTAATACCTGAACAATGTGCCGATGAGATGGGAATGGAGTGTAAAATTGTGTACTGACATTAATATTGGTTAAATAGCTCATGCTTTGGACCTGAGAATAGTATTTAACGGGATTTACAGGGATAGGACATCACCACAATCTGTCCACAATATGCTTGAATCCTATGCAACTCGAATATGCGGCGACTTACTGACAGGTAATAACGTGAGAGATGGTTTGATAGCAAGTCTGAAAGAATTATTTTGTCGCTAGGTCCTTCCAGATTGCAGTTTCTCGGCTTCATTGGAAATAAATCTGGAAAGTTTCAACTGATAGCGCTGTTCTCTCGACTCCTCTAGTTCATCAACTTTGCAATATTTTCTATACACATTCATTCTGCTTCTATTGAAGCTGCAGACTTGGAACGAGTTTAGAGCAGCGCACTATCTACTTTGTCAAGCAGAAGAAATGGATTACAGCTGAATCGTGCATTGCAACGCGTGCAGCTCAAATCTCAATATTTCAACAGCAAAATTACAAAAGAAATAATGGAGGTAATGAAGAATAATGTAGGAATTGAATGGTGTAGTGCTATCCCGAAATACGAGGATAGGCTAGCGATAGCCTAGTGGCCGAACCAAATCACAGCCCATCGATGTTTACGCTAGAGATTGGATAGGATCGGGACTGTGACAAATCCCTTAAATTTTTGATTAGCGGTCATCCCTAAGGATCACTTGCAGCGGTGTCGCTATGAAACAAATACTAATTTGGCAGGGAAATAATGAGTAGGTAACTCCGTTTGGAGCCAGCAAAATACGCAACTGAAGGTTGAAGGTCCGCTTCACGGCTCAGACCAGTGGACAGTCACTCCCGTTCCGAACTAAGAGTTGATCTCGTATCCCGAAGTTGCGAGAGTTTAATGTTCGTATATCACTGCCCTAAATAGTAGTACTACTGAGAAGACTAAAATGATCCCAGCCCAGAAATGGAAATGATCTCTAACGAAAAGTACTAATAACTATACGAATGGAAAATAACGTAAACAGTAATACAACCGTTGGCTAATGCACCGAAATCTGAGAACTCCAGTTAGGGCTGTGTTACATTACTAATAGCGATGGGGAACAAGATGTACAAGTATTGGATAAATCGGAACTAGTCGATCCTGAAAATATCCTGACAAGTTCTTCCTGCGAACGTATACCAAAGGAAGGTCAATAGATGGAGAACAATAGGGCATTGAAAACATAGAATACCTAGTTGATAAGTTTTCAGACAACACGGAACCTTTCGAACTAGCGCTTTTTACCAACTCTGAGATGGATTCTATCCTCTTTGGAGACTCAAAAGTAGTCGAATCTGCGAAAAAGAGGCAACTGCCTGGATATTGTCATGTTACCAGGAAGTTGGAAGATATTTTTGATTCTCTCGTGTATAAGAAGAAAGTCAGTACGTTATATGGCTTCGAAATTTTATGTTCTTAGTAGTTTATCTAGTTTTGGACTTTTAAATGGAAGTTACGCGCTCGATGGGTAGCTTTACTTACCTCATTTAGTGTGGTCGCGATCTCCTTCTTTGGTTGCAAACTTCTTCGCGGGAATTAAATTAGATTTAGAATTCCTCCTAGTTTTATTGGAAATTTACTAATTGTTTTCAGTAGAGCACTCGTATCTAGCTGTGAGCAGCAACATCAACGAGCTTACTAAATTGTGTCTATTCTTTGAGCACGTAAAACGTTAAATTCGAATCATTTGGTTATTTCATGTAAAGCAGTGTTTAAATTTCATTTCAATCATCTGTAGATAGTGCGATCAATTGAATGATGCGCTCTTGGTTGCAATATCAACCCCATACACAAACTATTCTACTTTCACTATGTTTCTACAAGTAAATCGAGCCCGTAGATCGGTCGCAAGTAGCCAGTTTGACCAGGTTATGTTTGGCTGAGAGACCTTGAATACCGGAAATACAATGCCTATAATGTCTTGCGTGCAAATGCCTCCGTTCCCAATTTTATGTACGAAATTTTTTGCTGTATTTAGAAATAGCCGTTTACTTGGTGCCAGGAACCGTGAGACATCTCTCATCGTCTCAGTAAGATTATAGTTGCACTATTTTGGGAATTAGGGTTTGCAGTTTTGCAGTTTGGTCAACTAATTTCCCCTTGTTTATCTGAGTCCACACGCAACTCGCGATCCGAGCTCAGAGGGTATACCCATGATGACTACCAAACGTACTTCTGCCGTTCTCTTCGTACCATCGACGCTACCACTTGGTTCAACAACACAAATTCCGAAGCTCAGAAGGAATGTTCATTCATACAGAACCTATGCTTCCCTGGCGCCTGTGCATCGAGCTCCCGTGCGTAATCATCGGACTATGAGTGACCACAGAAGTTCATGGCGTCGGGCAGCAGCGATTACAGCAGCTATTATGGCTGGAATTTTTTTTCCGGAGAAAACAATGAACGAGAGATTTGCTAACGCGGCAACGACAGATGGCGAAATTGAGCTTGCCTTAGAACGAAAATTTGTTAGCGCAAGGATTCATGAAAAGGTCGTAGGCGTGCAATGTGCGAGAACGCAACCGGCCAATCCTGCATTTGTCCAAAGCGTGGAAGTTTTTCGAGGAAAAGCAACCGAGATCAAAGACAGCTTACTAAACGCACTCAAGTCTGATGATGATTCAGAGGATGGACATCATTCACACCAAGCTGCTGTGAATGATGCATTGGTCTTATTGCTGACAACTGTCATCATTGTTCCATTGATGCGTCGCTTCAACACAAGTCCGATTCTTGGGTTTTTGGCAGCCGGTATCGTGTTGGGTCCGAACGGATTTGGATTGGTTCGTGACGTTGCGACCTCTAAAGCGCTTGCTGAGCTTGGCGTTGTATTTTTTCTGTTCGAAATGGGTCTTGAACTCAGCACTAGCAAATTACAAAGCTTAGGTGCAGATGTATTTGGGTTAGGAACGTCGTCATTCTTGGTTACCGGCGCGCTTCTTTCTTGTGCGGCTTCGCTTGCGAAAATTCCCACAACTACTGCAATTGTTATTGGTGCGGGACTTGCTCTTTCGTCATCTGCTTTTGTGTTACAACTGTTATCAGAACGCGGTGAAGTTGGTACTCGATTTGGTCGCGCATCCTTCGGAATCCTTCTCTTCCAAGATTTGGCGGTCGTTCCAATTCTTGTACTCACTCCTTTATTAGCTGGTTCTGGAGGAGCAGCTGCAGTAGGAACCGCGATTTCGATTGCCTCCGTCAAAGCAGCTATTGCCCTTCTCTTTATTGTTTTAATGGGGAAAAATTTCCTGCAGCCTGTTTTTAGATTTGTTGCTCGCTCAAAATCCTCAGAAGCATTCATAGCAGTCATTCTTCTGACAGTCTTGGGAACGTCTTCATTGACCCAAGCTCTCGGATTGAGTGATACTCTAGGGGCATTCCTCGCTGGAGTCATGCTTGCCGAGACCAAGTACAAACATCAAGTCGAAGCCGACATTAAGCCATTTCGTGGTCTGCTTCTCGGCTTGTTCTTTATCACCGTTGGTTTTTCGATTGACTTGAACCTTGCCATGGCCAACCTGGGAACCGTAGTATCCCTGGTAACTGGATTGCTTGCAGTGAAGGCAGCTGTTATTGCTGCTGCGGGGGTTGCTATCGGAATGAGTTTAGGTTCTTCGCTGCGCACTGGACTTTTGCTTTCTCAGGGAGGTGAGTTCGCGTTCGTTATTTTTGGACTTGCGCAAGGCGTTGGTGTTCTCCCCGTAGATCTTGCACAACTCTTACTTTTAGTTGTCGCCATTTCAATGGCCCTGACTCCCGGGCTCGCTGATATCGGCCGTAACATTGCAAGTCGTATGGAAAGCAAGAGAGGCCTAATAGGAATGAGAATGGAAGATGCCGACTCAGCGGATGCACGTGACTTTGTGATGGTAGCTGGTTGGGGACGAGTTGGACAAAGTGTTTGCGAACTTCTCGATGCGAAGCTGGTACGTTATATGGCTTTTGACATGTCGCCGACTAGAGTCATAGATGCGCGAAATAAGGGTCTGCCAGTTTACTTCGGCAATGCGTGTCGACCTGAAGTACTACGATCCGCTGGTGTTGAGCGTGCTCGCGCCATCGTGATAACGCTAGATGATCCGAAAGCTGCATTACAAGCAGTTCAGAATATTCGCAGAGAGTTTCCTGATATTCGAGTGTTCTGTAGAGCACGTGACGCGAAACACCAGCGTCTATTACAAGCGGCTGGGGCAACTGCAATAGTACCCGAACTTCTGGAAGCTTCATTGCTGCTGGGCGGTGCGGTATTACTTGATTATGGAACTCCCATCAACGAAGTGAATCAACTCATTGAAAAAACCAGGTCGGACGCATGGAATGACTTCGCATTAGATGAGAACAATAGTGCGACGCTTCGTTCGCAGTTCAGGAATCTACCGGTCAATGAGTCGGAGGATAGCGAAAAAGAGTTAAGTTCAGATATGACGAGCAGCAAGGATGGGAAGAAATCGAAAGCAAGTAAGAAAATTGATAGCGAACGCCGAACTGCCACTGACTCGGAATCCAAACTTTTTTCTGTGGCACAAGAGAACGGGCAGGAGAGGAGTAACAAGAACGAAATAGAAGAAGAAGTCGATCCTGAGGATATTTATGCTTCAGCAAGCACATCATCCACGCTAGTCGACGATGAAGTCAGCAAGCGGGAAATCGAACGTGGGGGATCGAAGAAGGCTGGACCCACGAAGAGTGGTGGATCTTAAACGTAAATCGCGTACAACGCAGTTCATCTGTGTTCCGCAGTTTTGTATGTATTCATAAATCGGAAAATCTTTACACCCTCAACCGCTCCGCAAATTTTCTACTGTACTGTTACTGCCTATTTAACCTGTTTCTTATCCTTTAGGTTTTCCAAGGACAACTAGAGCACTGTCCGAAAATTTGGAAATGTGCTTTGAGAAATGCCACTACCGTATGCGAAGACACATTCCCTAGTCCTATCTAAATAACTTTGCAACAGACAATCGCTCCAAACGAACTAACTAACCACTCAGGTAATTACCATCTCCCCGGCTATGAGTGCCGTTACAGGGTTTGTCGTAGAAATTGCGTCTGTCGAATCGTCCAAGCCCATATTGTTGTAACCCAAATGATCCGGTAGCAATTCATCGTAAACTCCATTTGTATCTTGAGCAATTTTATCCCATGAGAATTGGAATGCTGCCTTCACCCTTCCTCGTTCTCCCATATAATTTGCGTGTGAAAAGTTCGAGAAAGCAGCGTTCACTCCCCATGCAATACCTTCCGACGATGTGTCTACCAGATATCCATCATTATCATGCCATACAAATTCTCGCGGACCTCCACTTTTTGTTACTACAACTGCCTTGTTCGACGCCCACGCTTCTAATGTCACAATTCCGAATGGCTCATTACGCGATGGGATCACAACAATATCCGTTGCTTTGAATAAATCCACAAGGTCTTGCCCACTCATTGAACCTGTGAAGCATACCGAACCTTGTACTCCAAGTTCATATACTCGTCGAATAAGATTATCTTTCATATACCCATCTCCAACCAAAACAAATTTTGCGTCCGAGCGAGCAGCCAATATGCTCGGAATGGCTTCAACTAAGATATCAGGCCCTTTTTGTGCCGCCATACGGCCAACGAATAGAGCCATTGGGTCCATAGGTCCTACACCGTAACGGGATCGAATTTCTGCAGGATTCCACAGGTTGCCGTCAAATCGATAACAGTTAATTCCATTGTAGACGCAGCGTAGTTTGTTCCAATCGAAGTCATAGTGTGCTTTGATTTCATCACACAAAACACCAGACACACCAATAACTCTGTCTGCGAGTGCAATTGCTTCTCTTTCAATACCTCGAATACGTTCACTTTGACCTCCGTACGTCTGATTTCCACATCTGCCATATTCTGTGGAATGAATTGTGAGAACACAGCGTCGAGCCGGGTGATGCCGCTTGATGTTGATGAGTGCAGGTGCGGCAAGCCAATCATGTGCATGACATATGTCGAATTGAGAGTTCATAAATCCTTCGACTTGAAACATTTCATGCACCATCGCATTACTCATATTAGTGACCTCTCGTACAAAATCTGATGATAGTTCGAACGAGATACGATGCAAATGCACCCCATCAATTACTTGGTAGTTCGGCTGATCAGCTCCAGTGCGTACAAAGGCATGAACCTCGTGGCCTCGCCGTTCTAAACCAGCGGAGAGTTCTGTAAGATGTGGCGCCACACCACCAACTGCTATAGCATGCAACGACTCCCATGCGAAAAGAGCAATTTTATAAGTTTTTTTCGCCTTTTGAAAAACACGCGGTCTATCAGGATCAGATAGCGAGTCCTTGACTTCACCTACTGAATACGGGGAAGCATCCTTCTTTTCCACTTCAATAGACTTGTCTAGTTCACTGACGTAGTCGTTGATAGGATTGTGAGAATTTAATGGTTTTTGCGCAGCAACCAAAGCATCAACCCCAGTAATAACCGTATTGTCAGAGGCGGTTTGTTTATCTTTGGGCTTTAGAGCGGTTGGTTTTTTCAAGTTGGCCTTCTGGTCAACATCAATGAGATCAACATGTGGTACAGCAGGGGATACCATACCAAAAAGTGATAAAAGAGGTTGTAGCACAATTGATACGGGTGACGGCGATGGAGGGGAAGGTGGTGGTTGTTGAGCAGTTAAACAAGACGAGTCTCGATTACCGTGCGGTGATAGCTTTTTCATGTGTTGGAGCATACGACCTAAAATGGTGACGGTAAAAGCCACGACACCATCAGGATAATATCGAGATTTGCACCTCAATTCGCTGTTGAGTACAGGCTAGCAAAATAGAAACCAACAGCAAGTTCACATTGTTTTCAGTCACTCTCTGCCACAAATGCCCCTTCGCTATGACACTCAATTTCAGGGTTACGCATTGTTCTTGAATTGGCAATTTTTTGGTACAGTGCGGTCCAGTACAGTACTGTACAGTACTTGTACAGGGATCCCTACTGTAATGGCAATTGGTTAGCCATTAAGAGTTTTCGAACACGGATCAAGTCAACTTTCAAATCAAAGATGAGGTTCGGTGTGTTAGTTGAAGAATGGACCGTAGAATGTGTTCCAATTTAAACTTGATTCACAATTCCTGGTTACCCTTCGGGTAGGCAGTTACTGTAATTTACTGCGGATCTACTACAGTGCACGCGCTATTCCCTAGCAGGTGTTTGATTAACTATATGAAACTTCACTGTCGACCAAAAATTAAAAAAATAGACTGGGCCAAGTTTACTCCATTAATGTCGAAATTGACTAACTGTAACGTGAATCAACACTACAATGCTATACAGTACACCCGTAGAGTACTGTAATAAAGGCAGGAGCCTGTCGTGTGAATTGAAACACAGTGAGTTTTACTTCAAAACGCTAGCCTGAGAACCCCATGCACGACTATTTGATTTTTCAAGACCCCAACGATTCCTCATTTTCGTTCTCAGATTTATTCCTATCTTGGCGAAGGTAGTGAGCCAGTTCTGTCTAAAGTTCATCATGTCTAACACCTCCCACGAATTGACACATGGCGAATAAAACTTGTCAGTACAGGTACAGTACTATACCCCGTACAGTATTCACCTTGTGTGAGCACCATTCGCCAATGGCGCATCTTTGATGCTTCTCTTTAAATTCAGAAACATGTTTCGTACAGTATACTGGATACAGTACTGTACGTACAAGAGAACCCTTGCACTGTACGACAGTACTGTAGTTGAACTGGAAGATTTTGTGGTCAGAGAATGTGGGAACTGATCGTAAAACCCGTAATTTACAAATACTAAACAAATGCAAATTCAGAGGTATTCTTCGATTAGAAACAGAAATTTATTGGCTACTATCTCTGCATGCCATGATGGCGAACACAAAATTATTCTACCTCAGAAAATCGGGATGATTCCATCCCTACACAATCTCAAGTTCTGCATCATCCAATTCATTGGAGCAACCTGGTCGATGTGTAAACACGCACACCAGAGAAATAGCTAAGTTGTTGTTGCATCATCATTCTCAAATTTCCTGTCCTGTGATTAACCTGACTTAAAAAGCGATTCCCTTCGCACAGCACCTCCATACATCTCCTGCATTCCCACTCGTCATGATGCTTCGCACTGCATTTCTAGCTCGTCGAGGTATAGCATCGGCCGTACCTGTAACACAAAAAGGGCCTGTTTCCGCTCTGAACAAGCCGCTGGCTGAAGTGGATCCTGTTTTGAACGAAATTATAGAGCATGAAAAGCGCCGTCAAATCACAAACATTCAACTCATTCCATCGGAGAACTTTACCAGCCGAGCAGTTTTAGAAGCCGTTGGATCCGTAATGACAAACAAATATTCCGAGGGATATCCCGGCGCCCGATACTACGGCGGAAATGAATTCATCGATCAGTCCGAACGTTTATGTCAAACTCGAGCCCTCGAAGCGTTTCGTTTGGACCCTGAGTTATGGGGTGTGAACGTGCAAGCATTGTCTGGCTCACCTAGCAACATGGCTGTGTACACTGCCCTATTGAAACCGCATGATCGAATTTTGTCTCTCGATTTACCTCATGGTGGTCATTTGAGCCATGGATTCATGACCGACAAGAAGCGCGTTAGTGCCACCTCGCTGTTTTTTGAATCCATGCCATATCGCTTAGACGAATCAACTGGTCGAATCGATTACGACAAGTTGGAGGAAAGTGCTGTTCTGTTCCGTCCAAAACTTATCATTGCAGGGGCTAGTGCATATTCACGTCATTATGACTACCCTCGTATGCGCGCCGTCGCTGACCGGGTTGGTGCATATCTACATGCCGATATGGCACACATCTCCGGGCTTGTCGCCGCTGGTGTTGTACCTTCTCCGTTTGAATACGCAGATGTTGTTACAACGACAACCCACAAGGCTCTACGTGGTCCACGAGGTGCTCTCATATTTTTCCGAAAAGGGGTAAGAAGTACTACAAAGAAAGGCACCGAAATAATGTACGATTTGGAAGGACCGATCAACTCAGCCGTATTCCCAGGGTTGCAGGGAGGACCCCATAATCACACTATAGCAGCGTTGGCCGTTGCTCTCAAGCTTGCTCAAGAACCTGACTTTGTGAAATACCAGTCACAAGTGTTACGTAACTCTTCGACTCTCGCGAACGCTTTAGACAACCGAGGATACTCTTTGGTTTCTGGAGGAACAGATAATCACCTAATGTTAGTCAATCTGAAACCGAACGGAATTGATGGTGCTCGAGCTGAGCGTGTATTGGAGTTATGTGGAATTGCGTTGAACAAGAACACCGTGCCTGGTGACGTGTCAGCATTCAATCCTGGTGGAATACGAATGGGAAGTCATGCCATGACTACTCGTGGTTGTGTAGAAAATGACTTCAAGGCGATTGCTGAATACCTTGACCGGGGGATTGAGATTGCCAAAAGTATTAAAAATTCTCTCGGGGAAGGGGCAAAAATGAAGCAGTTCCGCGAAGCTCTCGACGAAGGTGCTGGAAGTCAGCAGATCGCTGCTCTACGAGAGGAAGTCGAGTCGTTCTCGCTTGGATTTGATACTATTGGTTTCAATCGTAACGAAATGATGTTTTAGTTGATAGCGAATAGGATCGTCGTGATCTTTTTGTTCGAAAATTAATGGGATTATCTTTCGAAGTGAAGTGCGCTAGTAGATGTTCAATAAGTAAAGTGGCAGGAGTTCGGTTGTGATGCCTGTTATCATTATTAAGTAATTGAATTAGCGTAGCTTTCTCGAAATATACCAGACTAATATCACAACAACAAAAACAACCGCAGCAGGGGCATATTGACGCACAACGCGCATACGATTCGCGTGCTTTGCTTGAGCGGCATACCGTTTGGATTCCATAGCCAGCCTACTCGACTTGTGTGCAACATCTAATTCAGAAACAGAACAAGTTAGTTGTGACTGGAATAACGCTTTTGACAGGTGCGCAATGCAAGCTCACTTTCCAATTTCTCACCACGGGAAATGACATCGTTGATATTCTTCGTCATGATCGAATGAACGTCACGTAGTTCGGTTGATATTCTATCGAGATTGCGCTGGGTGCGAGAATCGCCATAAACCTTCTTCGTTTTTTGGATAAAGGTATCGAATCGAATGAACTCGTATGGACGGCTGGCTCGTGTCACCTGCGCGCCATAAACAGTAAAGAATTCACGACGTAGTTCCTCTAAGTAATCGAAAGCGAGTCGTTTTGGGTAAGCTCGCTCACTTAATGTCAGAAACACAACGCCACTGGAGAGTGTATAATGGAACGAGAAGTGGTCACCAGACTCTACAGTGACGTATTCATTTTCCTTCCCCTGAGCCATACCGGCTCCCGCACTTTGTCCGTTTGCCAGTGAGCGCACTAGCTTTTTAGCTTGCCGTTCGTATGTATCCAACTATTTGTACAGAAACCAAGTTAGCACCCATTAATTGAAGTTACAGAGAATTTGCTCTGCAAAAGTTTCGATTCATCGTACCTCTTTCGCGTACGCATCTTTTTCGTCTGCCATCGATGCTGCCAAAGGCAACCCATCGGAAAGACGTGCGATTAGCGTAACCTTTGGCATAGCTCGTAGTTGCCTCGCCAGGTACGCGGGTTATCCGTAAAAAAGGAACGTGGCGGCAATGGGCGTTCCGCGCGAGAGTTTAGCCAGCACTACCAGAGTACTAACGCTTCAGGGTTCGGTTCAGTCAATGTGGATTGCGAAGAGAAAACGGTATTTGTATATTTAGAATCAAACGAACTGAAAAGTAGAAATCAATTTTTTTTCGAACGGGCAGCTGTACTGAACTTCATCTCACGTTCGTCATTATACAGGGTCTGCTGGATTACCGACCCCTTTTTAATTGAGACACTACACTCTGACAGCATCCAGCTAAGCTTATCGATTAAGGTTGGAATGAGAAAGAAGCCTTTTTTTGAGACATCAAATCGCTACTACGAGATCGTCCATGGAGTTTTGCATCGTTTAGTCTCCCTAAAAGTCTCAACGTATCAGCTGCTCCAAAAATTTGACAACACTGTAAGGTGCCGCCGTAATTCTTGAAATTAAATTTAGTACGACACAGTGCAAAACCATAGTATATTAATTGTCATTCTAATCCCAGAGTGCATTCCTGAGAAATCAACTTCCAAAACTTCCAGAGTGCAAGCGAACATTCCGCATACTCCACTGGAGCTTTTTACCTCTCCTAAATATTCATGACTCTAGGTTTTGCCTCCTACACTGACAATCACAAAGAGTGACATGCCATTGGTTGGTCATGAACAACAAGTTTCAAATACAATTCATTTAACGAGAGCTCAACGTGTGATTTCGGGAACGACATATATCCAAGCAAAGACAAGTACTCCGAACAGTAGTGCTTACTAGTGTATTAGAGCGCATGGTAGATTCTGGAACTATGTGAACTCTCGAATTACAAAAAGTAAGTTCTGTTTTATCCTAGTTACGTACAAGGTGAGAGATGTATTCGGAGGCCATAATGCACAGGAATTGCTCAGTAGCTTGATAAGGCCGTTTGAAAGCACTTGCAACGGATCTAACATTTTACTCGATAAGATAGCTATACTCACGGTATACTTTCATGAGCAATGTTGACTTTCTTGTTCAGGTGATGAAAAATTGAGGTTGGACAACTTTTTCCAGAAAACAATTACCTGTATTGGATAAACCTGTTACGTATGTTGTTTGCCGAACGATTGCTGAAAATAATCAATAATTACATTGAGGCCAAAGGTATCAAATGACAACTATCGTCATTTAATTGAAAGTTCTTTTGGTTTTGAGACAAGAAAAAGAGTTAAAGCAAAAATAGTGAAGCGATTATTCCAACAAACCGTCATTTCATTCAGATGACAGGTCCTGGTAGGATGCAGTGATTAAACATCGAATAATCTGCTGGCAAACTAATTCGGTACCTGTAATATGCGTGCCCAATGGATTTGCTGAAAACAAATTGAAAATAATCAACCCCATGTTAGCCAACACGATTTAGCACGCGTTTTTAACACAAACCGAAAAGAACTTCGAAAAACGAAAGATAGAAAGTTAATTCAAGGTGAACCAAAGTTCTCCCTAACCCATTCATGATTCTCTTCTTACATACTCTGACACTTAAAATATCTATGACAAATACGTGCCAGTCGAAACTTCTTAGCCGAATAATAAAAATCTTATAATCGCTTCATCAAAATATTCATTATTCTCAACGCTTCTCTCCTGAAATTTCCCTTCTCGTTTTTACGAAGACCACAAATCATCTAAACAACGATGAAGATATTTGAACATTCAGCAGCGTAAGAATCTTATAGAAACGGAATTTGGATATTTTTAATTTATATATTTGAAATGATTGAGCACATAAATAATATCAAATTGAAGGTATGAAATGCTCATTTTTTATTTTGACATGCTCGAGTTGCTAATGAATTTCTTATATTTTCAGTATTTTGTAAACTAGCTCCTAATAAAATAGGACACGAAGTCAGTCCGGTACATTAAAATCTTAGTAGGCCCAATTGAACTTTTCCACTGTAGAAATATGTTATTGAAAGCACACTAGTTCATTACCGAATAATAAACCATATTCCACCCCATAAAATAGATAATGCATTGCAAGTGTAGCGAAATTGTTTTGTATAAAGGTGGTTTCAATTTTGTCTTAAATTTTGCGACCCAAACTCTACCTCTCAATTTCTGCAAAGCTTCCTGATAATGCTGCATGCATTGTTGTATTGGAGCAGTTTTTCATAACTGTCGAAGCTTGGTTTGACTTTCTGATGAATTATCAAGCATAGTGCCACCAAAACTAAGTTTTTTCACTCAGCAACAACAGATCGAAACTTCTGATATAAATAATTGAGTAATCTCGTATGATATGAATTCTAGAAGCACTTAACTTAAGAAGGAAATACGGCGATAATGATTATTCAGTTCCATAATAACTAAGAGTGCAATGTTCTTGAAATCGCATTTCAAACTTTTGGACCATCTAGTCTGATAAAATTACGAAATTTTCTGGTTTCTTGTTATCTTTGCACGTGATATTAATTTTTCGACGAGTATAGTCAAGACATGGTGTTAAAAACTACCGCAAATTAACGCATTGGATTTTCTTTTTTAATGAAGTTGCGAACTTCAAGGCCTGTTTAAGACAGAATTAACGGAATAGAATCATTAAAGTTGTGAATGTCGAAGATAAAGCCATTTCAAGTAGTACATGAAGAGGCACAGAAGATAGAAATTGCAATTGAGATTGTAACAGAAATAGAGGAAAATGGGACAGGCGCATGTACGTGTGTGATTGCAGTACAACATTTTCCAGCCATTCTAATAATTTTTGGATTTCCTATTCAATTAGAAGAACTGACATGAATTCTGACTGAAATGAGTTAAGGACGTTGTGGATTTTACAGAAATCGCAAATAAACGATTGACTGCTTTCTAAAAATCTGGTTGCTTCACTGTATTTTTTGCTTAGTAACTCTAGATTTGGAGAGACAGTCGAAATTAGATTCATTTTCCAAAGTCAACAGTCCAAATGAGCCGTTTCTGGTGTACCAACTGAAATGCAATTTGGAAATATCGAACTTCAAAAAAATAGATGAATTCCGAATTGGACTCTTG